>Ga0208642_1000588_pt1 | contig 18853 bp, 26 predicted proteins | sample ETN02SmetaG_4_FD_185790 | JGI IMG/M metagenome (GOLD analysis project Ga0208642, IMG submission 185790) | Marine microbial and viral communities from oxygen minimum zone, Eastern Pacific Ocean - ETNP2014F10-02SV251 (SPAdes) (version 2) | ecosystem: Environmental > Aquatic > Marine > Oceanic ...
TGTTTGCAGCAGAACGATACAAGGTAACATCACCTGAACCGCTACCAGCGCCCCAAGTCAACTTACCACCAGCGTCTATTGATAAACGGGCAGCTGAGTCGCCAGCAACTTTCGTCCTAAGAGCTTCAGACGCCGCAGATGCTGCGTCGTCAATTGATATAGATGTCTTGAAAGATTTAGCCACGACCTCAACCGTCCCGTTATATTATAGCAGATCGCCCTCAAGCGATCCGCCAGTTTATGTTATTTTTTAGCCAACCACTACGGCTCGATAGTCCGTTCCGTTGGCTGGTGCAGTAGCGAACGTAACCGTTACCGCACTAGTAGTAGTATGCTCAATATCAACCTCAACTTCTGCATATGGAGAAGCTGAAGCATACACCGTCACCTGTACATCTCGTGAACTCAGGCTGTGTGTAACAGTGAAGGCAGCAGCGCTGCCATCTCCGGTTAGAGTAGCTGAAACTTTCTTAAAGTCAGCACTCAAAACACCGCTTGTAAGGGTAAGCCCGTCACCAGCAGCACTGGAAGCAATTGACAATCCGCTTGAATCGACTGCCAAACCAGAGTTGGTGATAAGATCGACGGACAACTCGCCGCCACTCTTATTAATACCATCACCGGCAGTAACCTGCGCGGAACCAGAGAACTGGGTCCACGTAATCGAAGTAGAACCCAATGTAATCGGGTCATTCGTTGTGATTACCCACTGTGTATCAGCGCCTACTGTACCTTCATTCACCCAAACAAAGGCACCGCCAATCGCCTCACTAGAAGCGTCCATGTCGGCTGCCCGACTAGCCGCTCCCGAAGCTACTGCGACATAGATACCATTCTCAGTAGCAGTTGACTGATCCTTCAAAAGGACACGATCACCAGTGGCAATAGTCACACCATCAACAGTGTCACCATTTTCAAGACCATCAGCAACCGCAACATTCGCAGTGCTCGCCACACGAACAGGATCTTTAACATTCAAACCCTGCTTAGTGGCATCAACATAAGCCTTAGTTGCAGCATCCGTATCAGCACTTGGACTGCCAACACTGACAATTCTCTGAGAGTTGGCGGAAACCGAACCAGTTGGTGCTGCCATCTGATCCAAACGACTCGTTTGGACCTGAGTATCGAAGTCAGAGACTGTGCTTGCAGCCTGTGTTCCTGTGTGGTTGGCCCTAGCTAGATAATGCGAGCCTTCCTGAGCGTCAAGCTTGTCTGCATCTAGACTAGAGCCTGAGCCGTCTACCGTTAGGAGGAGAGTCAGTATTTCAGAGGCAGTTTGGTCTGCGGTGGCACTAGTCTCGATACCGAGAATAGTGAGCACCTGTGCCGGCGTCTTAGGTTGTGGAGTATTATCGCTTGTTGCATACAAGAAAGTTGTAGCATCAAAATCAGTCTCCATAACCGCACCAGCGGCGTTGACGTTTGTCGCATCTGTTACATCTGCTGCAGATTCGATAGCATCTAGCTTCGTTTCATCAGCCGCAGTGAATCTATTGACAATCTCCCATGCTGAATTTGCCCGCAAGTAAAGTTTGTCATCGTCAGTATCATAATAGATCTGACCGTCACTTGGAGCCGAGGGTGCAGTACTTAGATTCTGCACCACAGCATTTCTTAATTCATTCTTATTAAGGTCAATATATGACTCTATGTCAATAGGGACCAAAAACTTTTTAGCCATTGTATTTCCTCCTAGACTATAACGGCCTTACCGGCAAAAGCATTATCAAATGTTGCTACTAATTGATTTGTGGAATTATGTCTAATGTCTCCAATAACATGATTCCCAGCAGAATCAATAATATCTACTGTCGGATATCGACCTTGGTTGTGGGTTATCGTCCACGTTGCACTCGCTGAACTCTGATCATGAACTACAGTGGTATTAGGACCAGAGGCACCAGTGGCACCAGTGGCACCAGCGGAGCCAGCAGGTCCTTGCGGACCCGTTGCAGTCTCTGTTAAAACTATAGTTGGATCTCCCTCTACTGTTAAAGTATTAAGCGCATCCGTTTCAACAACATCTGTCACTATCTAGTCACCTCCGGTGTAATGCTTACTGTGCCTTGAACTAACCTTGTAACCACCCCACCTGAAGTTATGATTTCTAAATCATAGACACCAGTATCGGGAGCAGTCAAAGCAGTAGTTACAGACGATGCGATAGTAATAACGATTTCACCAGTCGCATTTAAAGTTATATCTCCAGCACCGCTAGTCAAATCAACTAACGCAGCAGGAGAATCATAAGTATTACGAATTTGCATTCGGCCAGAATGAGTACTCAAATCTACTACGCTACCGCCAGATTTATATGTAAACGTTCTTTGAAATGTTTCGCCTTGATTTACGATCAAATTGTAACTAAAAGCCATACCCTGATTATACCACCGTAACGTTTTTTTACCAAAGGCTAGTCAAGTGTAATATCAAGATCATTCGCAGCAATAGTAAACGTGTCCCCTGATGCAGCAACTACTGAAGAAGACAGCGCTCCGTGAAACAGGAGATTGCCTCCAGTGGAAGCATCAAAGACCCCAATGTGCGTCACAGTAACAGCAGGCATGCTGCTAAAGGACACGCTAGACGAGTTGGACACCGCACCGCCAGAAGCTGCACCAAAAGTTACCGCTTGCCTAGTGGCCGCGACCTCAGCGCCTCCAGAACCAGCATCAGTCGGACTACCAACATACAACGCCAAATACACCGTTGCTACCGGCGTATATGACGTATTCCTCAATGCATGATCAAGGAGTTTATTTTCTAAGTAATTAGATAACCCCGACATGATTTTTCCTATCAGCTACTCGCCGTAGTGTTCTTTAACCTGTTTCTGAGTAGCCGCTTCAAACTGAGTTGTAGCTAGAAGTCGTTTCGCTGTCGCAGCATCTACCAACTGGTAAGGATGATCCCTAGTGAAAAACACTTCACCAACGGAGTATCCATACCCATGACGCAAAAATAGCATTTGGTCACCCGACGGTGCTGCAGCCTTCTTAGGGGCAGCCTTTTTGGCGGGCACTGATTCTACTTCAGCATTCTTCAAATCTTCAGTTGTAACTGTACTTTTATTATCAGCCATAATGAACATCTTACCATACATCATTATCAAATGCAACAATAGAACACCCCCAGGAGGCATCGAAGCGACCCGGGGGCGTCTGGTGGTGGTTTGAATTTAAAACCGTATTCTATTTAACAGTTACAATCAGGTACGGAGCTTGGTATCCTTGCAGATAACGTAAGCTGCAGCGTTCTCAATGTTCTGAGCAACCCTATTGAACTGCGTATATTCAATCGTGTCCTTCTTCGGCTTGAACTCACGGTAAACCGTGATCTCGCGCTGAATACCAACAATATGATTGTTGGGGAAGGTCAGAATGATGTAGCCGTGGTTGCCAGTGGCACCACTATAACTACCAGCCACTGTCTCCGGCATGAGCGGAACCTCAACTAGAGGAATACCAAACGGAGCAAGCCCGGACGAACCGGGACCCCCGTTAGGCGCACCCGGGTTAGTGTAGAGCCTGTCACCCATAGTAGAACCGGGCGAAGGCGCACCAGCAGTAGCCTCAGTAGCAGAGTTCGGGTTCTGCAGCGTGTAGATTGTATCCTGCACAATACCCGGCCCACTGAAATACCGCAACTCGTTACGACGCTGCAGGTACTTGTTCGGCATCTTACGCAAAATTGCGTCATACACCGCACGACTAATATTGGTTTCAGTAGCATGTGTAACACCATTAGCAGTACCAAGCTTAACAAAGCCGTCCTGCGCCTTAAGCAGCGCATTGCTGCTTGTGGTATCACCATTAATTAGAAGGTCATCCATATCGTTCGACGTCTGACGCGCCATAACCTGAGCGATATGATCCTCCAAGGAGTCACCAGCAATGTTGTCCTCAAGGGACTCAGTGCTGACCTCCCAATCCAACCGGAGCTTAACTGTCGTTAAAGCGACCTTAGCAAAGGTCACGGCAGCGTTTGCGCCAGTATCGGTAGCCTCAGTTGCTTTTGCAAGCAACCGCGTTCCAACCGACAGCTTATCGATTTCCAATGACGGGTTGTTCATGCGAACGACCCTAGACTGTTGCATAAGAACAGACTGATCGATAACGAAGTCAAGGAAACGGTTAGCCTGAGCGGGCTTTAAAATACCGCCAGAGGCATTGCCGACAACAGAGGTAGTAACCTCGTTTGCTTTTTGAAGTAGTTCTTCGTTAGCCATTTATAATTTCCTCCTAAGACTCGTATCCAAGAGACTTAATCAAGTCCTGAGGGAGAAAAAGGTTTCCCCAAAATGACTCGGGGGCACTTTTCTCAGCAGCCTTAGCGACTACATCCTCTTCTTCGTCTGTCTCATCAACACTCTTTTTAATTGCACCAGCGTTCTCAACGGTTTCAACACGAGTGTTGATCACATCAAGACTATCGGTGACTGACTTTGTTGACTCATCAACCTTAGCTGTGAGTTCTTCCTGCTTCTCAGTCATTGCATTAATGGCAGAGGCCAGTTTCTCTTCAATCAAAGTCTCCACCTGTGCGGTAGAGGCCTCGGAATGCGAAGCTAGCTTTTCATCAATGACAGTTCCTAGAGCTGCAGTGAGTTCATCGATATTCATATCAATATCATCTCCTTCATTGATTTCTGCCACAAGCGCAATCTCTTCCACTTCAGCAGTAATTTTTTCTACATCGTCTTCATCAGAATCAACAATAGTATCCGACTCCGCATTAGCGGGATCGGACATCCATGTCAAGAACCTCTGAAGAAGTGAGATCTTATCTTCCAACTCGGCACCCTCAAAAGCCCCGTCATTTGACGGGGTTTCATCAGACGCAGTTAGAACGTCTGTATCTTCCATGTATGTAACCATATCAGAATAATTCTTATTATGCAAGTTTTTCGCAACATTGCGATCACATTCGCACCTTTTGATTACATTATCAGTAATACATACTGTCGTATCGCCAACTGTGTGGCATTCTGTTTCATCAATTGCGAGAGCATAGGATAGACCTTCGTCATCAGATTTAATCAACGTAATGTTAGCAACTGGGTTTGCCGGATTATCCACCAAACTCAACTCACCAAGTTCATACTTGGTAACCACACTAACCGGCTGACCTCGAAACTTCCTTGTTTCATCTTCCTTGCGTTCGAGGATTCGACCACCGATAGAGAACGCACCAAGGGTGCCATCCAAAACCTTTTGCCAAGTATCCTCTGCCCCTTTTGAAATATAAGCAGAAACCTCTACACCACGGTAGGTGCTTCCACCCTTATTAATCTCAACGGGACGATGACCTACAGCCTTGCCTACAGCCAGAGGCTGGTGCATCTCTCGTATGTTGCCCTGCCAATTTTTAAATGCTGTCATGGACGCGCTGAAATCAACGACGTCTCCTGACTTATCTACATTATCAGCAGTAGCTACGCCAACCACAACCCGCTCTTCATTTTTAATTAAAGAGACAGGGAAGATTAGTTGTAAATTTTCGCCATGCATATTATTGCCTCCTTATGAAGCTATGGGAACTATTATAACATATATCTAATTTAATTACAATAACCTTTAACCCACAGCAAAAACAGCCAGAGTAACAGACGCAGTGATCACTTGAAATTCAGTGTAATCACCGGGGATGCATACGTACTCCGTACCACCAGCAGGAATTAACACAGACACATGGTCATTCAGTTTTACTGTAGCATCAGTCGATGCGTGAGTGTTGTGAAAGTAAATACCATCAGTGTGATGACCTAAAGTGATTTTTGCATCAGTGCTGTCTACACTGATATTTGAATACATAACACTACTATTTCCGTACATATTGTCCTCCTTTAATCTTGATCACGAACCCCACCTGAGTCTTGGGCAGAGCCCCTCTCATTGCTGGTCTCGGGATTCGCAGAGTCATCTCCCGCTGGGGGAGTGTCAGCATTGTCATTCCCCTCGGGAGCGCCCTCTGGCCTTTCTGGCTCTTCTTCCACCATGTCTTCACCGGTAAACGGATTGATGCCCGTTTGCATAAGCAACTCCATTTTCCTAATATTGCTTGGATATGGAAGCTCTTCTTCACCAGCCTCGCGGTCAGGAAGACCCAGCATGTTTCGCACCTCGTTTGGTGTAACAACCTCAGTACGAAGATATCGATCTCTAATCTTAGACTGTACATCTTCATCGACCAGATCAATCTGTTCAAATCTAAAATCTACAAGATCGGTAAACTCTTTAACAATATAATTAATCCGCTTCTCTATAACCTTTTGATCGGGACCAACTACCTGAACTTTAAAAGTTTTATCCGCATCTCTCGCAACAGCAAGATTTGCATTATCGTAAACACCAACCTTGGGGGCTGGTACTCTATTAGCAACTAGAATCTCATCACGATTGGACTTTCTGAATTTATCGAAAGATGCGTCCTGCACGTTGGCTTCTAGCTTCTCAAACTTTATATCTACATCACCACCAAGTGATGCAGGAAGGGGAACGATAAGAGTTCCATGATTCCTGCCTTTAACCTCTGTTCTAAAATAGTTAACTAATTCTTGCTTCGATCTATTACTAAGCTTTGCACCTTTAAGAATAATTGCATATCTAGGGATAGCCTTATTTTCAAAATAATCAATATTATAATTCTTTGCGTACTTGTCACCCAAGATCGCACCAATAGCAGTTACCGCAGAAGGGACTCCGTAATAATTGCTTGTTGGTGTATACGCCTTAAAATGAATAATCTCATTAGGTCGTCCATCAGTATTGATAGGATCCGATGTTTCTAAATCTTGAAAGTTCCTAAAGAAAACAGACTGAATCTTGCTATGTCGTGACAACTGCACAAATCCATCACGCTGCCTGCGTACTCGCATATTGACGGCTGGAATGTGACCAATATAACCTATCTTGCCAACATTGGTCCTCCCTATCTCCAAATAAGCGTTTCCGATAGTAAGATAGTCCGTCCACAACTTGATCATGGTCTCCGAAAATGTATCTTCAATATTGGAATCATCGAGCAATGCATAAAGCTTCTTACGCTCTCGAGCCAACTCAATTCTAATCTTATCTTTCTTAGCTGGCGTATCTGCCTTTTCAACTCGCCGCTTCGTCTTGTCTGAATCCTCAAAAGCAAATCCAAGAGCAACTGTGTTTGCGACACGCGCATTAATAGAAGCAAAGTGAGTGGTATTGGTTTCGTACAAGTCTGCCAAAATATTTAAATCATGAGGCGGCTCAATAACATCATACAGTGCATACCCATCAATCGAATCTGGATCGACGTACCGTGACTTAGCTTCCCCGACACCTTTATTTGGCTTATTGCCGACAGCCTTCTGTAACCTCTGATACCTCCGCTTCACCTTGGCGGACTGCTTAGAAATATCTATTTTTTTAAAAGGATCAGTATTGGAAAACTGAGTGTCTACCTTAGTATAACTAACGTCATCGATCTCAACTTCCATACTGTCATTTTCTACAAACGATGTTTCACCCATAATTATCCTTTATACGGTGCCACTTCTATAATGGCATCCTCTACCGGATCAGGCAACTGTCCTTCACTTAATCTTCCTTCTTGCTCTGACCTCTCACCATCGGTAACCTTCCGCGCGCCATCAACCCAATGAGGTTTACCACCATTATCTTTTCCAGCCCAATAATTGGCAGCTTCTGCCATCTGAGACTCTACCTTGCGATCACCAACCATACCTTCGGCGCACATATAGTTTCCATCCCCATCCGCAATAAAGCCACCATCGGGCATTTTCCATAAACAAACGCCAAATGCTGACTGAGGAACGACAATATTCTTTCTTTTCTTTATGGTTCCGCTATTCATCCATCGTGAGTATAGCATATTTCATATCAAAAAGCGATTCAATCATCAAATATCGTATCGAATTCATAAAATCCTTCATCCACAAGGGTGAAGGATTCAATGACCCCATTAGCGGTTGGCATGGTTATCGTATCCGGCGGATCAGACTGCGTGTCTACCTCTATCGGTTCTATATCCCCATCCTGATTTTTATACCAATATGTTGCATATTTGTTTTCTGTATCCATACCTTAAAGAGCACAAGTAACACACTCGGGATCATCAATCCTGCATGCTGCAACTTCATCGTCTGAATCTTCTTCAAAGTCTAAAGTCATTTGGTTTAGAACCTGCTCATCGCGCGAGTTGTCACGATAAATGGTAATACCCTTGCACCCCAAATCATAAGCCATACGGTATAGCCTATCCGTATCTTCAATAGAGAAGTCCGTTGGGCAGTTTGTGGTTTTGCTAATAGCAGAGTCAACCCAACGCTGGATGGCAGCCTGCACGGCTACATGTTGTTCTGGCAGAAGCTCCATAGCGGTCACGCAGTAATCTGGCAGATCGTTAATATCCAAACCAAGTTCTTCAATCACCGGAACGGTCTCAACCTCTGTCCCAAGCCTTGAAGTGCGTGTGTACTGCCAATTGAAATATGGCTCAATACCTGTTGATGTACCCATCATTGTGCCGGTCGTACCAGTAGGAGCCACGGTAAGTAAGCAAACGTTACGAATACCATACTGCTTAACTTTCTCTCTAATATCTTCAGGCATACCCTTCATGTAACCTGATCTCAAATATGCGTCGGCACCAAAGAACTTAAACTCACCCTTTAGCTTTGCAAGATTAATAGATGCTTCGTAAGACTCAATTGCAATCGTCTTGAAAAGTTCATCAATAAAAATAAGACTATCTTTTGAGCCATAACGAAGACCCATCTTTACAAGCAATTCACCAAGACCCATCACTCCTAAACCAATACGACGATTGCCACGATGGGTTTTTTCAATAGAATCAAAATGATAATCATTAATAGTAATCACATTATCTAAAAGCCTGACTGAGTTGTGAACAACATAGCGCAGTTTGCTCCAATCGAATTCAGAATCAGAATCTACAAACTTAGACAGATCCATAGCACCTAGCGTACAAACTCCATACGCCTCAAGGGGCTGTTCGCCACAAGGATTAGTAGCAACAAGCGGAGCAAAATAATGAGAGTTGCTCATCTTGTTTGATCTCTCCAAAAAGTGCAAGCCGGGTTCCGCTGATGCGTGTGCTGAGGAAACGATCTGATCCCAAATCTCTCTAGCTTTTACCGTCTTGTAAACAAGAACTTCTTTGCCTAAAACATCTCTCCAGTAATAAAGATTGCCATCCCAAAGCTCATTGTATTCTGGATCTTTAGTATTGGGGAAGACCAGACTCCAGTCTGCATCTTCCTTCAAGGCAGCCATAAAAGAGTCGGAAATACATATCGACATATTTGCATTTTCAAATTCCCCGGGAGTATGTTTGACGCTAATGAATTCTTCAATGTCTGGATGCCAATCATTAATCATTAGCATCGTGGCGCCGCGTCGTGAACCTCCTTGTTCGATGAGCCCTGTAGAAAGGTTATACATCTTTCCCCAAGAGACAGCACCGCTAGAAATGCCGTTGACACCAATAACAGGAGCGTAGCGAGGCCGTAGAGTAGAAAGATTGATACCAACGCCTCCCCCCCTCGAATGGGTTTCTGCCATTTCTTTGACACTATCAAAAATACCTCCGCGAGAATCTTGTGGACATGGTAGCACAAAACAGTTCTGAAGAGTAAGACCCTTTGCACCCGCTCCGGCAAGGATGCGCCCGCCTGGAACGAAATAATCAAAAAGAATATCTTTGAACTTTAATTCAACTTCATCCACATTGGCAGGATCTTCACATTCAGCTAAAGAACGTGCCACCCTAGACTTGACGCTATCAACATCTAATTCAAGCGGCTTTGAAATTAGATCAATATCTACAGATACAGTATCGCCATGATACGTAACTACCTCTATTGATCTTCCATCTTCATCAACATTTAATACCCTAGAGATCTCCTTAGCCGGCCACTTAGGATCTGGTGCAACCATTGCTAGCACTAAGTCTCCAACTGACACATCCCCTTTTGGTGCTTTTAAAGAATACCTATCTAAAAATATCTTATATCCTTGATACCCGCTCTTACTAAAGAACGATGGAATTTTAATATTCCCATCGTTCTTTTTTAACCCAGCACCCTCCAATAGGGATGATTCAATTTTTTCGCTGACTACAGTCACACTTCCTCCTTTAATAACACTCCCCCCGGTGGCGTGGAGGGAGTTGAAGAACCATCATAGCACGTTCGCAATTCCGAAGCGAGTGCATTTACGCAGGTAATTCAAGAAATCTCTAAAAAACCCAAAGCCTCGTCAGCGATGTCATCCCAAGTCTGATACTCATGCAAAACTCTTGCTCCGCGCATGGTCTTAGACTTGTATCTGTAATAATCAGTAGTGACATCTTTCATTAATGACAAGAGATGATCATAGTTTGGGTCGGCCACCTGAGCGCCCGTTCCGACAAGATTGAAGTTGTCTAGTTCTTGCTCTGAGGCATCTACAAACTCTGCATCAAGGGGCATCGACAAATCTGCAAAGTCTGCACATCCAGTAAGATTGGTGCAGATAGTCGGCATTCCTGTCGCTATCGCCTGAAACGGAATCATACCAAAACCCTCACCAGTGGTGGGATAAACCATGCAGTGACTATTCTTATATAAAGAGATCAGAGCATCTTTTGGAATATGCCCATGTAGAAAAGTTATTTGTGGATGCTTCTCGTACTCAGCCATCCACGGAGTTATCTTATCCGAAGTTTTTAAAATTAACTGATAGTTGTCATCTTCGTCAAACAGTTCCAAGAACGCTTTAGCAACTAGCGCTCCGTTCTTTCTTGGAAGCTCTCCACCTACATGAAGAAAATAAAACTTCTCGCCAATCTCACGTTCCTGAACTCCCCACTCAGAAGAAATGCCGTGAGCCAGAACGTTTATTGGAATGTCTAGATTGTATTTTTCATATACACTCTTACACCACTCACTCGTAGTCCATAACTGAGTGGAATTATTAAACTGATCAACCCAAGCTGGAGGGATAGCAGTAAACTCCCAAGGAGTATAGCCTACTGTTTGAGGTACTTCAAACTGATAGTAGTACGGCAAACAGTAGTTTACATGCCACTTAGTACCAGTTGCATTCCAAAGTACCCGCTGCCCTTTATCTTTAAAAGACTGGAAGAGATTAAGAGATACCTCAGTATATCCCCTGCTTCTCCAAGCAGTTCCAGTAGCATCTATTGCCTGTGGTGTAAACCATGATATATCTGTTTTTAAACCCACGTAATTACATTTACTCCCAACTCAGCAAACTGATTTGCATCTTCTTCTGACATCCAATACTGGATAGGTCTACGACAATACTGACACCGACTAACTCCAAGATATTCATCATCTATCTTACAGATAGTAATATAATCTTTGTCTAATACAGGAGTAGGAGGACAGTCATCGCACTCTGCTACTGCTATATATCTCATACTCATCTAGTAGTACTCCAGTTAGTTATAACAATATAGAAAGCTAGCTACTAGCTTGCTAGATAGCTTGCTGGGCTAGCACAGATCAGTTTAGCGTGTTTTTTTGAAAAAGTGGTGGATGGTCAAAAAATTTTCTCTATCGCACCTTTTGCTGTCGAAATATGGTAGGGTGGATCGATGTCGAAGTTTATCACAAATGTTGTATCTTTCACGATATGGAGCCTGCTGGTTGCCTTACTGGGCTGGTGGGCTTGTAAAGTAAACGGTACTATGGTAAACTACTGGAGTATAGTGCTGGCGTCGAATTGCATATACATGCTCGCTGCACCGATAATTAGCGGTTTGCAAAAGGAGTAAACCTTGAAGATAACACCAGCCACAGGGCAAGACGTAACAGAGGTTGAGGAAATCTCTATAACTATTAAGCTCTTGAGAGATCAAAGAGGCGACTTGAACCCGGTATTTTACGTTGTCTCTCCAGATGAAAACTATGACGTATCAGTCATGCACTTGAGGCTATTGATTAATGGTCTCGAACTTGGCATAAGCAGTTTAGATAATATGATTAGCTGCATGCTGCAAATGATGAGATCAAACGCGGTAGAGGCTATGCAAACTATGGGTCTGGCTGATAGTCCTGTAGAACTTGAGAAGATATTAAACTTTATCGCCAGTTTGGAAGAAGAAGATGGGGAGTCTGCTTAACTCCCACTCTCAAATACTCGGTCGGGTAATCGAAGGCTTCCCCTATCCAGATAGAGAATGCGCTCTCTGTAGTAAACCTTTGCAACTGGTTAATGCGATCCATTCGGATCAAGATATGTACCACTACAAAGCCATATATGTTTGCGGTTACGAGGACTGCCCTGCGTTCGATTATGCCGACAGAAAGGCCTATGTAAAGTTGTACTATTCATCGGAAGAAGCTCAGATAGTATTTGAAGATATACTTCTACCCGTTTACGGAAGAAGGGAAAAGGGGCTTGATGATGACTAAATGGATATGCGGCCTTTGCGAATCAGAACTGATTTGGGGTGGCGATCACGACTTAGATGACAGCTTTAGTCTTTTTACAATGGTAAGTAATTATACCTGCCCTAGATGCGATGCATATGTTGAGGTATCAACATGAGTTTACCTGATACGGAAGATCCTTGCGATTATCCTATTGAATTTATGGGTGAACACCCTCCTGTAGAAATTCTTTTGAGTTATAATAAAAAGGATAGTAAACTTAAGGAAGTGAATTCGGAGAAACCCTGTGCTGACACAGAAGGATAGCACAATCGGCAAAAGCCGGTTTTTGTGCCTCCGGGGAGGACTATAATGGACGCAGGTAATATCATCACGCTAATAAGCTTGACGATTACAAACATTGTCGCTCTGTGTGTGGTGTACATCCGCCAGAAGCGATACAACAATAAGAATTATGGAATAAAAAATGGTCGGGGAGATTTATATAAACAGATAGGGAAGTTGCAGGACGACATGCACAGAGAGACTCAACTTCTAACCTCTGATGTTGCGGAACTACGCGGCATGCTCAGAGTTCATCTAAAAGAGAACGCGAGCAAGCATTAATGACCCTACAAAATAAATGTTGTACTTACCGTAATGGCGAAGTACAATTAACCGACCATAGGTGGATATCCACTTATTTAGAAACATCACTTACCAACGGTCAATACTTGAAATGGCTATGGTGTCGTGGCTGTGGTTTATACAAACTAGACCAGAAAAAGGAAAAGACCTTTATATCGGCTTGATTTATATCCCCAGCTGTGCTATACTGCTATATAGGAATGCCCTGTATGTCAAATTATTTTCCCCCGGGATCTAATTCGACTATACGGGGTTTTCCACTTTTTTCCTTTCGGTCCCCCCATCCAGCCCATTCCTGTGCTACACTGAATCAGTGACATGGCTATACACCCCAAACACTTATCAATCTGCTCTGGAATCGGAGCAATCGACCTTGGACTTCAAAGCGCACTCGGAATTGAGTCTGTGGGTTACATCGAAAGGGACGCCTTCGCTGCGGCCATTCTCATGGCGAGGATGGAAGAACAGGCCTTGGATGTGGCGCCTATTTGGGACGATCTTGAATCCTTCGACAGCACAGCATGGAGTGGATGCGTGGACATCCTATCTGCGGGCATCCCCTGCCAGCCTTTTTCGTATGCCGGTAAGCATGGAGGAACAGAAGACGAAAGGTGGCTCTGGCCTGACATTTGTAGAATTAGTGAGGACTGCGGGGCGAGCCAGATCTTTATTGAAAATACACCGGGACTTATCCAAAGAGGCCTTTATGAAATTCTCCACGATCTTGCCGAAATGGGGTACTCTGCGGAATGGGGTCTGTTCAACGCAAGTGACGGTCAAGCGCCCCATAAGCGACAAAGGGTATTCTTACTTGCCCACCGGGAGAGTATCGACATTAAGCCTTGGGTCGATAGAGCAAAGCTTTACACCGAACTCAGACGACAAGCGATGGGCGACACCAACGGCGAACATGTGGAAGGAGCAGGGTCCGAATATCGATTGGGAGAAAAGGAACGAGAACAGGATTACGAACCTTACAGTTCAGGCTGTTTTATGGCCGACACCGAATGCGAGAGACGGTTCGCGTGGACCCGAAAGTCTAAAGGATGGGAAAAGACCAAGCGGACACAAGGGCAACGAGAATCTGGAGGGAGCAGCACTGTGGCCCACGCCGATAGCGCAGGACGCTGGCGGTTCAAGAAGAGCAACGGTGCCGAAGAAGGCTTCACAAAAATCAAAGGATGGTACAACACTTACGGACGCTTCCCGCCTTCACGGAACAATAACGACGCGTGGGGAAGATGGGTTGAGTCAGGTCTTCCTAAACCCTCAATTTGTGGAGTCACTGATGGGTCTGCCTATAGGGTGGACCGACTTCGCTCCCTTGGAAACTCAGTCGTGCCACAATGTGTAACAATGGCTTACAACGTATTATTGAATAGATTAACGACAGAAACGAGGCCGGTGAGATGACAGACAGAAGTGCAGAATATCGTGCGATTGTAGATCAATATAGTCCACGTAGAAAACTAAAACGACCACCATTTATTTTAAATGACCTAGTTTACATACCGCTTCAAAATGGCAACACTGCCTTCACAGAAGCGGAATACTACGAATTGGTAATCGGATGTTCATGGTCTGAAATGGTCGAAGGATACGTACAGGGACACTACAAATACTCTCCAAGACGCAAGCTGCATAAATGGCTCTGGTATCATATCAATGGTGAAATACCGAAGAATATGTGTATGGATCACATCAACAGGAATCGTCTAGACAACCGTTTAGAAAACTTACGTGTTGTCACATACAGCGACAATGCACGCAATGCAAAAAAACGCGGAGGTACTTCAAAATATCCCGGCGTGTCTTTCTGCTCCAGAGACAAAAAATGGCGAGCCTTTATACAAAAGGAACTAAAACAGTATTCACTGGGTTATCATGATACAGAAGAAGAAGCATTTGCTGCCTATTATGCAAAAGCAGTTGAACTGGGAGTAGAGCACAGCATCCCAAAAATATCTCAAATCTAATTTATGGAAAAGAAAAGAAAAACAGAAATTCGTGGAGTCACGCGCTGCAAAGAGTGTTTGTGGTATATTGGTAATAGAATGATACGAAGCAGAGACAACATCTGCCCCATATGTGATAGCAAAATACAGGAGGAAAAGTGAAACCAATATTTTTCGGAACAATACTAGTAATCTCAGGTGGCGTAGTCGCCGGGGGACTATTTGGGGAATGGTGGGCATTCGCCGCCCTACTACCCATAGCCGCATACGCAGGCTGGAAACTGGGGGAACAATGACCAGCCCATCCGCCGCGAACATTGAACGCCTCGCAGAATGCCTCACAGCAATCAACCTGAAACTATCGTTCTGGTTCGACCAAGACCACTTTGAAACCGACGAAGAAGTCGAAGAAATCATCCACTACTGCGAATCAGGCGAAATGGACGAATTCACCGACACATGCGTAGACGAATTCCTAAGCATGATCCACGAACACTTCTTCGACCCACCCTACCAAAGCCCCCTCAACCACGTAGACCGACCAATGGGCGTCGCACTAGACAGCAACATCACATACGACTAACCTCGGCGGTTCAAAAATTTTATAACTAACAACGCTCGGAACACCCGCATGCATCAAACCCACCAATACACAATAGAACACATCTACCACTTCACATGCGGCAAATGCCTACAATGGTGGTCCTACGCCCAAAAGGGACCCACAATCCACGATTTCTTCAAAAGGAACTTCACCTGCCCGCATTGCGGACACGCAGAAAGAATCAAATACAAAACATGGCCAACATCATCCCGTTCACCACAAGCAACGCACTCGCCTTCCTCACGCTAACGTAGCTAGACAAAACAAGCAAACTAAACAACCTGAAGAACTACCTCAAACCACCCCCCGCACTAGAAACCTAGAATGCTCTCAGACCGTCACACAGCCCCTCTGACGGCCTCCAGCAACAATAATGACCAACCCCCCGCCACAGCCCCCCACAGGGGCTACAAACAGCCCTCAAGGCAACCTGAGAACCATCCCAATTAGTAACCCCCCGCCCAAACACCAAATTGAGTATATATTCCACAAGAGCTGCATAGATCAACACGAGGTTCAGAATGAGGGACATGCAGCTACCTCAACGGTGTTGGTCGCTGGCTGGCTACCACTGCCTGATTAGTGCGTGTGCCAGGCCCAGATTTAGTGCTTGACGCCAGCTGGCAACTCTGCAACAATTCCATACACACAACCAGATAGGGGAACATCATGACCGAACCAATCACTACCATCACCACTGAGGATGGCGCCATCATCGCCATAGGAGGCACCGCCTATGACTATTACGGCATGGGCGTGGTCACGCTCACCAGCATTGACCAGAACGGCCAACCGTGGTGCTGCAACTGCCCGGTCCACACTTCCACGGAACGGGACAACTACTGGGGCATGTGGGCGCCAGTTGAGGGGTACGGCGGGCGCCACCCGTGGGGCGGATCATTGGACGGGTCACGAGTCGTGAGCGTTGAATGGGCCGCACGTAAGGGATGGCCGGGTGTTGGCCGCTGGCTGGCTTCCGACCGATTGAAGTGTGCATATTCCTAAACTCTTTGGAGTAGGTACTTGACACCGCTAGATTTATCCATTAGACATACACATGTGGGCAACACCGCTCACACTAATCCCTAGGGGGAACAACATGGATACAACCACAACCACCACCACCGAAGCGACCCGCCGCATGGAGGATGGTCGGCCACTACTCTCTACCCGTCCGAAGGGTAGCGTCGTAGCAGCCTTCCCGGTGAGCAATGACCACAACGAGAATCATCAGGTGGAGATCTGGATCTCGTCACCGACCGGAGACTCGTCCGACTCATTCATCTACCACCTGCCCTGCCTGTCTGCCTCTCAGGCCGAAGAGGTAGCGAGCCAGTGGCAGATCAGGTGGGGCATCTAGTCCGTCCCCCTAACGGTGAGAGAGCCCCCTACGGGGGGCTCTCTTGCGTTATAGGCCTAGTGCCAGGTCCGACCAGGTCCGACGGTGTTGGTCAGCTGGCTGGCTTCCGACCGCCTTTAGTGTGCCTCTGTGCCCGCCTCTGGAATAAATACTTGACAGCACCCCACCCGGTATGATCTAATCTACCTGTGAGCAACAACGCTCACACTGACTCCCTAGGGGGATATCATGAACACAACCACAACCACCACCCACCACACCGATTGCCGGTTCGTATCCGGTAGTGGCTGGTGCTGCTCGCCTCAGTGTGGGCGCCCAGTAGTGGCAATGGCCGGTCGGGTCGTAGCAGCGTTCGCCAACGGCATGTCACAGGTTGAAATCTGGTGCCAGTCGCCAACCGGTGGCGATTCGGACTCTTGCATCTTCCGCATGGACTGCAACAGCGATGCACAGGCTGAGATCATCGCTAGTGGTTGGCAGGTCAGGTGGGACCTCTAGACCGTCCCCCTAACGGTGGCAGGGGCGCCCTACGGGGCGCCTCTGTCGCGTTATGGGCCTAGCCTCAGGTCCGACGGTGTTGGGCCGCTGGCTGGCTTCCGACCGATAGAGTAGATGTTAGCCCTTGCCCCCGTGGAGTATCCCCGCCTAGCACCCTTCCTATGGTCTATGCTGTTCCCATGAACACAAACCCATACCACACCGCCCTACTCGCCCTTATAACGATGGCCGTAGGTGCCCTGCTCATCGTGACATTCGCAGTCTCGAACGCTGCTCATACTCACTTCACTTGCTCCGGCGAGACAGTCACCGTCCAGCCCGGTGACACCCTCTACGGCATCGCTCATGTCCACTGTCAGGGCAACATCGTGAACGCTGTCCACCACATCCAGCAGACGACTGGCGGGTCTCTCATCCACCCCGGCCAGACGATCACCCTGCCACGGCAGGGCTAGCCCTTCGGGGTGTTGGGCAGCTGGCTGGATTCCGACCGGTGGAGTAGGTGTGTTTGTCACACCAGTAGAGTACGGTACCTACAACAACTAACTGATAGGGGAACACAATGTTCGGAGCCAACTACAACACACCGACCGCTATGGCCTACCGCCGGAGCATGACGGCCCACTACGTCAAGTGTGATGAGTGTGGCGGGACGGTCTGCGGTGACTACGCCGCCGGGAAAGACTTGTGCCGATATGCCCACGACGATTGTTTCTCCGGCGACAAGTACGACGATGGTGTGTTCTGTGGTTACTGCCGATAATTCGACAGTGTTGGGCGCTGGCTGGCTCCCGACCGATTGAATAGGCATAGTAGATATACAGGCTGGAGCGTATGCCCGCAAGTAGTTGACAATCACATCTGGTTGTGTCATGATCCTGGTACCGGGATGGAAACACTCAAACGGTATGCATGCATGCCGTCACTGTAAACAAGGCCCGAACTGGCACAACGAGGTAGGGATTACGCGCATCTCTACAGTGCCAGGAAGGCCCCCGGTCTGCAGGCTGGGGGCCTTCTGCATTACTGAGTGTCGTGCGCTGGCTGGCTACCGACCGATAGAGTAGGCATGGTAAATATACAGACTAGAGCGTATGCCCACAGACACTTGACAAAGTCGTCTAGATCAAGTTCAATAGGGCCGTAAACCGAAATCAGCCCGAAAGGGGAACCGAAAATGCCAACCGATACCGAAACCGGACTAGAGACTTACCCATCTTACAACCAACTAGTCGAGCTGCTCCGTGCTGGTGCTGCGCAAGACGAGGGCACTCCACTGATGCTTGCCTACGTGGTAGCCACCAACATGTCCCGACACATGGGGTGGACCGTGTGGCCCTCTGAGATCATGGCCGATGCCGTCAAGCAGGCCGCTAAGGCCTGATGGGTGT
>Ga0208642_1000590_pt1 | contig 18796 bp, 21 predicted proteins | sample ETN02SmetaG_4_FD_185790 | JGI IMG/M metagenome (GOLD analysis project Ga0208642, IMG submission 185790) | Marine microbial and viral communities from oxygen minimum zone, Eastern Pacific Ocean - ETNP2014F10-02SV251 (SPAdes) (version 2) | ecosystem: Environmental > Aquatic > Marine > Oceanic ...
TATATAAATACTTTGAGTAGTAATGCCCAAACACAAATTACTAATGTAGAAACATTAGCTAATGCAGCAGCTACAAAAGGATTTTCAGTTGCTATGTCAGTAGCATTAGGATAATATTATGGCAATACCAAATTCAAAAGCTACATTAAAAAGTTGGTGTAAAAGGAAATTAGGACATCCTGTTATTGAAGTTAATGTGGATGATGACCAGATTGATGACAGAATAGATGAGGCTTTACAATATTTTGCTCAATTCCATTTTGATGGTGTTGAAAGAATGTATCTAAAATATCAAGTAACAGCAGATGATGTTACTCGCGCTGAAGCTATTGCATCAACATCAGCAACAGATGATTCTTCATCTGTTACTGCCTCTTGGAAAGAATCAACAAATTATTTACCCATACCTGATACTGTATTATCTGTATTACAAGTTTTTCCGTTTAGTAATACTGGCAGTATTAATATGTTTGATGTTAGATATCAAATGAGATTAAATGATTTATATGATTTTTCATCAACTTCCGTAGTTCATTATGAAATGACAATGCAGCATTTAGATTTTCTGGATCATATCTTAGTTGGTGAAAAGCCAGTTAGGTATAATGTACATCAAAACCGATTATATATTGATATGGATTGGGGAGAAGATATTGATGTTGGAGAATATTTAGTTATAGAGTGTTGGCGCAAATTGGATCCCACAGTTTGGACGGACGTTTATAATGATTTCTTTTTGAAAAGATATGCAGCATCTTTAATTAAAAAACAATGGGGACAAAATCTCATTAAATTTAATGGCGTTACTATGTTGGGCGGTGTAACTATAAATGGCGAAACGATTTATACCCAGGCACAAGAAGAAATTGATAAGCTTGAAGAAGAAATGAGATTGACTTGGGAAATGCCTATAGACTTTGCTGTGGGATAAACCATGGCAACCTCCGTATATTTTGACAAAGGAACAAATACTGAACAATTCCTCTATGAAGATTTAATCATAGAGCAGTTGAAGGTATTTGGACATGATGTTTATTACCTTCCTAGAACTTTAGTCAAAGAGGATTCTTTATTTGGTGAAGATGTATTATCAAAATTTGATGATGCTTATATTATAGAAATGTATATGGAAGAAGTTGAAGGATATGGTGGGGATAAAGAATTAATAGCAAAATTTGGATTAGAAAGTCGCGAAGAAGTAAATTTTGTAGTTGCTCGGCGTCGATGGGAAAATCTTATTAGTATTGATTCTAATCTTATAGTATCAACACGACCTAATGAAGGTGATTTGATTTATTTCCCAAGAATACAAAAGATGTTTCAAATTGATTTTGTTGACCATGATGATCCGTTTTATCAAGTAGATAATTTACCTGTTTACAAGCTATCATGCTCAACCTTTGAATATTCACATGAAGATTTTGATACAGATATTACTGTTATAGATAATATTGAAACGAATACAAGTCTAGATGCCTTAGCCTACCAAATTACTTTAGAGCAAGCTGGTACGTTTAATGAAAATATGTCACTTGAAGATGGATACTTGTTACTGGAAGAAACTGATGGAGATAATATACTTTCAGAAACGGATACTCATGGTGGTAATTTAATTACTGAATATGGAGACTATATAGTAAGTGAGGAGTATGTAGTGCAAACAATGGATGAGAATGCTAAAAATAAATGGATAGAAACTAAAGCGGATGCTGTGTTAGACTTCACAGAAAGGAATCCATTTGGTGATCCAGGGGGAAATTAAGGAATGTTTGGAAGTACCTATTACCATGAAATATTAAGAAACACTATTATAGCGTTCGGAACCTTATTTAATGATATTCATATTGTAAGAACAGATGCGTCTGGAACTGAACAGCAATCTATGAAAGTTCCTTTGGCCTATGGTCCAAAGCAAAAGTTTCTTGTAAGACTCCGAGAAGATGCCTCTTTAGACAAATCAGTTGCGGTCACACTACCACGAATTGGTTTTGAGATGAATGGAATTGAATATGATTCTGCTAGAAAATTAAATAAAGTATCTAAAATAAAAAAAACAAAGGGTACACAAGGTACAGAAGTTTCTTCACAGTACCAACCAGTCCCTTATAATGTAAACTTTGAATTGTTTATTATGGCAAAAAATAGTGATGATGGCGTTCAAATTGTCGAGCAAATATTACCTTATTTTCAACCAGATTATTCAGTGACAATTAATGCAATACCTTCAATGGATATAAAACGAGATATTCCGATAGTGTTGAGTAGTACTAATTATGAAGATACCTATGATGGTGACTTTATGACTAGACGCGCAATCATTTATACGATGAGTTTTATTGCTAAAACTTATATGTATGGACCTGTAACTGATACGGGAGTTATTACGAAAGTACAAGCGGATCAGTATCCAGATATGCAGTCCAAATCTCCAGAAAGAGTCCGTAGTTATACGGTGACTGCTACTCCAAAACCCACAATTGCAACTTCAGATGATGATAATTTTGGTTTTAATGAAACCTTGAGTGAATGGACATAAGATGAAAATAGAGAACTCCCTAAACGAAGTTTTAGGGGTGACAGCTGATATAAAACAAGAAATACTTAATCCAAAACCCCAAAGCAAAACTATAATAGAAAGACCTCTAGAGAGTGTGGATATTGATTCCGATTATAAGTATAGTCGGGAAAATTTCTATAGTCTTATCGAGCGAGGCCAAGATGCTATTGATGGGATTTTAGATTTAGCTAAAGAAGGGGAACATCCTAGGGCGTATGAAGTTGCAGGTCAGTTAATTAAAAATGTTGCTGAAGTTACAGATAAGTTAGCAGACCTTCAGGAGAAGATGAAAAAACTCAAAGAATTGCCTGAGCATGGACCTAAAAATGTTACTAATGCATTGTTTGTGGGATCTACTAAGGAACTTCAACAGCTCTTAAAAGATAAATCTGATGGCTGAAAAGTATAAAGGGAATCCTAATTTAAAAGCAGCCGGTCAAGAAATATCTTTTACAGAAGAACAAGTAAAAGAGTTTGTTAAGTGCTCTAAAAATCCAGTATATTTTATTGAACAATATGTTAAGATTGTTAATATTGATGAGGGATTAATACCATTTAACTTATATTCATTTCAAAAAGAAATGATTGGTACCTTTCATAACAATAGATTTGCTATCTGTAAACTTCCACGACAATCTGGTAAATCCACAGTTCTTTTGGCCTATCTTGTCCATTATTTAATTTTTAATGAAACTGTAAATGTAGCAATACTAGCTAACAAAGCACAAACAGCTAGAGACCTTCTTGGAAGATTTCAATTAGCATATGAACATCTCCCTGATTGGATGCAACAAGGTGTGATGAATTGGAATAAAGGCTCGTTAGAACTTGAAAATGGTTCTAAAATTCTTGCATCTTCAACTTCTTCATCAGCAGTTCGCGGTGGATCATATAATTTATGTTTCTTAGATGAGTTTGCTTTCGTACCTAATAATATAGCAGAACAATTTTTTAGTTCAGTTTATCCAACAATTTCTGCGGGTACAACTTCTAAAATGATTATTGTATCTACACCTAAGGGTATGAATATGTTTTATAAATTATGGACAGATGCTCTGCATGAAAAAAATAGTTTTATTCCTATTGAAGTTAATTGGTCAGAAGTCCCTGGTCGTGATGAAAAATGGAAAGAAGAAACTATTAAAAATACCAGTGAGCAACAGTGGTTACAAGAATTTGAATGCTCTTTCCTTGGTAGTGTCGATACCCTTATTAGCGCTACGAAGTTACAAATTATACCAACACAAGATCCTATACACACTCAAGGTGGGTTGGATATATATGAACTTCCTAATAAAGTTTCTAACTATTGTGTAACTGTAGATGTGGCTAGAGGAGGGTCAAATGATTATTCGGCCTTTGTGGTAATAGATATTTCAACAATACCTTATAGAGTGGTTGCAAAGTATAAAAATAATGAAATAAAGCCATTAGCACTTCCAGAAATTGTTTATAAGATAGCTAATAATTATAATGAAGCACATATATTAGTAGAAATTAATGATGTTGGTGGACAAATTGCTGATGCTTTACATTATGATTTAGAATATGAAAATATTATTATGACCCAAATGCGCGGTCGTTTAGGACAAATAGTAGGTTCTGGCTTTGGTGACAAAGCTACCGAACTAGGAGTTAGAACTACAAAAGCTGTAAAGAAGATTGGATGTTCTAACTTAAAACAGATGATTGAATCTGATAAACTTGTTATTCCAGATTTTGATATTATTGTAGAACTATCTACTTTTATCCAAAAAGGTGCTTCCTTTGAAGGTGAAGAAGGATCATCAGATGATTTGGTAATGTGCTTAGTATTCTTTGCTTGGTTAACTAATCAACAATACTTTAAAGAATTAACAGATGATGATATCCGTAAAAGATTATATCAAAGTCAAGAGAGGATGATAGAGGAAGATATGGCTCCGTTCGGATTTATTGATGACGGTATTGTTTATGCAGAAGATGCTCCCTTTGTAGATGCAGATGGGGATTATTGGACTCCAACTAAAACTTTTTAGGCCATCGTGGATCCCAATCATCATTAGTTAGTATAGCATAGTTTATATCTGATTCACAATTTTTACAAATAGTAGTTGATTCTTTAATAAGGGGTTTTATTTTACCATATTCGGAAGTTTTTTTACCATATCTTAATATATAATGACGAATCATTTTGTGATGGGGCCACCAGAAAAGCCTATGCGGTTGGGATTCTCCGCACACCTTACACGCTTTTTCTTTAAAGGTATTAATTAACTTTATTTGTCTATTATGATTATACACAAGTGTTTATTCCTAAAAGTTAGTTTTGTAAAATAACATACACACTTGTATATTTAGAAAAAGTATTATTTATAAATAACAATAAGAAAACTAATTGAAAATTTTTATATTATACTAACTTTATAGGAGAAAGAAACATGGCAACACTTGTTTCACCCGGAATTCTGGTACAAGAAAAGGATTTAACGGGCATTGTTACTGGCGATTCTTCTACAATCGGCGCAATAGCTATTGCTTCAGAGCGCGGACCTGTAGATGAAGTTATAACAGTTTCTAGTGAAGCTGACCTGGTATCTGTATTTGGCAAGCCAAATAGTAGCACTTTCGAGTGGTTCTTTACAGCAGCTTCATTTCTAAGGTACGCAAATGTTTTGCGTGTAGTTAGAATTAATTCCGGACACTTAAATGCAGATGCAAGTGGTACGGGAACATTAGTAAAAAATGCGGAACATTGGACTGAAAATTATGCAGATGGTTCTGCCAGCGTAGGTCATTGGATAGCTCGGTCCGCGGGAACTTGGGGTAATAACCTTAAAGTTTGGGTTTGTCCAGGCACTCATGCATATGAACGCGACTTAGGTACAGATAACCAAGTCAATGACGCAGCGGCCGCCGAAGGCGACCTAACAATTGTTGTTGATGACGTTGATGTAGCTCATTATGTTATTGCAGTAGATGATATTATATCCTTTACTACTGATGCAGCTGGTACTACACCAGTATCTGGGCACGAAGGTGTGGAGTATATTGTAACAGCTGTTAATACTGGCACAAATACTGTAACATTTAAACAACATAATGTATTTTCAACTAAGGGTCTGGCTGCAGCTGTAGCTGATAATTCTTATATCACACGCAGATGGCGATATTATGAAGAATTTGCTGGTCCTCCAGGAACTTCTCAATTTGCTACAGATCGTTCAGGCGCAAATGATGAAATGCACATTGTAGTAACAGATGAAGATGGTAATTTAACAGGTACAGCAGGTACAATCTTAGAGAAATGGGAAAGAGTATCCAAGGCCGCTGACGCACGAACAGAGGGTGGGGATACCAACTATTATGTTGATAAACTTTACCGTGGTTCGGAGTATGTGTTCTGGATGGATCATAATTCAGCTGGTACTAATTGGGGAAGTAATGCTGCAAGTGTTACTTTTACTGAAATTAGTACGGCATTTTCCGATTCATTATCCGCTGGTACTGATGATTATGCACCTACAAATGGTGAAAAGAGTACAGCTTATGATTACTTTAATAATGATACATTGCCAATTAGCCTAGTAATGGCTGGGCCATCGGATAGTACTCATGCAACAAATCTTATTGATTTGGCTGAAAAACGCAAAGACCTTATGGTGTTTGTTTCACCAGAACGGTCGGATGTTGTTGGAGTAACAAACTCTCACACACAGACCAATAATGTACGCAACTTCTTCTTATCATTCTCAAGCACTTCTTACACCGTTTTTGATAGTGGTTATAAGAAAATGTATGATAAGTACAATGACATTTATCGGTATGTCCCACTTAACGGTGATGTTGCCGGCACGGTCGCTAACGCAGAGTTAGTTGCTGATCCATGGTTCTCACCTGCTGGTTTAAATCGTGGTCATATCCGAAGTTCTGTTGGTCTTGCCTATAATCCAAATCAGGCCCAGCGAGATATTTTATATCGTAATCGCATTAATCCTGTGGTAACATTCCCAGGAGAAGGCACTGTGTTGTTTGGAGACAAAACTGCTCTAAACAGGAATAGTGCATTTAATCGTATCAATGTCCGCCGTTTATTCAACTACATTGAAGATGCAATAGAAAAGGCAGCACGGTCAGTACTCTTTGAGTTCAATGATGAATTTACAAGAGAGCAGTTTGTCGGTGCTATTGAGCCATTTCTACGGGACGTCCAAGGTCGTCGTGGAATTACAGACTATCATGTAGTTTGTGATGAAACAAATAATCCTGGCCAGGTAATTGATGCAAATGAACTACGGGCTGATATTTATATCAAACCCGCTCGTTCTATTAACTTCATAACACTTACATTTGTAGCAACCCGAACTGGCGTTGACTTTACAGATGTGATTAGTTGAGATAGGAGATAATAAGAAATGGCACAATTATCAAACTTTGTAGCTGCTCTAAAAGAGGGTGGCGTACGGGCTAACCAATTTGAAGTAAGTATAACAAAAGCTCCGATGGCCTTGGACGCAGCGAACTTTACTTTCCTTTGTAAAGGAACATCAGTTCCTGCTATGGCAATTGGAGAAATTCCAATACCTTATCGTGGTAAAACAATCTATGTTGCTGGTGAAAGGACATATGATACCTGGGCAATTACGGTGTTTAGTGATCGTGATCTATCAATGCGAAATTCATTTGAGCTATGGCAGTCACATCTACATGATATTGGACAAACCACAGGTCGCGATGCTATTGGCGAACAGCCATCGAAGTATTATGGAGAAGCTCTTGTAAAGCAATTGGATCGTAATGATAACGTATTACGAGTTTATAAGCTGCATAATATCTGGCCCACTTCAGTAGATGCAATGGAATTTGGATTTGACACCAATGACGCAATAATGGAATTTGGTGTAACTTTCCGATACAATTACATGACAATTGAAGGGTTCGGACCAACTTCCGGGCAGCTCGGAACACCTTAATTTTAATAATTGATTTCTTTGTGATATAAATAGTTATACTATGGCAGAAATATTTGGTTTTACCGTTCAAAGGTCGAAGGAGAACAAAGCTCAAAGTTTTGTTCCTCCTTCTTCCGATGACGGTACAGTAGAGATTGGTTCAGCATCAGGCTTTTTTAGTCAATACTACGGTACTGAACAAACTCCTAAACACGATTTTGATTTAATCAAAAAATACAGGCAGGCGGCAGAACATCCGGAGGCGGATCAAGCTATTGAAGATATTATTAATGAGGCTATCGTCGCTAATCAAGACGAACCTTCCGTATCTTTATCTTTAGATTTTGTTAATCTATCAGACCCTATTAAGAAAAAAATCTATGGAGAATTCACCCATTTACTAAAACTTCTTCAATGGAATAGTAAAGGTAGTGAAATTTTTAAACGATGGTATGTAGATGGTCGTGTATATTTTCATAAGATGGTAGAGGAGTCAAATACTAAACAGGGTATTGTTGAGATTCGTTATATAGATCCTAAATGTATTAAAAAGGTCCGTGAAATAGAACCTGATAAGGTTAAAGATGGAGCTGAAGTAGTAAAGCGGGTTTTTGAATATTTTGTTTTTAATGAAGATGGTATATATCCAGCATTTCTAGGTAGAGGTTCTGGAGCATTGACCGGAGTAAGGATAGCAGTAGATTCTGTTAGTTATATTACATCTGGATTATATGAACCAACTACTAATCAAGTATATTCATATCTTCACAAAGCAATTAAACCCGTTAATCAATTAAGAATGATTGAAGATGCGATAGTTATCTATCGTATTAGTCGAGCACCAGAACGTCGAATTTTTTATATAGATGTTGGTAATCTTCCCAAACAAAAAGCTGAGCAATATTTAAAAGATATTATGAATCGGTATCGTAATAAACTAGTTTACGATGCTAATTCAGGTGAAGTTAGAGATGACCGAAGTAAGATGTCTATGTTGGAAGATTTTTGGTTACCTCGGCGCGAAGGTGGCCGTGGTACTGAGATTACTACTCTACCAGGTGGACAGAATCTTGGAGAATTAGAAGATATAAAATATTTTCAAAATAAGCTTTATAGATCGCTTAATATTCCTCTTTCGCGCTTAGAAAGTGATTCTGGTTTTAATCTAGGTCGTGCAACAGAGATTACTAGAGATGAGGTTAAGTTTACAAAGTTTGTTGCTAAGTTAAGGAAGAAATTTACAGATTTATTCCAAGACTTATTAAAAACTCAATTAATTCTTAAAGGTATTATTACTCCTGAAGATTGGGAAAATATTAAAGAAAATATTACATATGACTTTTTACAAGATAATCATTTCTCAGAGCTAAAAGATTCAGAGATTTTTGCTGATCGTATGGATCAAGTAGATCGCATTCAGGATTATATTGGTAAATATGTTTCGCAAGAATGGGTCCGTAAAAATCTCCTTAGGCAAAGTCAGAAAGAAATAGAAGAAATGGATGCTCAAATGGCTGCTGAGAAAGAAGCAGGCGGAGATGATGGAGAAGATCCATTTATATAAATAGTGAGATAAATAATGGAAAATAATGATAACATAAAAAATATAGTTGATGCAATAGCAGGCGGTAACACCGTAGCAGCAACAGATAGTTTCGATCAAATTATGAAAACAAGACAGGAACTTGCATTAGATGCTAAGCGACAAGAAATGGCGGCCGATCTATTTGCCAAATATGGTGGAGGAGATACTGCAGTTTCAGCAGAGGAGCCAGCAACAGAGGAAGAATAATGAAACTCATATCCGAACATATTGATGAAATAGAATATATTACAGAAGCTAAAGAAGGTGGCAAGGATTATAAAATCCGCGGTGTCTTTTTACAAGCGGAAGTAAAGAATCGTAATGGTCGTGTATATCCTATGCCTATTTTGGAAAAAGAGGTTAAGAGATATAATAAAGAGTTTATACAAAAAAAGAGAGCATTTGGAGAATTAGGACATCCAGATGGTCCTACAGTTAACCTAGAGAGAGTATCCCATATGATTACTGACCTTTATCCAGATGGAAAGAATTTCGTCGGTGAGGCCAAGATTATGGATACTCCGTATGGAAAAATTGTAAAAAATCTTATAGATGAAGGTGCCCAGCTGGGCGTTTCTTCTAGAGGTATGGGTTCATTAGAACCTAAGAAGGGTGCTCAGTATGTAAGAAATGATTTTTATCTTGCTACTGCGGCTGATATCGTAGCAGATCCTTCTGCTCCAAATGCATTTGTTGAAGGTATTATGGAAGGGAAAGAGTGGGTTTGGGACAATGGTATCGTTAAAGAAGTTGATATTGAAAATTATAAAAGAGAAATTGAAAAGAATCGTGTGCATCGTCATAAAGTTTCGATTAAAGCATTTGAAGATTTCATCTCAAAATTGTAATTTTTATAAATAATAAAAAACGAATATAGGAGTCTATCCATAATGACAGATAACAATTTGGACCAAGAGCTGGAAGAACTTCTAAATGCTGAACTTACTGAAGAAGAACTTGCTGATATGGAAAAAGGTATAGAAGCTTTGGAAGAAGCTGAAGAAGTTGGAGGTGTTGCTAAGATGAAAGCACCATCTGGTAAAGCTACACCTTTAAAGTCAGGTGGTGGTGATAAGTCAGAGCTTAAAGATGATTCTGAAGATTTAGGTGATGCAGTAACATCTCCTGAAGATAAAGATTCTGGAGCTGGTAAAGCTGCTGATAAAGCCAAAAAGGCTAATGATGTACAGTCTAAAGGTGCTAAAGCAGAGCCTAAAGTTTCTCAAGGCAGTTCAAGTACAGCAGCTCCGGGTGAAAAGGTGAAATTAGCCGCCGGAGATGAAGTTGACCACAACGGAGAGCAATTAGAGGAAGCCCGGATGACCAAGGCAAAAATGCTTGAAGATTTGGCGAAGAAGATGGAAAGTCTTTCACAGATGAAATCGGCCGATCTCAAAGGTGTATATGAGAGAATCGGAGAGGCCATTAAGACGGATGCTGAAATTGAAGAAGCTAAATCTGATAAAGAATTAGAAGAACTAGAAGCTCAGAAGAAGGACATTGAAGAGCGCATTAAACAAATTTCTGTAAAGGAAGATGTTGAAGCACTAATCGAAGGTGAAGAACTTTCTGAGGAATTTAAGTCTAAAGCTGCCATAATTTTTGAGGCCGCTGTTAAGCAAAAAATTAAACAGGAAATTGAGCGTCTAGACGAAGAATATGCTGAGAAGCTAACTGAAGAAATTACTAAATCAACTGAAGAAGCAAATGAAAAGGTAAATGATTACCTTGGATATGTTGTGGAAGAGTGGATGAAGCAGAATGAAGTAGCTATTGAGCAGAAGTTAAAAACAGAAATCACAGAGAATTTCATCACGGGGCTCCATGCCCTCTTTACGGAACATAATATTACTGTTCCTGATGAGAAATATGATATTCTTGATGCTGCCGCAAAGCAGGCTGACGAAATGGAAGCTAAGCTAAACGAGCAGACCGAGAATAATATAGAACTCACAAAGAGAGTTGGCGAGTTAGAGAAGAATGAAATTCTAGTTGATGTGGCTTCCGGCCTAGCGGATACGGAAGTAGAAAAATTTGTTGGACTTGCAGAAAATGTTGATTACGAAAATAATGATGATTACCGTAAGAAGTTGGAAACTATCAAAGAATCGTATTTCGCACGTTCCGTTAAGGAAGATGAAATTGAGGCAGCACCAGTTTATGATGAGCAAGGTGATGTAAGTCGAACCATGGCTGCTTATATGTCTGCAATCTCTAGTAGTGAAAAGAGAACGCAGAAATAATAAATTTTATAAATAATATAAAATACTAAGGAGATATTCCAAAATGTTCAACACAGAACACCTACAGGAAAAATGGCAGCCAGTATTAGAACATCCTGATCTCCCAGAGATTAAGGATGCTTACAAACGTGCAGTCACAACTGTAATTTTAGAAAACCAAGAGCGGTCCATGCAGGAAGATAAGTCTTTCCTCGCAGAAGCTGCTCCTACAAACTCAGGATATGCCAGCTCTAGTGGTAATGTACAAGGCTGGGATCCAATTCTGATTTCACTGATTCGCCGAGCGATGCCTAATTTGATTGCTTATGATATCTGCGGCGTTCAGCCAATGTCAGGTCCTACCGGACTTATCTTTGCTATGAAGTCCCACTATCAGTCACAGACTGGTACTGAGGCTCTTGTCAACGAAGCCGATACTGATTTTGCTGGTACAGGAACTCATGCAAGCTCTGATGTACTTGAAGATACTTCTTCATATACAACAGGCGCCGGTATGACAACTGCAGCAGCTGAAGCGCTAGGTGATACTACAAACAACGCTTTCGCTGAGATGGCATTCAGCATTGAAAAGACTTCCGTAACTGCAAAGTCGCGGGCTCTTAAAGCTGAGTACACAATGGAACTCGCTCAGGATCTTAAGGCCATTCACGGTCTAGATGCCGAGACAGAGTTAGCTAACATTCTAAGTTCCGAAATCCTGGCTGAAATTAATCGTGAGGTTGTTCGCACGATCTATAATAACGCTAAGAAGGGTGCCGCAACTAATGTTACTGATCCTGGCAAATTTGATTTGGATACAGATTCCAACGGTCGTTGGTCTGTAGAGAAATTCAAAGGCCTAATGTTCCAGATTGAGCGTGATGCTAATGCAATCGCACAAGACACACGCCGTGGTAAAGGTAATATCCTCATCTGTTCCGCAGATGTTGCTTCTGCCCTTACAATGGCCGGTCTATTGGATAACGCTACTGGTCTTAATAACAACCTAAATGTCGATGATACAGGCAGCACATTCGCTGGTGTTCTAAATGGACGTTTCAAGGTTTATATTGATCCATATTCAAATAACTCGAACGCTAGTAAGTTCTATGTTGTTGGATATAAGGGTACTTCCCCTTACGATGCTGGCTTGTTCTATTGCCCATACGTCCCGCTCCAGATGGTGCGTGCCGTTGGCGAGCAGACATTCCAGCCCAAGATCGGCTTTAAGACACGTTATGGAATCGTAGTAAATCCATTTACTTCGGCTTCTGATGATAGTAACGCTTACTACCGTCGTGTCCAAGTCCAGAACTTGATGTAAAAAATTACTCACTTATAATAACTATATAAGAGTAACTTTGAAAGACCTCTCCTAGGAGAGGTCTTTTTTTTATCTCCAACTATTATAAATATTAGTATGGCAGATGAACAAAATTATACAACGTCCGGTAATTTAAATATAGAGAAAATTGCCGCGCTTTCCAGACAACCCACCGTACAAGACCTTTCCCAGAATAGTCAATTCAAAGTTACATTAGGTAATTATCCTTTATTAGAGTGGTTTTGTACTTCGGTGAGTTTGCCCGGAGTGTCTTTAGGACGTTATGACCAAGGCACTCGTTTAGCAACTATTCCTAGAGTGGGTGATAATCTGACATTTGACGATATTACTTTTACATTTTTAGTAGATGAAAAACTACAAAATTATCAGGAAATTTTTGATTGGATGGTTAACATAGGTTTTCCTTCCAACCACGTACAGTTCAATGCAAAGGATAGAGTGGATAAAGTTGATAGAGGCGGTGAGTTGAGTCTATATAGTGATTTACATATTGCTGTTTTAAGCAATAAAAATAATCCTGTGGTTAGATTGACTTTCCATGATGCTTGGCCGGTATCGTTAGGTGGCTTAGAATATACTTCACAAGACACAGATGCTACATATTTAACTGCTGATGTTACCTTTGCTTATTCATATTATGAATTCTTAAATCTATAAATAGATTTAGGAGTAGTAAGACAATCCGTAATGGAAAGAGTTATCTTCATACAATTATTGTAGAAGAATATATAGCGAAAACAAATAGGATGGCTGGCTCTGCTACTCCTTTTTTAACTTTGGAATGATATATAATGAGATTTGATGAATTAAGTGAGATGGTTGATAAAGACCTAAAAATAGATGATACGGAATTAGATTTAGAATCTATCCGAACCCCACAGCTCCACAACAAATATTTAAAATTTTATACACAATTTTCTCTCCAATTAAAAAAGATTAGAGATGAAAGGAAGGTATTGTATCGCCAGAAATGGGAATATTATACAGGCAAATCTGATCCAGAAGTCTATAGAGATAATCCTTTTGATATAAAAGTGCTCCGAGCAGACTTAGATATATATTTAAATTCTGATACTGAATTGCAAGAGATTAGTCAAAAAGAAGAATATATAAAAACTATGGTGGAATATACTGAAAGAATATTAAAAGAAATTAATAATAGAAATTGGAATATTCGTAATACTATAGAATGGAAGAAGTTTCTCCATGGTGAGTGATGTTAGAAATTGAAAAATTTAATGAAGTTTATCTCCGAATAAAATGTGAGCCTTCTATAGGCAGAGAATTGGCTGAATTCTTTTCCTTTACGGTACCGAATGCTAAGTTCATGCCGTCTGTTAGGAATAAAATGTGGGATGGTAAGGTACGTTTATATTCTCCTGCTACTGGTAAAATATATATTGGTCTCTTTCCTTATATAAAATCTTTTTGTGAAAAACAAGGTTACGACATTGTTTTAAAAAATAATAAATTCTATGGGCCAGTGGTAGTTGATAGAGATATAGAAAAATCTCTTATCACCAAATTTGTTAAGACCATTACTCCTAAGGGACTTAAAGTTAGAGATTACCAACTAAGTGCCATATCATACATAATAAACAACGAGAGGGGGCTTATCCTCTCACCCACTGGCTCAGGTAAGTCGTTTATAATATACGCACTAGTTAGATACTATACAAACATAATGGAGGATAAAAAGGTCCTTATAGTTGTCCCTACGACTGGCCTGGTAGAGCAGATGTATTCTGATTTTGCTGATTATGGTTGGTTTCCGGATGAACATTGCCATAAGCTTTATTCAGGTCACGATAAAATTACCAATAAAGATGTTATCATATCAACTTGGCAATCTATCTATAAAATGCCCAAGAGTTATTTTAACCAATTTGGAGCCACTATAGTAGATGAGGCACATCTGGCCAAGGCAAAATCTTTAACTGGTATTATGACCAAACTCCACGATTGTAAATATCGTATAGGTACTACTGGAACTTTAGACGGAACAGAAATTCATCAATTAGTATTAGAAGGTATTTTTGGAAAATGTGAAAATGTAACCACAACTTCAGAATTAATAGAAAAGAAATATTTATCAAATCTACATATCAAATGCCTAGTACTTGAACATCCAAAAGAAAAAAGACAGCACTTTGATTATGCAGAAGAATTTGAATTTCTTTCTGTAGATGAAAAGAGAAATAAGTTTATTGCCAATTTGGCTAAATATGAATCCGGAAATTCATTAGTACTTTGTAGATATATTTCTCAACTTGATATATTATATGAAATGATATCTAATGATAAAGAAACTTATAAAGTTTATGGAAACACTCCGACCCAAGAACGGGAAGAAGTACGCCGATTAGTTGAGGTGGGTAATGATATTGTTATCGTTGCTTCTTATGGAGTGTTCTCTACTGGTATTAATATAAAGAGATTGCACAATATTGTATTTGCCAGTCCCTATAAATCACAGATAAAAGTATTACAAAGCCTTGGAAGAGGACTCCGAGTTGCAGATGATAAAGACCAATTAAATGTATTTGATATTGTAGATGATTTAACTTTTAAGAATAAGGAAAACTTCACACTAAAACATTTTAGGGAAAGGATTAATATCTATAATAGCGAACAGTTTGAATATGATATTATTTCAATTCCTTTAAAACTATAAATACATTTATGGAACAAACTTCCTTTAAGATTATCAAATTAAATAATGGTGATGATATTATTTGCAAAATTGTAAATGAAACTACTGATACTGTAACGGTAGAAAGACCATTATCTTTAGTAGAAGAAATATCTCATAAACCAGACCGCACTGCATTACAAACAGGTTTTAATAAATGGTTATCCTTTTCTAGCGATAATCAATTCCAAATATCTAAGAATAAAATCCTTACTGTTGGCAACCTTAACGCTGAGATGAGGTATTACTATAAAACATTATGTAAAAGGTTAATTGTTCAAGAGGAGAATGAACCTAAAACAGAGGAAGAAGTTGCAGATAGGATCTCCTATATGCAGAAGTCCCTTAATACTATTATGGAGGAATCTGACCATATAGAGGATTCAGATAATATAATTGATTTTAATTCTATTATGAAGAATGATAAAACTAATCTTCATTAATACTCCACACCACCACCTTACACTTTAATTTAAAGCTTGTCAAGCCCAAATGGATAAAAAAATTAATATAATTTCTATCACGGATATTATAGAGCAAAAGGTCCGTAAGCAAAAAGAGTTAGATTTTTATAATTCTCAATTAGAGGAACTTCAACGTAAAAAGTTTTGGATTGAAAAAGAAATACATATGGCGGAGTTCATTATTGCTGCAGTGAATAAAGAAATATCACCACAAGCTTTTGTACAGGCATTGATAGAAGCTGAATTAGGTACTGATGATGAAAAGTCTTGACTTTAAAAGATAAAGCGTATATAATAATAGATGTCTAAACAAAAAGGCATTTATGAAATGAAGAAGTATGTATATGGAGCCGGCCCGATTGCCGGATTGAATGAAGATGAAGCAACAACTTGGCGAAATAATGTAGCTAATAGGCTGCAAGATGCTAGTGATGGTAAGATTATTTTAATATCTCCATTGCGTTGTGAACCATTACAACCGGGTATGGTTTATGCCGACGATGGTGCAACAGATAAGATGTGGAGTGATCCTCGTGCTATTAATGCTAAGAATTGGTTGGATACGGAATCATCTGATTTAGTATTAGCATATCTTCCCAAAGAAATGAATGACCGAAGGCCCAGTATAGGGACTATCATAGAAATAGGTTGGGCAATTGGTTTGAAGAAACCATTGATAGTTGTTTCAGACGATAAACAAGTAATGGAACATCCACTAATCAAATGTAATGCAGCATGGCGTTTAGATAATTTAGACGATGCTGTAGAAGTTATCATTGGTTTGTTTGGGGATTATGTTTCATATGGAGACACCTATGGCAACACTAAAAGAAAAACGAGCTAAACCGCACTATGTGAATAATAAAATCTTTCTACAAGCAATGATAGAGCACAAAGAAGCAGTAAATCAAGCCGAAGCAGCAGGGGATCCCAAACCTAGGGTTCCTAATTATATTGGAGAATGTTTTTTAAAGATAGCAAATCATTTATCATATAGACCTAATTTTATTAATTACACATATAAGGATGATATGATATCTGATGGTATTGAAAATTGTCTCCAGTATATGGATAATTTTGATCCCGAAAAGTCTAGTAATCCATTTGCTTATTTTACCCAGATTATTTACTTTGCTTTTATTAGACGAATAACTAAAGAAAAGAAACAATCAAAAATTAAAGAGAAGCTTTTAAAGTCATCTAATATTGAAGATATGATAACTACACAAATACATGATGATGAAAGGGAATATCAACAACAATTTTTAGATTATTTAAATAAATATAATTTTAGTGATGACTAGTGGTAGATGAGAGTAGCAATAATAAGCGATACGCATTTTGGCGGAAAGAATGATAATATTAGTTTTGCACAGTTCCAAGCCCAATTTTACGAAGGTATTTTCTTCCCAACACTTAAACGGGAAAAGATTACAACAATAATCCATTTAGGTGATGTATTTGATAGAAGGAAATATTCAAATTTTAATAGTTTAAAATTAGCAAAGGAAATGTTTTTTGAGCCTGCAAGGCAATATGATGTTCATATGTTAGTTGGCAACCATGATTGTTATTATAAAAATAATAATGAAGTAAATTCAGTATCATTAACTTGTGCTGAGTATGATAATATTAAAATTTATCCGGATATTCCTGAAGTTATTTCTTTTGATGATTTAGACATACTTATGATTCCTTGGGTAGCATCTGGACATTATGCTAAAGCTATGCATAAAATAAAAACAGCAAAAGCAGATATTGTAATGGGACATTTAGAAATACAAGGTAGTGAGATGTTGCCTGGTTTTTATTGCAACCATGGATTTGAAAGATCAGATTTTAAACGATATGAACGAGTATTTTCTGGTCATTTTCATCAACAACAGGATGACGGCCACATTCGTTATCTTGGTGCGCCTTATGAAATGTTTTGGAATGATTGGAATACTAAAAAAGGATTTCATATCTTTGATACTTCTACAAGAGAAATTGAATTTATAGAGAATAAACATAAATTATTTAAGAAAATATATTATGATGATACGAAAGAGGATTATTCCAAATTAGAACTTTCTGATTATGCTGAATCTTATGTAAAAATTATAGTTATTCATAAAACAGATTTTTATACCTTTGATAGGTTTATAGATCGGTGTTATGATGAAGGAAATTTCTTTGAGTTAAAAATTGTAGAAGATTTTAGCGATCTGGATCCTAATTCTATAGCAGACAGTGAGTTGGAAGATATCGAAGATACTATGTCGCTTTTAGAAAAATATGTGGATGAAATAGATAGTAAATCATTGAACAAGAAAAAACTCCATAGGCTGTTGAAGTCATTGTATGTGGAGGCGAGTGAGGTTGAATGATTATCTTTAAAAGCGTAGAGTTTCGCAATTTTTTATCAACAGGTAATACACCTACAGAAATCCAATTAGACAAATATAATATAACATTAATAATAGGCGAAAATGGTTCAGGTAAGTCAACTGTATTAGATGCATTGACTTTTGGTTTGTTTGGGAAGGCTTTCCGAAATATTAAGAAGGACCAATTAGTCAATTCGGTTAATGAGAAAGATTGTAGAGTAGAAGTAAAATTTAATATAGGCCGGACTAAGTATCATATAATCCGAGGCATCAGACCAAATCGGTTTGAAATTTATAAGAAAGGTAAGATGATAAATCAAGATGCTAGCGTGCGGGACTATCAGCGCCATTTAGAAAACAACATACTCAAATTAAATTACAGATCATTCACACAGGTAGTTATTCTTGGCTCATCATCCTTTATTCCGTTTATGCAATTAACGCCTGCTCATAGGCGTGAAGTGGTTGAGGAGATTTTAGACATTAAGATATTTTCTTTAATGAATTATATTCTCAAGTATCGTATTAAGGAAATGAAAGAGAAGCAGAGAGATATTACTCATGAGTTTAATTTAGTAGACACCAAAATTAGTATGGCTGCAGACCACATTTTAAAGACTAAAGAAAAAAG
>Ga0208642_1000596_pt1 | contig 18733 bp, 17 predicted proteins | sample ETN02SmetaG_4_FD_185790 | JGI IMG/M metagenome (GOLD analysis project Ga0208642, IMG submission 185790) | Marine microbial and viral communities from oxygen minimum zone, Eastern Pacific Ocean - ETNP2014F10-02SV251 (SPAdes) (version 2) | ecosystem: Environmental > Aquatic > Marine > Oceanic ...
CCAACTCTGACATTGCCACCTAAAAGAACTGCTTGTGCGACCATGGGCATTTCCATTCGGCCAATACCAAATCCCGCCCACATACCTTCTTTGGGGACCATATCAGCCATTGTTTTCATGGAGCTAGTAGTTGCTGGCGCACCCCAAGGAATGCCTAAGCAGATTTGGTACCAAGGAGGATCATCGATAAGACCCTCTTTATATAATTGATTAGCGAACCATAAATGACCCATTTCGAATGCTTCCATCTCTGGTTTGACACCGAGATCCTTCATTTTTTTTGCTGCTAGACGCAGTTGAATTGGGGTATGAATAAAAGTCATATTTGTGTCACCAAAATTTAAAGAGCCACAATCAAGGGTGCACATTTCAGGAAGCAACTCCTCGATATGTTCAAGTCGATCTAGAGAATGTATCATATCCGTATTTTTTCCCACCGGATTCAGAGGATCCTTGCCTTCTCCGACCTCAAAATCACCACCCATGCCTGTCGTAAAATTAATTACAACATCTGTATCGCTTGAGCGTATCCTATCAGCAACTTCTTTATAGTATTCAATTTTACGGCTTGGAGCACCATTAGGTTCCCTGACATGTATATGGGCAACAGCAGCCCCGGCCTTTGCGGATTCAATAGCGGCATCTGCAATTTGTTTCGGCGTAATTGGCAGGTTCGGATGCTTTTTTGCTGTGTCGCCTGAACCAGTTACTGGACAAGAAATTATTACATTGTTGTTCATTTTATGCAATTGTAGTATCCTATTTTATAGGGACCAACAAGTGAGTATTTTTTTAAAAACAGGAAGAGTCAAGGCAGAGTGGGCAGATTACAATGGCCATATGAATCTTGCTTTTTATATTCATTTGTTTGATTCAGCTTGGGAAACACTGCTTGAAAAATTCCATATTGGTGAGGAGTCGGCCATCAATCAAAAAAGAACAACATTTGCTGTTGAAGCTCACACTACTTACGACAAAGAAGTGAAAGTAGGGGATGAAGTTGACTTGAATCTACTTTTTTTAGATCGTGATAAAAAAAGATTGGTTTACAAATTGGAAATGCAAAGTAAGCAAGAGCAATATCTAGCTTCCACAACAGAAGTTTGCTCCCTTTATGTAGATTTAGAAGAGAGAAAAGTAACTGAATTTGAGCAAGAAAAAGAAGATCTGATTGATAAGTTTATAGATGAGAATAAAAAGAATTTTAATCCAGGCGAATTACATTTAATTGATAAACTGAAAAAATAATTACAAGTTGAGAACTTTAAACTTTGTATACATACCAATGATGTATAATTAATTAAAAAATTATGAAGTTTTAATTTCTATGGAAAACTACAAATACATTCAAGATAAGTTAAATAATGGTAAAATCGTTATTCTTGATGGTGCTAATGGATCAGAATTAGAAAAAAGAGGCGCGCAGATGGATAGGGCAGGATGGTGCGGTCCGGCATCAATCACTCATCCAAAAATCTTAGAAGATATTCATAAAGATTATATTGCAGCGGGCGCGGAAGTTATCACAACCAATACATTTTCATCAGCACGACATGTTCTTGAATATTCAACTTTTAAAGACCAAACAGTTGAAATAAACGAAAAAGCGATGGAGTGCGCCATTTCGGCTAGAAATCATTTTCCTGATAAAAATGTGTCTATTGCGGGTTCAATATCATTATCCTTAGTAGCAGATATTGTAGATGGAATTAATGATCCTGCAGAATTTCGAGATAATATGAAACTTGCTCAAAAAACACGAGAAGTAACTGAATTTACAGAAGAAAGTATTCGAGAAGATAGTTTTAATTATAATAAAATTTTAAAAAATTTTAATGAACAGATCAGTATTTTTAAAAAATATAATATTGATCTGATAATCTTAGAAATGATTATTAACCCTTCTATTTGTAAGCCAGCTATTGATGCTGCTTTAGCTTCAGGATTACCTGTTTGGTTAGGATTAAGTTGTGGTGAAGAAAGTGAAGAAGGTGATTTACTTGCTTTTGAAAACACAAAGATGAAATTTTCTGAAACTTTAAATACGATTACTAATGATTTTGATGCTGTTTTACTTATGCATTCAGAAACAAAAAATACCACAAAAGGATTGCGAGAAATAAGAAGTAAGTGGAATGGCCATCTAGGTGCTTATCCTCACAAAGGCACATATGTTCGTCCGAACTGGATTTTTGATAAGAACTATACTCCTGAGATGTATTCAGACAATATGCAAGGCTGGGTTAATCAGGGAGTGAGAATAATTGGCAGTTGCTGTGGCATGGGCCCGGAATACACTTATGAATTAAAAAGAAGATTTAGTTAAGCCTACTTTATTTCAAAATCATATGTGTAAAAATCAGTGTCTTTTACATATCCTAAAGATTCATAGAGAGACTGACCAATAAAATTATCTGTTGCAGTTGATAGTTGTATTCGTTTTGCATTAATTTTTTTTGCATATTCATGCGACTTAAGCATTAATTGCCTTCCAATTTTATTTTTTCTTTGATCTTTTATTACATACAAATCATATAGAATTATAATTTTTCCCAGATCAAGAGAACCAAAAGTTTCATACAGTTGCACAAAACCAACAGCTTCATTAGTTTCATTTATGGCAATAAAAATTTTTGATTCTTTTTTGTTTATTCTTTCTTTGATATAATTAGTTGATTCAATTAAGTTTGAATCATATTTATAAAACTGTCTGTACAAATCAAATAATTTACCTACCTTTTCAATATGGCAAACTTCTGCATCAATAATTTTAAATTCCATAAGTTCCTTTCCTTATAAAACTTCTTATGATGCCAACAAGTAATGAAAAAAATGTAAAGATTATCAATGAATAAATAAATCCAATGTTTCCTGCGTAATCCATCACTGACCCAATTATAGCGGGACCTAAGAATTCCCCTGATTCATATACTATTATAAAAACAGAAGTTGCTATTGAAAGTTCAGCAATGTTTATACGTTCACCAAGATAGGCAAGTGTAACGGTATATAGGCTAACACTTGCAGTTCCCCATAAAAGAACTGAAAGAAATAGGAGAGGTAAACCAATAGTATAGTTATGCAATAAAATTGGCCAAATTAAATGAAATACCAATAATACAATTATAAATTTTCTTTTATCTATAGTGTCTGCTAAAGTTCCAATAAAAGGTTGAGAAATTACACCTCCAAATAAACCAAAAAAAAATAGATATCCAATTTGCTTATCAGAAAATAATTCATTGATCATATAGGCGGGAAATAAAGCTCCAAATGTTGAATCATTCACACCACCAACAAATATTGCCAAAAATATAAAAGGTGCGATTTTGATGAAAGAAAAATTAAGTTTTGTTTCTAATTTTGGGATAAGAACATTCTGAATATGTTTTTTTATAAGAACAATAACTGGAGATCTTATAATCATTAAAACAATACAAAGTATTATTGGGAAAAAACCTTGCGTACCAAATAAACCAACTAATAGAGGACCTGCGGCAAAGCCAACAGTAATGGCAGAATTATAAAAACCAATTGCTTTCCCTCTATTTTTATTATCAGATACTAGATTAACCCATGTATCCATTGTCATCCAATTCATTCCAGCTAACACACCCATAATAAAGTGATTAATTGCTAAATTAATTGGATTAAAAAAAACAAACATCAAAATTACACATACAGTTTGTATGGTAATGGCAAGCAACATAGTTATATACAAACCAATTTTATCCAAAACAATTGAAACAATAAATCCAGCTGACATTAGACCAAAGGAAAAGCAGGCCGCTATTATTCCTATCGTTCCTTCTGAAAAACCTTTGTATTTTGCAACAATTACAATAACTGTAAAAAAATAACCAAGGGCTATTCCAGTGAAAAAAGCTGCAATTGATAAATACTTTACGCTTGGATTGATACTTTTAAAATCAATATAGTTTATTACTTTTGAAAACATAGATTGTTATTTCGACCATAAGCCTTCTGCCTCAAGTTGTTTTGTAGCATTGGTGATGGCTTGATATAATTTATCGACAAGATCATCTATTTGCTCTTTTGCAATAATGAGAGCAGGAGATAACACGCATATATGATATATAGGTCTAATTATTAATCCTAGTTTAAGAGATTCTTCATCTATTCGTGAAGCGATAGCTTTATCTAATAATAATGGATTTTTGCTATCTTTATCAATTACACATTCAATGCCTGCCATAAGACCCATCCCTCGGACATCGCCAACAATAGGTATTTCATATAGTTTTTTAAGTTTTTGATGAAAGTAAGGAGCAATTTCTCTTACATGCTCAAGAATCTTATCTCGTTTCATTATTTCAATGTTTTTTAAAGCGGCAGCACAAGAAACTGGATGGCCTGAATACGTAAATCCGTGAAATAACATAGAAGAGTCTTTGCTGATTTGTGCAATTAATTTATCAGAAATTAAAACGGCTCCTAAAGGTATGTATCCAGAAGTAATTCCTTTCGCTGTTGTTATAATATCTGGAGTGATATCAAACTCCTCATGGGAACAAAAAAAATGTCCAAGTCTTCCAAAAGCTGTAACCACCTCATCAGAAATATATAAAACATCATATTTTTTACAAACATCCCAAAAACGCTTGATGTAATTTTTAGGAGGAACAATACAACCACCTGAAGCAAGAATCGGTTCAGCAATGTACGCAGCTACTTTATCTGATCCAATTTCTAATATTTTGTTTTCAAATTCTTTTACTTTTTCATCACAAAAATCTTCTACGGTTTGATTATCTTTTCTTCTATAAGGATTAGGAGAGCCTAAATGATGAATAAAATTTTTTTCAAAATCAAAATTATTTTCATCCCTGTCTTTTCCCGTAATGGAGGCAGTGAGGTAAGTGCTTCCATGATACGCGCGATCTCGTGAAATAATATGTTTTTTTTCAGGCCTACCTAAAAGATTATTATATAGCATGACAAAGCGCAGAGCAGTTTCATTCGCACTTGATCCATCCGGAGTAAAAAAAACTGTATTTAGATCACCAGGAGATAATTCACATAAAACGGAAGCTAATTCTGCTGAAGTTTCATTTGATTCTGAGAAAGGACTACAGTAGTCCATTTTTTCAACTTGAGTTTTAATACTCTCAGCTATTTCTTTATTGCCATGACCAATGTTATTGCACCACATTCCACCAGGTCCATCAATGTAACGCTTTCCATCTTCATCATATAAATAAATATTATCTGATTTGACTATCAACTTTCTGTTGTATGTTCCGCGATCTTTAAGATTTTCATAAGGATGAAGGATTAGTTTATCTTTTTTATGAATGTCGCTAATATAGTCATTTTTCATATTATTTCCTAAATTAAGGCTGGAACAGCGTTTCGTCTTTCTAAGGTAATAAATTGTTTTTTGACTACTTTGCATTGCGCCCAAATTTTTCTATATTCAAGCTCTTCAGGATGATAAATTTCTGCAAGAACTTTTGATCCGAGTTTCATAAATTCTTTATCAACATAACCCATAGCAATATTTGATTTAAGAGAAGGGGACCACATAGCCGCAGTCACTATACCAATATCTTTGTTTTTCGATTCATTATATAACACTGAACCAACAGCTGGCTTATCTCCTTGCACATCCAAACCGATAAGTTTTTTTTCTACACCTTTGTTTTTTTGTTTAATCAATGCTTCTTTCCCAGAAAAAAATTCTTTATCCAAATTTACCATCCAAGCTAATCCCAATTCATAGGGTGTGCGCATTCTATTTGGTCTCAGAGCGTGTTCAGCTGCTATTAAATCAGCGTTTACTACAATAAATCCAGCTTCTACTCTAACCATCTCCAAAGCGTCTAACCCAGCAGCTAATATCTTATAATCTTTATTAAAAGAAAATAGAGCGTCCCAAACATTGTGTGCTTGGAGAGGTTCACACCACAATTCATAACCAAGGTCACCTGAAAATCCTGTTCTTGAAATTGTGATCTCTTGATTGTTAATTGTGAATTGATCAAAACAAAAAGGTTTCAAATTCTCAATGTTTTTTGCATTTAGCATATGTAAAATTTTACACGAAAGAGGACCTTGGAACGCTAACGCTGCTATTGAATGACTTATATCTTCAATTATTACATCAAAACCGATTGCTGTATCCTCAAACCAATTTAGATTTCTCTCTCCGCTACATATCCTAAAATTATTTTCATCAAAACAAAAAATAGTTCCATCATCAACGACAAATCCATCTTCATTACACCAGAGAGCGTAGACAACTTGTTTGGGCTGAATATTATCAACATTTCTGGTTATTAATTTATTAATAAATTTTTTAGCATCTTTTCCTTGCACACTATATTTATGCATTGGCGTTATATCTATAACACCAGCCGTATTGCGTATGGCTGTGTATTCTAATTCTGCTGAAGTGTATTGTTTTGCTACTTTATAGCCAGCCCATCTGTGCCAATCATGCGCATAACACCTCTCCTGTGTCTTTGCGTGGAAAGGTGTTTCTAAAAGCGGTTGTTTATAGGAAATATTAGTTTGATTCATTTTTTATCTCCCATAATTTTCTTTGCGGCATTTCTGCCATTGATCCCAGTAATGCCACCTCCTGGATGTGTGCCTGCGCTACAAAGATATAAATTTTTTATTGGCGTTGCATATTGAGCAGAACCATAAAATGGTCTCATCATTAGCATCTGATCTATTTCTAAGTCTCCATGGTGCCAATGACCGCCCGTTACATGATATTTTTCTTCAATTTCATTAGGTGTTAACAATTCAGCATTCTCAATCTCTAAGTTAGAAATAAATGGTTTCAATGAATTTATGCTTTGTTGAATAAGACTTTCTTTAGCGTGTGTAGTGTTTTTAACATAAGGAACATAATAAATATTTGCGGCAATAACATTTGCACAATGATGGAATTCGAAACATAAATTTTCATTATATTTATCATATTTACTGGCATTAAAAGATCTTTCTATATAATTGATGCCAGGAGCATAAATAAATTTTGCATTCATTTTTTCTTTTTCAATATTTTTTATTATGGGTTTGTCTTTTAAAGTGATTGAGAGTTTTGCAATGTTCCCTTTAGTTCTAATATTTTTTGCTCTTCTTATAAAATCTGTATCAAGAGGCTCTGTTCCCAACAAATCAAAATATGTTGTTTTGGGATCAGCATTGGAAATAATTATCCCTGCATCAATTTTTTCTTCATTCTTTAAGATCACTCCCGTCGCTTGATTATTAGTAGTTATTATTTTTTTTACACTTGCGTTGATTTTAATATCCACTCCTTGATTGATACAATTTTTTTCTAAAGATGGTATTAATTGATGAAAATCATATTGTTCAGAAGTAAAAAGACCATTCTGCATCGCTTGTCTATAAAGAAGTGACAATATGGAACCTGGAGAACGGGGACCTAAATTTGATCCCAGGATTGATTCGTGCGCCAAGAGACCCATCAAAGTGTCATCGCTAAGATTATCTTCAAGTTCATCAGCAATATTTAGCCCCACAATCCTGAGAAATTCGCGCATATTTGTCTTCCCCAGTTTTCTTATTTTCCAGCCCATTTTAATAAGTTTCCAAGTGTCTTCGCTGTTTCCTGATTTCAAACGCGGAGGAACTTCATACATGAAATTACTCAGAGTGGAGGCAAAGAGTTTATATTTATTTATTAGCGATGAAAACTTCTTTTGATTTTCTTCATTTGCACTTGATTGAATGAAATTAATATTATTTTTATCATTTTCTTGAAGGATTGTGTGCTGTTGATCAGAATGAAGAGCTACAACATAAGATTTATAATTTAATGTGGGTAAATTAATCTTCAAATCGTTTAATATTTTAGAGGAAAATCCCTTAAGAGAACTAGCGCAATGAACAAGACCTCCAAGATTTTCATTTTTTTCAAGAATGAGAATCTTGTAACCTTTTTTTGATAAATAAGAGGCACATACTAACCCGTTGTGACCCCCGCCTATAATGATTGCATCATACTTGCTCATATATAGTGTGACTCAATTTGTTTATTCATATCGCGTAAAATTTCTCTTGCAGCATTGGCTCCAGGAGCGCCCATAACACCTCCGCCTGGATGCGTACTAGAACCACACATGTATAAGTTTTTTATAGGTGTTTTATATTGAGCATAACCAGGGATAGGACGGTTAAACATTAACTGATCCATTGTCAGTTCGCCCTGAAATATGTTTCCTTCAGTTAGTCCCACTTCGGCTTCCAGCTCTTTTGGTGTGCGAATTTCTGCATGCCTTATAATGTCATTAAAATTATCAGAGTAACTGCCAATTCTATTCATGACATGTTTTCCAAATTCTTTGCGTTTTTCTTCAGTCCACCCTCCGTCAGCAAGTTTGTATGGCACATATTGTATGAAAACAGACATGTAATGCTTTCCTTGAGGAGCCATTGTTGGATCATTAATGCTTGGAACGCACATATCAACATAAGGATAGGTTGACCATTTTCCATGCTTCCAGTCATCGTACGCACCTTCCATCTCTTCAATACTTTGAGTTATGTGCAAATCACCTGTTCCAGCCGGATCTCCAACTGGAATGCTTTTCCAAACAGGAAGTTCATCAAGAGCAATGTTTAATTTACCTGAAGAGCCCCTTATCTTAAAATTTTTTACAGCTAGGTAAAAATCTTCAGGCAATTGATTTTCTTCTACTACTTTTAAAAAAGTTCTTTTTACATCAAGATTTGATACAATTTTATTTGCATAAATTTCATCTCCATTTTCTAAAACCAAACCATAACTTCGATTATTTTTAATAAGAATATTAGAAACAGGAGATCCTGCTTTTATTTCTCCTCCATTTGCTTGAAATGATTTTGACATTGCTTGAGTTATTGAACCCATGCCTCCTCGCGAATATCCCCAGGCTCCAACATTTCCATCAACCTCACCCATATAATGATGTAATAATACATAAGCTGAACCAGGCGAATAGGGGCCTAGAGCAGTTCCAATAATTGCAGAACCAGCTAAATGCGCCTTCACAACATCGGATTCAAAATATTCTTCAAGATAATCCCTAACACTCATTGTCCAAAAGCGAATAGTGTCATAAATTTCTTTTTCACCCAATCCACCAAGCTCGTCTTTTGCTACAAAATATTTTGCAAATTCAAAAAGACCCATAATGTCCTTAGGAGCAAAAGAAGTAGGATCAGGAGGCGTCATTTTTAACAAAGGTTTGATAATTTTACATTGACGCATCACATCTCTACTAAAGCGATCATATGCCTCCGCATCTCTTTTAGAAAATTGTGCAATAGAGCGATATGTTAAGTCATGATCACTATAGTGAGCATAAAATCTCCCATCATCCAACATCGTTGCACTTCCTTCATAAGGAATTATTTGCAAACCAAATTTTGATAACTCTAAATCTCTGAATATTTCTGGTCGAAGTAAGCTACAAACATACGAACAATTAGAATATGTCCAACCCGGATATAATTCTCTGCTAACAGAAGCTCCCCCAACATAGTCATGCTGCTCCACGACAATTACTTTTAGGCCAGATTTTGCTAAATAGCAGGCAGTGGTAAGTCCATTGTGACCACCCCCAATAACAGCTACATCATAAGTCTTTATATCCATGAATTTCTTCAATTCTTATATCCCATATAATAATCATTCAACCAAATTTCTTGTAAATAAGTATTATTTATGAAAAACTGTTTTAAAATTTCATCATAATTAAAATGATAGGTATTTATGTATAGTGGCATGACTCCTAAAGCACTTGAGTGGCAAAAGAAAATTAGAAAATTTGTAAATGATGAATTAATTCCTTGGGAAGTTCATGCTGAAATGAATCAAGGTGAAATACCTGAAGAAATAGAAGAAAAACACCGTAAGATAGCTTTATCTTTAGGATTGTCAGGGATGGGCATATCAAAAGAGAACGGGGGACTCGGACTTGGCATGTTTGAACAAATGATAATTTGGGAGCAACTAGGAAGAGTTACCAACGCTCTTTGCTGGTGTTTTCCTGAAGTGCAAGATTGGATGGTTGATTATTTTACTGATTATCAAAAAGAGAATTATTCGAAACCTCTTTTACTAGGTGCCAAAAGAGAATGTTATGCAATTTCTGAAAAAGGAGCTGGTTCTGATGTGGAAGGATCAATACAAAGCACAGCAGAAAAAAAAGGAGAGCAATACATCATCAATGGAGAAAAGTGGTATATTACAAGCGCCAACAAGGCTGACTTTTTTTTTCTGCAAGCAAAAATTAAATCTGGACCAAATAAAGACAAGCATTCTTTGTTTATCGTAGATAAAAATTTAGAAGGTGTTGAACATATAGATACGCCACTCTTCAGTCATACATATGCCCACCATCATTCCATCTATCGATTTAATAATGTAGCAATACAAAACATCAATATAATTGGCGAAGAGGGAAGTGGTATGGATTATACGCATTCATGGTTTAGGCATGAACGTTTGGGAATAGCAGCGAGATGTTGTGGCGCTGCTGAGCGCTTAATTGATGAGGCAACAACATTTGCAAAAGAAAGAGAATCATTTGGTGAAAAAATATCCAATTATCAAGCGATACAATTCATGTTGGCTGACAGTGTGAACGATTTGGCATCTGCACGTCTTATGCTCTATGAAACTTGTAAAGCTCATGATGCTAATCAAGATGTTAAAATTTTGCATGGTAAAAGCTCTATGGTTAAATTGTATGCATCAGAAATGGCGAACAGAATTGCTGATCGGGCAGTGCAAATATTTGGCGGAAGAGGATATATGAGAGAGAATGTAGCTGAAAGATACTATAGGGAACTAAGAGCAGATCGTATCTGGGAAGGAACAAGTGAGATACACAGAATAATTATTGCTAATTCTCTTTATAAAAGAGGATTGCAATCCTTAATTGAATAAATAGGTAATTGAAAAATTATGATAGTTTTTTGGAGAAAAATTTATGCAAAGCATGACAATGTAAAAGCGTATACATTACTATCACCAGCTTTAATTTTAGTTATTCTAGCTATGGCCGTGCCAATGGCACTAATGTTGAGCTTTAGTATGTTTACTCAAGTTAGCATGATGGAGATTGATTATACTTTTACATTTCAAAGATATATTGATTTCTTTCAAAAAAATTTGCTGGTCACACTTCTCATAAAGTCAATTAAAATATCATTTCTCGTAACTCTAATTACACTTATCACGGCATACCCAGTTTGCTATTACATCGCTTTTTATGTCAAAAAAAACAAAATGCTGTGGCTTGTTTTGCTCACTTTGCCTTTTTGGACATCTTATTTATTAAGAGTATTTTCTTGGAAGATTATTCTTGGAACAAAAGGAGTGATAAACTCTTCATTGATCAACGCTGGAATTCTTAGCGAACCTCTTACATTTCTTATGTATTCAGAGACCGCAGTAGTTATTACTCTTACTCACGCATGGGCAGCATTTGCATTACTACCTTTATATGTTTCGTTAGAAAAAATTGACTTTTCTTTCATTGAAGCTGGAAGAGATCTTGGGCTCTCTCGATTTGAAGTGTTTTGGAAAATTACATTTCCATTATCGTTACCTGGCGTAATAGGTGCAATATTAATCATATTCATTCCAACAGTAGGTGATTATGTGACCCCAGCCTTACTTGGAGGAACTGATGGTCGTATGCTTTCGAATATGATCCAGGCTTACTTTGGAAAAATAAATAATATTCCTCTTGGTGCTGCTTCAGCTACAATTATGCTAGCAACTGTTGTACTCATAACAATAATTGTGTCGAATGTAACAAAAAGACTTACACAAAGGTTAACTTAAAAATGAACGAAAAAAATAGTACATTACTGATTTACACCCTTCTTTATTTTGGTTTTCTGTATGTACCAGTTTTATTCTTACCTATATTTAGTTTTAACGATGCAAATTATATGTCATTCCCTCTCGCTGGATTTACAACGGAGCACTATGAAGAGATGTGGTCAAAAAGAAATCTACATAAAGCTCTATGGGCGAGTATAAAAGTAGGAGTAGTTGCGAGTGTCGTTAGTACAACAATTGCACTTTTTGCAGCGAAGGCATTTGCTCGATATAAATTTAGAGGGGAAAAGATCTCTTATGGAGGTATTATGATGCCATTTTTGATACCTGAAATTATCTTGGCTGTAGCTATACTTACAATTTGGGTCAATCTTGGATTTAAATTGGGGCTCGTTCCAGTCACAATTGGCCACACTTTATTTTGTACACCTTTTGCAATGTTAATACTTATAGCCCGTATTGAAGGTTTTGATTTTTCACTTGAAGAGGCCTCTAGAGATTTAGGAGAGAATGCGTGGGGAACATTTTTTAGAGTGTCATTTCCATTGTATTTGCCTGGAATAGTCGCAGCTCTTCTTCTCAGTTTCATAATTTCTTTTGATGAATTTATTCTTGCATTCTTTTTAACTGGAAGTGACGCAACGTTACCTATGTATATGTGGGGCCAAATGAGATTTGTTCAGAAGTTACCTCATGTATTGGCTTTGGGAGCAGTAATTATTGTGTTTACTACTTTTATTGTTTTGTTAGCATTCTGGTTAAGAAATGTTGGACAAGGGAAAGCAAAGAAAGATATGGCTATAAAATTATAAAAAATTATGAACAATTCATTTATACAGATCAAAAATATTTCAAAACACTTTGCAGATGTAAAAGCAGTTGACGATGTTTCATTTGAGATTAAAGAAGGTGAATTTTTTTCACTTTTAGGACCCTCTGGATGTGGTAAGACAACATTGTTGAGGCTATTGGCAGGATTTGAATACCCTACTTCTGGCAATCTATTAATTGATGGGACAGATATTACTGCATTACCCCCAGACAAAAGACCTACAAATATGGTTTTTCAAAACTATGCAATTTTTCCTCATCTTAATGTAGAAAAAAATATTCAATTTGGACTAAGAAAACTTGGTTTAAGTAATGATGAGATAGATAAACGAGTTAAAGATGTTCTCTTATTAGTTAAGCTTGAGGGGTATGAGGAAAGATTTAGTAATCAACTATCTGGTGGTCAAAGGCAGCGTGTCGCTCTTGCAAGAGCTTTAGTAAGGCAACCAAAAGTTCTATTATTAGATGAACCTCTAGGTGCTTTAGATAAAAAATTAAGAGATGAAATGCAATTAGAATTAAGAACTCTTCAAAAAAATATCGGAATTACTTTTGTATTCGTTACTCACGATCAACAAGAAGCCATAAGTATGTCAGACAGAGTTGCGGTTATGAACGATGGAAAAATTCAACAATTATCAGTACCCAATGAACTTTATAAGAATCCAGAAAATATATTTGTAAGTGATTTTATTGGTGAAACGAATTTTCTTAAAGCTGAGACTAAATCAAGTGATGGAGAATTCATCAATGTTTCAATCGAAGGATTGGGAGAATTTAAAATTAAAAATAATTTAAATATTGCTACAAATTCTTCAGATGTTGTTTGTAGTGTTCGCCCAGAATCAATGATGATCTCTAAAGTAAAATCTGACTGGGATATTTGTCTTGATGCTAAGATTTGTCAGACTTCATATTTAGGAGAAATGACAAGATTTTATGTTGAAGCTAAAGGAATAGACAAGATAATCACTGTTTCTTCTCAACATTTTGACAATCAGTCTTTTGAGAATAACGAATGCTTTATAAGTATGAGTTTAGAAGATATTTCTTTATTGAATAAAAAATAGCCTGTCCTCTAAAAGAGAACAGGCTATTTTGAGATAAATTAATCTCTGATCAACCGCCAGCAACCATTTCAGCCCATTGAGCTTCCATGTAGTCAGTTACTTCGTCTGAAGGCATGACTGAGAACATCCCATTTGAAAGGTGTTCCGCAGGATTCGATGCGACTCCACGCTCAGCTAATTCATCAGCAGTGATTGTGCTAAAGCCTTTTCTATTTGAATGACCATAACCCCACTCACTTAGTAAGTAAGCTGAAGTTTCAGCACTAGTAGCTGCATTAATCATTGCGTATGCTTTATCAAGGTCTGCACCTTTAACAATTGCAAGCCCACAAGCCCACGTCATTGTTCCATTAGCAGGCTGCATCATTCTTGCTCCAGCACCCCATGCAATTTCGTTCCATCCAAGAGCTACGTCTATTTCTTCGTTACCTAGCGCCTCTATCAATGAGGAAGGATCTCCGAAGAACGCACGTATTTGTCCGTTATCTCTCATTTCACGAAACTTATTGATGCCTTTATCAATAGCAGCTTTAGTTAATTGATCTTTTTCTCTGATATCAATTCCAAGATGATGCATCATTAAAAATAATGAGTCAGCAGCTGAGTCTAGTATACCAACTTTACCTTTCATTCTTGGATCTTCCATTAGAGCAAAACTTTCATTGTCAGCGTTCATCCATGGAACTCGATCAGGCATATAAAATAAGGTTGTATCACCCCAATCAACTGGTGCAAAATAGTGCTCTCCATTAACCTGACCACTTGGTAGGTCTCTAATTTCAGGGAACATATCATTCCAGTTATCTATACGAGAAGTGTCTAATGGTTGAAGTACTCCAGCTCTCACCCATCGAGCTATTTCACCTTGGCATGGCCAAGCTAAATCGACTTCAAAACCAGCTTTTAATTTTTGTAACCCTTCTTCAGCATCACCAAATATAGAGTATTCAGGTGACCCATGTTCTTCTACATAAGATCCAAATAGTCCATCATCATCATATCCACCCCATAGAAAAACACTTCCAGGCTCATCAGCAAAAACCTTTGATGTGGTAAATAATCCGGTTATAAAAACCATCAATATTGCCACCCCTAAAGCTTTTACTAAAAAATTTTTAGTTTCATAGTATTTCGCCATAGTTATTAATCCTTTTTTTTATTAAACTTAGTAAACCATAAATTTAAATAAATAGACATTCAATTATTTTTTTCATATAAATTTTAAATGCCTATAAAATATAAAAATGTTTCTCTAGCTTCTCTAGAAGAATTTGGATCATTTTGCACTAATAATCCAGATATAAAATATATTGATGCTATATTAAGTGATATTTCAGGAATTATAAGAGGTAAAAGATTGCCAGTAAATGAAGCCAAGAAGCTTTTTATATCAGGAATTCAATTTTGTTATTCAACTTTTTTATTAGACCCCACCGGTTATTGTCCAGACGCTGTTGGGAGAGGTTTTAGTGATGGAGATCCAGATGCAACATATTATCCAGTTGCGGGCTCTTTAAATAAAATGCCATGGCACAAAGATCCTTTGGCACAAGTATTAATCACTATTCAGGATGAATCACGCTATAGTTCAATAATTGATCCAAGAAATGTGTTAGCAAAAGTACTAGAAAGATTCGATGATCTACATCTTTTTTTTAAAGTTGCATTTGAATTAGAATTTTATCTTTTTAAAAAAAGAAAAACTATATCTGAAAAACCAGAACCAGCAATTTCGAAAGAAACAAATAGGCAAAGTGAAGGAACTCAAGTTTATGGCATGAGAGAATTAGATGAATTTTATGATTTTTTGGAAGATGTAAACAAATTTTGCAAAATACAAAATATACCAGCAACTACTGCCTCATCAGAATTTGCCCCAGGTCAATTTGAAATAAATTTAAATCATACAAAAGATGTTCTTAAAGCAGCTGATGATGCCGCCCTATTGAGACGAGTAATAAAAGAAACAGCAATAAAACATGGATATGAAGCAAGTTTTCTTTCAAAACCTTTTATTGACCAAACAGGAAGTGGAATGCATGTTCATTTAAGTATATTTGATGAAAATAATAATAATATTTTTGCAAGTGCTAAAGAAGAGGGAAGTGAACAATTAGCTTATGCAATTGGTGGCTTACAACAAACAACATATGATAATTTTTTAATTTTTGCACCAAATGTTAATGCTTATAGACGTTTTCAACCTGATCAATTCGTTCCAGTAAATAATTCTTGGGGACCAAATAATAGATCTGTTGCATTTCGAATTCCACGAGGAAAAGATAACTCAAAAAGAATTGAACATAGAGTGGCTGGTGCTGAAGCAAACCCATATTTAGTATTATCTGCTATATTAGCAGGTATAAATATAGGACTAATTAATAAAATTAAACCTTCTGACTTTAGAACTGATAATGCTTGTACTGACTTGGACCCAAATATGCCTACAACAGTTGAGAAATCAATAGATTTGTTTGAATCTTCTAATTTTTGTAAAGATTATTTTTCTGATGAATATGTAAAAATGTATTCAGATTTAAAGAAAAAAGAATTAGAAACTTTTTATTCTGAAATATCGGATATTGAATATAAGTGGTATCTTAATCTTTAATTTTTCCATCTAGAGTTAATAATTCTTTATATAAGTCGACTCTTCTATCACGAAACAAACCCCAGTTCCTTCTGAACAAATGATCCTCTTCAGTATCAATTTCAGCAGTGATAATTTCTTCCTTATCCCTGCTAGCTTCTGATAGAATTTTACCAGTTCGGTCACAAATGAAGGATCTACCATAAAATCCATTTGTTTGCCCCTTAACTGATTCAATACCAATTCTATTTGAAGCTACAACAGGCATAACATTTGCCGCAGCATGTCCTTGCATTACTCTTTGCCAAGCTTGAGAACTATCATATTGACTCATCCGCGGCTCATCCCCAATTGCTGTTGGATAAAATAAAATGTCAGCCCCCTTTAAAGCCATAATTCTAGCAGCTTCGGGAAACCATTGATCCCAACATATACCAATACCAATATTGCCAAATTTAGTCTTCCATACCTTAAAACCCGTATCTCCCGGGTTAAAATAATATTTTTCTAAATACCCTGCACCATCAGGTATGTGTGATTTTCTGTAATTTCCAAGGATTGTTCCATCACTGTCAATGACAGCAATTGAATTATAGTAAGCATTATTTTCTTTTTCAAAATAACTGATTGGTAATACAACATTCAATTTCTTAGATATTTCAGCCATCTCATTTAAAAGCACATTATCTTTAAAAGGTTTCGCCAAACGAAATATTTCCTCATCATATTCTATGCAAAAATACGGGGTTTGAAATAATTCTTGTAAAAGAATTATATTAGCATCTTTATTTGCGGCATCTTTGATGATTTTTTTAGCTTTGGAGATATTTTCATCTATTTCCCAACAGCATGTCATTTGCGTAGCTGCAACTGTAACTTTCATTGATCTATTCTTTTTTTCAATTTTAAATATTCATACAATTCTATAATTTTTTTACTAGCCCCTTTTTCAAATAAAGCGGGAATTACAGAGTGTATTGCAGCCATTAAAGACGCTTTTAATAGGTTAAAAGAAACATTAAGAGCAAAAGTCATATGCTTGAAGTAACTTTCATTAGCTTTATCGCAGTGTTTTTTAGACTTGATAAATATATTCATATATTTCAAATACTTAATGGTTGTTGTTGAGTTATGCAATGAACGTTTCCTCCGCCCATTGAAATATCTATTCCATTAATAGCAATAACTTTTCTATCAGGAAAGGTTTCTTGTATTATTTTTTGAGCATTTTTATCAGCATTCACATCATCAAATGATGGCATTACTATCCCCTTATTAGCAATGTAAAAGTTGATGTATGAACTAGGTTCATCCTCATTAGGAATTAGTCTCTTATACGACATTTCCAATTCAATTATTTCTAAAACTCTACCCTTGTTATCCACGGATGTCTTAAGTATTTCCAAATTTTCATTAATTTTATCATAAAAAGTATCTTGTTTATCAGAACAGGATAGCGCTAAAATTTTTCCAGGCCCAACAAAGCAAGCCATATTATCAACATGACCATCAGTGCCTTCATCCGTGCCATTTTTTAACCATATGATTTTATTTACTCCAAGATAGTTTTTTAAATTTCCTTCAATTTGTTCTTTTGAAAGTTCAGGATTTCTATTTTTATTTAACAAACATTGTTCAGTAGTAATCAGGGTCCCATCTCCATCTGTATGGATTGAACCTCCTTCAAGAATCATATCACTTTTAAAATAGGTTGCTGAAGAATGTTCTATCATAAATCTAGCTATTTTATTATCGGAGTCATAAGGAGAAAATTTACCCCAACCATTAAATTCCCAATCCACTCCACCTAGTTTTTTTTTACTATTTAAAAGAAACATAGCACCGCTATCTCTAGCCCAACCATCATCATTAATAAATTCAACTATTTCAACTTTTGGATCTAAATTTTTTCTAGCATTTTGAATGTTATTTGGATGAACAATCATTTTAACTTTTTCAAATTCAGAAATTTTACTGGCGACATTTGCCCATGCTATTCTGCCTTTTTCAATGTCAAAATGAGACCAAGTTGGAACACTGCCATATCCATTAAAATCTGGATTATCATGAGGCCATTGCATCCAACAACATTCATGTTCCTCCCATTCGGCAGGCATACTGTAATTTTTCTCTTTAGGTGACATAAAAACAGTATTTATCATAATAAATTGATTTGAATCAAAAATATCGAAAAACTAATAAAAAGATTTTACATTAATCACAAATTGAGAAAAACTTAATTAGTAAAAAAAATTGAATAACCATAGTTGTCAAAATGAAGCTATCTAGTCTTTTAGAAGAGAAAAAACTCCCCAACGGTTTGCCGTCCCTTGCTTACAATGATGAGGAGTTCTGGCAAATGGAGTGCGACACTGTACTGGCCAACAACTGGACCTTTGTCGGCTT
>Ga0208642_1000602_pt1 | contig 18630 bp, 18 predicted proteins | sample ETN02SmetaG_4_FD_185790 | JGI IMG/M metagenome (GOLD analysis project Ga0208642, IMG submission 185790) | Marine microbial and viral communities from oxygen minimum zone, Eastern Pacific Ocean - ETNP2014F10-02SV251 (SPAdes) (version 2) | ecosystem: Environmental > Aquatic > Marine > Oceanic ...
TATACTAGGCCTTTATGATGCTTTTACTCCTAAATTTGTAAAAAAATATGCACATCTTGCAGATGACATGAAAAAAGTATTTAGGGATTACATCAAGGATGTTAAAGAAGGAAAGTTTCCCGAGGATAAGCATAGTTTTCATTAAAAATAATTTAAAAAGTATGAAGCAAAAAATATTGGAAAAAGAATAAAAAAATTAATTATCTTTGAATTGGTGCTCGGTTGATTCGGAACCTCCTGCAGCGTTTTTCATCCTATCTCCTTGCACTGCCGTTCCGAAATTGTCAAAGAACTCAGATCCCACTGCTATTTGGTGTTTTATACCTTTGTAGCCCCTACTCTCCGCTCTTTCCTCACGAGCTTGAATATCTCTCAAGAAGCCCATACCATCTCCAGGAGTATTAAATCGTTCAGCATCCTCAAAAGCTGTAACTCCCTTTTGTCTCCATTCTGGTAAAGTTGAAAATGGATAACAGTACCCAATTTCAACAAGTTTATCTGCAAATTCATCTATCTCTCGATTAGATAAATTTGCGGCCCAGTTAAAAGAAGGAGACATATTATAAGTAAACTCTGCCCAAGAGGCTTCTTCACGAACTCCTTGAAGGAACTCTAAAGCGACTCCTAAGTCAGGAGTTCCAGTTTCCATCCAAAGTACATCTGCATATTTAGCGTATGCTCTTCCGCGGGCTATGGCTGCTTCTAGATTATGTCCTTGACCTTGTGGATCCCCAAATTCAAATCTGCCATCCATACCTGAACTCCGGATATACTTCCCATCTGTTTCTTCCATGTCATCGGTGTAACCAACAATAAATTTTGCAGCAAGTGTATCAGTTCTGGCAATTATAACTGTAGGAGTTCCGTAAATATCTGCAGTTAATCTTGCTGCAACTAATTTGTCTATAAACGTACTTGTAGGTATAACCGCTTTCCCCGCCATATGACCGCATCTTTTGGATGAGGGATCTTGATCTTCAATATGTACGGATGCTACACCTGCATAAATCATATCTCTTGTAAGCTCGTGAACATTATTTATTCCACCAAAACCTGCTTCAATATCAGCAACTATGGGAACACGCCAATCAATGGAATCTTCGCCATAGGCCAGTCTATCAACTTTGGTAGCACCATCAAATGCAGCATTCAATCTTCTTACTAAGATAGAACCATCCCTATCCCCGTAAAGTCCCATGTCAGGCAAAACTTGATCGTTTGCATTTGCCGCAACCATCCATCCGCTTAGATATGCTACTTCATTACCGCCTCTAACTGCATTTACAGCCTCAACAGGATTATCAACTCCAAAACCTCTAACACCCTCATTTCTTTTCAATAATTCCCAAAATCTTTCAGCAGTATATCTGGCAATAGTCGGATCGTTTGCTACTACCGGCCTTAATCTTTGAACCTGATCTGGAGAAAAAGGACGTGTAACATTATCCCATCTATTGGGATGTCTACTAGGTACATATAAATTTCCATCATATTTTTGTGGTGTTGGTTGCGCTGTCATTTTTATTTTACCTCATAGTTTTTAATTTAATTTTTATACTATTGAAAAAACACATTAAGAACATTAGAAAGAACCTCTACTTTTTGTGGTGGTTGTAAAAACATTGTTTATTCCTTGTTGGTAATTTTAAATATTGTTACTATCGCTGTTTTTTAGATTGGTTTTTATTACTTGTTTATAAAATTTGTTGTGGGAATGTATTGAGGTGGTAGATGAAATTGTTAATCTTGTATCCCTGAAACTTATAAACTACGTCTTTTGCCTGCGAAAGCTTCTCCCAATTCCGTTGCAAAACCTTTTTGTAAGTTGTCTAGAGCTGTATGGCTGTGTTCAAATTTTCCTTAGAAAATTAATATTAACAAACATTAAACAAAATTTATAAACCTATATTTCTTCTTCTTTTCCATATGAATTCAACTTTAAAAAACAAAAACATTGTAATTGGGATAACCAGCAGTATTGCATGCTACAAAGTTCTTGAGTTAATAAAAAAACTAAGAAAATTAAGAGCTAATGTTCATGTAATCATGACAAAAAGCGCTACAAAGCTTGTAGATACAAAAGATTTTGAAAAAGTAAGCAATAATGCAGTTAATATAGATTTATTTAATCCAAATGTTGATTATAAAGATTATATTAAAAAAAATAAGTCAATAAGGCATATTTCTTTGGCCGATAGTGCTGATTTAGTTCTGATATGCCCTGCAACTGCAAATATTATTGGAAAAATAGCTTATGGAATTGCTGATGATTTGTTAAGCACAAGCATAATGGCCACTAACGCTCCTGTTTTAATTTGCCCCGCAATGAATGTAAAGATGTGGAAAAACTCAATCTTACAGGAAAATGTAGATAAATTAAGAAAATTAAGATATGAGTTTATTGATCCTGAATGCGGAATATTAGCTTGCGGCTATAAAGGCATCGGCAGGTTAGCAAATTTAGATAGGATTGTAGAAAGAATAAAAGCAACAATTGAGCGTAGAAGCGACTTAAAAGGAAAGAAAATTTTAGTAACAGCAGGGGCAACATCAGAGGAAATAGACCCTGTAAGAATCATTACCAACAAAAGCTCTGGAAAGATGGGTGTTTATATTGCAGAAGAAGCATTTTTAAGAGGAGCAGATGTAACACTAATCAGAGGCATTAATTCAGTAGAGCCCAATTATCATTTTAAAGATATAAAAGTCAATAGTGTTAAGGATTTATTCAATACAATAAAAAATAATATTAAAGATAAAAATGTAATGATTCATGCTGCTGCTGTTTCTGATTTTACAATCAATAACAAATCTAAAAATAAGATTAAAAGTAATGAAAATCTACATTTGGAATTAACACCCACAACAAAAATATTTGAAAACATTAAGAAAATTAAGAAAAACATATTATTAATTGGATTTAAAGCAGAGTATAATGTAGTCAAAAAAATATTGGTGGACAGAGCTTATGACCTCCTGAAAAGCGCAAATGCAAACATTGTTGTAGCAAACGATGTTGGCAAAAAAGATGTTGGCTTTAACACAGAAACAAATGCGGTTTATATTATCTATAAAAATAAGAAAGTCAAACATTTAAAGTTAGCAGACAAGAGGATTATTGGAAATAAGATATTGGATAATATCTAGAAAAATCATTTCTTACAATCACTTATTGCCTTTTTTACGTTCCAATAAATAAACCATACGTTCAGCCATAACGAGCTGTTTTTTAGAGACGTCAACAGCCGCACTTAATGATATAAACAGGACAATGAGCGTAAGCCAGCTGAATATTGCTACTACCATTACCCCCGTCATCTCTCCTTCTTTGATATAAATCCTGTTTATAAGTATAAAACCCAGAATAGCTGTAGCAACACCTACAATTAGAAGAACTACTTCGAAAACGTTGATTTTTGAAGTTAATTGATATCCCATCCAAATTGCCTCTTTTTAGTCTTTTAGTTCACTTTTAAGCATATTATTTAAAATTTTCCTTTTTAGCTAAATGCATAACATTTAAAAATAAGTATAATTTTCTAATCGTATATGGCAAAGAAAAGTCGTGGCCTAAACGCAGGCAAGAAGCTGAAGCAGAGAAGGCATAAAAACAGATGGAAAGATAAGTGGTTTGTAAGGCGCGTAAGGCGTTTAAAGGCTAAATCTGACCCTCTGGAAGGCTCATCCCAGGCAGAAGGGATTGTTCTTGAAAAAGTACAGCTGGAAGCTAAGCAGCCAAACTCTGCAATGAGAAAATGCGTTAGGATACAGCTAATTAAGAATGGTCGTCAAGTTACTGCATTCTGTCCAGGAGATGGAGCAACAAAGCTTATTGACGAACATGATAAGGTCATGGTAGAATGTATTGGAGGAGCGATGGGAAAAAGTAAAGGTGACATTCCCGGAGTGAGATGGCAGGTTATTAAGATAAATGATCAAAGCTTAGACGCATTATTGAGGGGCAGAATAGAAAAAGCTAGAAAATAAAATAATTCTTGAAAATGTTATCACAAATAAAGGTTTTCAACAGGTGGGGTATGGACGGGATTAAGGTAGATGATCTTGGATTAAAACCTTATATAACTTTAGAGCCAAGAATTGTCCCTAAAACTGGAGCAAGGTATGCAAAAAATAGGTTCCATAAAAGTAAGATATTCATAGTTGAAAGATTAATCAATAAGATTATGATACCAGGACATAAGTCCAAAAAACACTTTAAGACAAGCCGTCATACAACTGGAAAAGCTAACAAGGCATTATCTATAGTAGAAAATGTTTTTAGCCTTATAGAAAAGCAGACAAAGGAAAACCCAGTAAAGGTTTTTGTAAAAGCACTTGAAAATGCAGCTCAAAGAGAAGAGATCATAACAATAGAGTACGGAGGTGCCAGATATCCTAAAGCAGTTGAATGCGCGCCTCAAAGACGTGTAGATATAACTTTAAGGCATATGACGCAGGGTGCATATCATAAATCCTTCAACTCAAAAAAATCCATAGAAAACTGTTTAGCAGAAGAAATAATTAATGCTTATAGGTTAAATGCGGCTTCAAATGCGATATCAAAGAAGTTTGAAGTTGAAAGACAAGCTGATGCTTCTAGATAAATTATTGTTTCTATTATTTTTTCCTTTTTCTGCCTTTAGCCATCTCCTTAATCCATACATCTCTTTGAGGAAATGGTATCTCTATGCCATTCTTATCGAATTCCTGCTTTATTGTTTTTACCAAATCAAAATAAAGGTTCCAATAATCTTCTTTGTTGACAGCAGGCCTTACAGCAATATTAACAGAACTATCCCCTAAGCTTTTTGTCACAACTTGCGGTTCAGGATCTTTTAGGACTCTTTTGTCTTTTTTTAATATTTTTTGTATGATTTTTATTGCCTTGTCAATATTGGAGTTATAGCTTATTCCTACTTCTAAATTGAATATTTTTCTTGTTGGATTGCCGGTGTAATTTTGTATCACGTCTCCCCATATTTTGCTGTTTGGAATTGTTATCTTTACATTGTCCGGGCTTTTTAAGACGCAAGCTGCAATTCCAACCCTTTCAACACCGCCTACAACACCTCCAATATTTATCCAGTCTCCTACCTTAAATGGCTTATGAAACAGAATAAAAACTCCAGAGGCTAAATTTCCCAGAGCATCTTTAAGAGCAAAACCAACAATAAAGCCCATAATGCCAAGCCCTGCAATCAAACCAGAGACATTTACACCTAAATTTCCTAAGATTATTATTAATAGGATTCCCCATAATGCAACCCTTGCTATATTTTCAATAAAGGTCTCAGCGCTTCTCTCGAAATTTACCCTGTCAAAGAACCTTTCTATCAAATGCACCAGGACTCTTATTATTATAAATCCTACAACTAAGATAATGGCTGCGGTTATGAGTTTTGGCCCAAGACCGCTTAATTTACCCAAAAAATCATTCCATATGTTCTGCAATAGGGATGGCATGATGGAAGAATGTATTATCTAGTTATTATTTAAAGATTATGTTTTTGTTTTACCTATCTAACCTTACCATCCTTAACCTTCTCAACAGAAATAGCTTCCTTATCTGTTTTTAACTTCAAATCATTAAAAAATACTTTTCCTTGCCTAGATTCAATCTTCAATTTTTGAAAACTGTCAAAACTTAATTCTTTGTTGGAATTTTCCAAATTACCAAATCTGACATCATCTCCTGGTTCTGATTGCTTTACAGTTAATAATCCAACATTCCCTTTATTGTCTTCTGCTGCCAATAACATTCCCTGGCTCTCTATGCCCCTTAACTTCGCATGCTTTAGGTTTGTCACAACTATTATTTTTTTGTTTTTCATTTCACCCTTTGAATAAAATTCTTTTATTCCAGCGACTAACTGCTTTTTTTCTGTTCCAAGATTAATCTGCAAGACATAAAGCTTATCAGCATTTGGGTGGTCCTTTACTTCAATAATTTCCGCAACCTTAAGGTTCAATGGGGAAAGTTCTTCTTTAGCCTCTTCAATCTTCCTTACCAATATTTTTTCTTTTCCAATTTTATGATTTTTCAAATCAAAACCGATGTCTTTCCATTTTAGTTCTTTTATATTTAACTGCTTTCGAAGTTCAGAAGAAAACTGAGGCAATATAGGCTCTATTAAAATGCTTAAATTCTTTGCAATATTTACGCATAATGAACAAATCTTCTGCACCTTATCCTTATCTTCTTTAATCAAAGCCCAGGGCTCATTTTTCTGGAAATACTTATTTCCGATATCAGAAATCAATAATATTTCATTAACTGCAGAATTAAAGTTTAGTTCATTATAATTTTTTTCAATGGCTTTTATTTTCTTATTGATATCGTCAATTAGGGTTTTATCATTGTCTATGGCTTTTATTTTTCCATCAAAATTTTTATTGACAAAACTGATTATCCTATAGCAGAAATTCCCTAGATTGCCAACCAATTCATTGTTAATTCTATCCCTAAATTCATCTAAATTAAGGTCTATGTCTGCAAGCTTCTTTGACAGAACATTGGCATAATAATACCTCAAATGCTCTGCATCATATTTTTTTAAAAAGTCTTTTGCAGTAAAGAATGTGCCACGTGATTTTGACATTTTTTCATTATTTACAGTCAAAAACCCATGTACAAATATACTTTCAGGAAGATTAAAGCCAGAGGCATGCAGCATGGCTGGCCAGAATAAGAAGTGGAAATAAGTTATATCCTTGCCGATGAAATGTACTATTTTGCTTTCGTTCCATGCTTTTTCTGTTTTTTTTGTATCTTTATTCAGGTAGTTTGCTAAACTTGAGATATATCCAATAGGTGCATCCAACCAGACATAATAATACTTATTTTCCTCACCAGGAATCTTGAATCCAAAATAAGGCCCGTCTCTTGATATATTCCAGTCTTCCAGGCCTTCCTTAATCCAGTTGAGAACAAAATTCTTGATTTCCTGCTGGAAATTCTCATTTTTGCTGATGTATCTTTTAAGAAAATCTGAAAGTTTGCTTAATTTGAAAAAATAGTGCTCTGATTTCTTTCTTACAGGCCTGTTCTTGCATATTGTACAGTAAGGCTCAATCAAATCAATTGTTTTATACGTAGCATTGCACGCCTCGCATACATCACCATACTGGTCAGGGGAGTTGCATTTTGGGCATTTACCCTTTACATATCTGTCTGGCAGTGTTCTCTTACAATTTCCACAATATGTTACCTCGATTTCTTTTTTATAAATAAATCCTTTTTTCTTCAGCCTTTCAAATATTAAATCAGAGAAATATTTATTTTCCTTGCTATTAGTTGAGTAGTAGCTGTCAAAGCTTATATAAAATCTGTTGAAATCTTCTAAATGTTCTTTATAGAACTTCTGAATTAACTGCTCCGGTTTTATTCCTAAATTGCGGGCTTTTACCTCTATTGGGGTCCCATGTGTATCATCAGCGCAGCAGTAAATCGCATCCTTGCCTATTAATTTCAAAAATCTTACAAATATATCTGTCTGAATATATTCTACTAAATGGCCGATATGTATTGGTCCGTTTGCATACGGAAGTGCTGAAGTTACAATTATTTTCTGCCCTTTGAATTTTACCACCTACAATAAAGAAAAAATGAGTGTTTAAAAATGTTTGCGAACAGTGAAAATGTTCATATTAGAAAATTTTATAAAGTTGTTGTATGAGTAAACATCTATGGCAAAGTGGGATAAAACACAACTTATGGAACGAAGACTTGAAGGAAAATTAGAAAGAAGATTTATGGGTTTAGGTGGTTTATTTTATGAAGGCAGGTTTGTAATACATCGCAATACTAGGATTGATGGTGGAGTTTGTTTGGGTCAGGGGGTAAGAGAAGCAATAGTTGTCGATTCAACGAAATATCCCATGATTAACGCAGTATATAGAAAATTAGAAACCATGATTAAAGGTAAAGACACGATTCTTTCCTCAGTATATACTCTGGTTGACAAAACATTAAAATACGATGAGAAATTTGCTCTGAAAATAGATAAAAAATATCCTGATAAAAAAGTATCTCTGGATTTGTTTATTATTAATAGAAAGGGAGTTTGCAGACACATGGCCTTGTTATGTGGAGTTTTATTAGAAAAGTTGCATAATTCTGGAATTATTAGAGGAAAACCAAGCATAGATCGGAATCATATTCCAATGGTTGGTGGTCATGCATGGTGCCGTTATACTAATTCTGTGGGCGACGTCTTCATTTTAGATGTAGCTCAACATTTTTTAGGGAGGTTAGACAAGCATGAAAAGAATGTTAAGATAGATAGTTACAAAATTTGGGAATATTATAGGCCGGAGTAGCTTGTTAGATTCATCTACCTTTCTTCTTACTACCTTTCATCTTCTTAGTAATTCCTATTTTCTTATTGCATTTTCCACATTCAAAAATATAGGAAGGAACTCCTTCAAAAGTTTTTCTTGCATATTCTGTTGTTGTTTCTGACTCATTTCCACAATAAGGGCATTTATACTGGATTTCTACTTTTAATTTTGTTTCAACCTCTTCATTAGGCTCTTGATATTTACATGCAGAGCACTCATAAACATCAGCTTTCTTGTCTACTTTACCATTTTTTTTAATTGGTTTTCCTACTGTAGGAGTATTGCATTTTGGACAAGTTCCCCTGTAGACCCATGCAGTTGCAAATCCATCTCCCATTGACCTGTTTGTAAAATACAAACATTCTTCCATGCTGTTTGGTTTTTTTAATGTCATATTGTTATATTAAGCTCTTTTATTTGCTTTTTGCAAAGGTTTCTGATAAGGCTTGCATCTCCCCTTGCCTTTTCCTCAGTCTTATAATATTCTGCATTCAGGAATAATGCATCTTTCTGGCCTAAATCAATGCTTTTGACTTCCTTAGGAAACTCCTCTATGAGTGATTTTAATGCTTCTAGAGCCTCATAGCCCTTTTGTGCAGAAGCATTTCTTATCTTTGATGAATTCAATATTCTTGCAGAGCCTCCTCTGCATCCAAATCCCCAGTCAGTTGTGCTGCCTCTTCCCCATTGCCATCCCTCTATATGCAGAAGCTCAGCTTCCAAAGTTTTTATCTTGAAGTCAAGAAGGTATTTTAGCGAAAGAGGCATGTCTTTATTTGCTGCAGCAAAGCCTGTAATCTGTGCAAGCAGCCCATTTATTTTTTCTGTCGAATTTGGAGGTGTTTTCATATCAGCACCGAATTTCTCATCTATTTCGTTTAGTCTTTTAACACCCTGGTCGAATGTTATAGTTTCAGAGCTAGTACAACCATACAAAATCATCGAAAACAATACCAAAACAAAAATTATTGTTTTATTCAATCCTTTTCACCTCAATGCTTATTGCTTCTGCATTAACTTTAATCATTTTTGGACACTCAACGAACTCATATTTATTCTTTTCGCAATAGGTTTTTATTTTGTTTTTTTCTTCTTCATTATTAAACTTCACTATTACATTTATGCCCTTATTGTTTTTATGTATGATGTTAAATTGTTCTAGATCCTTTTTAATTTTTTTATTTATTTGTTCAAAGAATTCATATCTGGTTTTTAAATTTATCAATTTATTATATAAAGAACTATAATATCCCTCCTCAAATGTTAGATTTTCTAAATATTTTTTATCTTCTAATGTACTGCTATTAACTGAAATAAAACCACCGTGCCCCAAATTTATTGGCTTCCACTTTCCAAAGCTGCATACAATCATATCTGCGTAGTTTCCATTGTAGAAGTCAGAGCCAATGCACCCGGAAATATCCAAAATAACTAGGATATTGTTTTTTTTGCATATTTCATAGATTTCCTTAACATTTTGTTCAGCATAATAACCAGCAGGATTTGAGTAAATTATCGCAGAAGCATCTTTTTCTCTCAAACTGTTAACATCAATAACTCCGTAATCTGTTTTTAATTTCTCAATATTGAATTTTAATTTTTCAGCGTATTGGAAGTAAGTTAACCATCCACCTTGATCAGGAATCAATATCTTTCCATTAGGGAACTTTTCTTTAACTATCTTTAATGCTGTTAAGATTGCTTTATTGCCTCTCTCAGTTAAGAAGATATTATTCTGTTTTGTATACTTTTTTAAAATGTTGATTATTTTGTTTTTCATTATTGGAAGATATTTATTTCAGTATTTAAATGATTACAATTTTCAGTGATAATAACAAAAATAATATAAACTACAATAATTCCCAAAGATACATGGACTTTTACAAATTAATATCAAGCGGCTATAATGAACTTTATGGAAAAGAGCAGGAAATAAAATTCAATATAATAAAAGAGAATCTTAATATACAAAATAATGATTTATTGCTCGATGTAGGCTGCGGAACAGGAATTTCTAATTTTAACTGCAATATTATTGGCATAGACCCGTCAATAGAGCTTTTGCGGCAAAATAAACCATTAGATCACATCAGCAATAGGATAATGGCCAGGGCAGAAAACATTCCCTTCAAAGACAATACTTTTGACAAAGTCATTTCTGTAACATCAATGCACAATTTTAATGATATTGAAAAAGGCATTAATGAAATAAAAAGAGTTGGCAAGGAAGATTTTGCATTCAGCATTTTAAAAAAGAGTGTATTATTTGACTCAATTAAAAGAAAAATCAATGAAAACTTTAATATTAGAAAAATAATTGATGGGAAAAAAGATTGGGTCTTTATTTGTAGTAAGGTTTTTAAATGAATAATATATTTCTTTATATGCCCCCATCTAGCTCAACCGCAGAGCGTTCGGCTGTAGAAAGTGTTTGACAAAGCATTTTGCTGTGAATGAAAAACACTCAGCCGTTACCGAAAGGTTGCTGGTTCAAATCCGGCGGTGGGGATATTTCTTTAAAATGTAAGTCCGGAGAATACAAAACTTAAAACTTTCATAAATATAAAATAAAAAGCTAAAGAGCCAATCAAAAAGATTGGAATGTACTTTAGACCACTTTTAATGTTGCCTTTTTCTACAATAGAGACAATAAGGGAAGAAAAAAATGAAATTACTGCTAAAGCTGCTATTGAAAAGTATTTAAAATTGTCAGGTTCTATAGCCACTCCACTAACACTAAAAGGCAAAGTTCCTGCTCTAGCTGTTGCAACTGACAGCTTGGATATAAAGCTAAGAATAACTATTAAAAGATTATAGGATAAGGCAAACAGCAAAGGAGCAATAAAAATTACTATTGCTGCCATAAAAATCATATAAGCTACAGCCGAAGCAGATATTTCCTCCTTCAAAACTTTGGTTTCTTTGATACGCTGAACTATTTTGTCTATTAGATTGGCTATTTGCCCTCCGCTTTCAAGCTCACCCACCATTAAGTCTATCGACCTCTTTAACATAGGACTGTCATATTTTTGTCCTAATTCGTATAATGCAATACTAACATCGTGGCCAGTCATTACTTTTTTTGATACCTCAGCCATTTCATTGGCCAAGATTGTAAATCTTGGTTTAATGGCCCCTAGCAGAGCTTTCTCGAATGATAAGCCACCTTTTAAGTTAGAGGCAACTACCTGTAAAAAATCCGGAAGCGCCTCTTCCATTTTCTTTGTTCTTCGATATATACGCAGATCTACATAAAAATAAACCAGCAAAATGAAAAAAGTTGCTAATGAAATCTGGATTATAAACCAGAATATTGCAGATGCAACTAACAAGACTAATTGGGAGTATTGTAAAAGAAATGGATATACAAAAAATAGGTAAATAATTGCAGTTATGAGTGCTGTAAGATAAAATAATACACCAAAGAATTTATAAGGGACATAAGAAATGCCCGCTTTAAGCAAAAACAGCCTCAAATGCGGAATTGCTCGTTTAGGTACAAATGCTTTGCCAAATTCCTCCAAAAATATAATTCTGAATGCCATGTTTGTTGATTAATCATGCTACTATGCATCATAAGTTTACAGTTGGTCTTATTGTCTTAAATACAGATATAAACAAGAATTGTATTATAATCATAAACAGCATAACAACTAAAAAATAATTTATGCTTACAGTAAAGTTGATGAAGCTTGATAAAACAATAAACAGAGTCATACCAATTGATGGTATAACTACAGCAGCAAGCATGTAAAAAATGACAATAGTGTTTAGTTTTTTACCATACCTTTCGACCTCAATCTCCTGTTCCTTTGTTATCTCATCCAAAACAGCACTTAACGGCTTACTAACATCTATTCCAAGTCTCAATGCATTATTTATATGAAATAATATTTTCCTGAACTTTCCTGATGGGGAGTAAGTCATGGCATTTTCCAATGCCTTTTCCAAAGAACTTCCAGTATCAATATCATTGACAATCTCTTCAATGTATTTTGCTGCGACTCCATAACTTTTGGTTGTATCAATTAAAGCATTAAGCAATGGTCTGCCAGAATAAAGCTTAATAAGCAGGTACTGCCCTACAAATAAAACCTCGCGATCAATTTCTTTTTGTCTTCGGATTATTTTCGCTTTAAGTTTTAAGAACCCAAAATTAAATACCAGGATAAAGAGGATAATAAAAGCAACTGGAATTAAAATCAAGGGAAGTTCTGCTTTGTCCGCTACGAAAAAAAAAAGAATAGTCAATCCTAATGAAAATGGTAAAGAGAATTTCAAATTTTTATAAATAAATTCCTGGGGGGTTGTTTTTATATGAGCAATCCTGATTTCCTTCTTAAGATTTGGAAAGAATGAACTTATCCTCTGCACCAGCTTGCTTATGGCTATTTTCATCTTTAGACCATATGTTTAAAAGGTTTTTTCCTGTAATGTTTAGACATAATCATTCCTATCTTGTTGATGTCGGTTATATTATTCTTTACCATCCATTTTAAAATATCGACTTTTTCGTTAATATCCTTCTCAATGTCTCCTTTTGAAAGTCCTGTATAAAGATTTAGTGTTTCAAAAATTGTAGTCGGATCGTTAACCTTTTCAAGCGTATCCTTCATAATATTGAGTTGCATAATTGGCTTTGCATCACCATTGTACATTACCTCCCCTATCTGCAATGTCCTCCTTCTGCCATTTCTCCTATTTATGTGCTGAACCACTATTAATGATAAAGCTGAAAGAATCTGCTTTGACAATCCTATTGGTGGTTGTGTTAGTCTGTTTATGGTTTCTCTTACATTATTTGCGTGCAAAGTTCCATAAACACTATGACCCGTATGCATTGCCTCAAAAATAACTTCAGCTTCCCTTTTTCTTCTAATTTCCCCTACCAAAATCCTGTCAGGTCTCATTCTCAATGAGTTTACTATTAAGTCAAGCATTGTTATTCCTCCTTTGCCTTCTGGATTTGGTAATCTTGTTTCAAGAGGAACCCAATGAAGAATCTTAGGAAGCATTAGCTCCCTAGTATCCTCCAGAGACAGTATTCTTTGATTTGGAGGGAAGAAATTTGCAACAACATTTAGCATAGAAGTTTTACCAGAAGCTGTTCCTCCTGTTATGATTACAGAAAGCTCATTTTGAACAGCCATCCATAAAAGAGCAGCAGCTTCATACGAGATGGTTTTTTCCTTGATGAAGTCTGTTATTGTCCAGGGTTTTACCGCAAACTTTCTTATTGTTAGTGTATTCCCTTTTGAGGATATCGGACTTAAAGTTGAATTTACCCTGTCGCCTGTCTTTAGATGAGCATCCATCAAAGGATTTAATGTTGTTATTTCTTTGCCAACATCTCTTCCTATAATTGTTGAATAATATCTTATCCTATTTTCATCTGAGATCATTATATTGGTCTTGAGCCAGCCATATTTTCTGTGATAGACCCAAGCCAGTTCATCTGCATTATTGATCACAATTTCCTCCAGGTAATTGTCTTTAAGCAGTATTTCAATATTCCCAAGCCCTATATTCTGCTGCAAAATATAATTTATAAGCATGTCCCTGGTTTTTTTGTTTGCCGTCGGAAAATATTTTTTAAGCAGTACAAGTATACCTTCTTTAAACTGCTTCTGTATGTTTAATGTTTCAAGCGATTCCTCCCCGAGCGTTTTTGTCGTTTGGACTACAAATTCTTCCCTGATCTTTTCAAGAATTATTTTTGTAGTTTCACTTATATTTGTTATAGAAATGTTATAAATTGGAACAGGTTCATCTTCATCAGAGAAAATGGAAACATCTATGACTATGTCGTTTACAATTAGCTCATAAGAATCTATAAGTTTTCTCTTAGGATCCAACTTTTCACCTCTTTTTTGAACTATATTTTATATTTACCCCTACTAATATTAATCATTATATTGATTATTTTTAAATTTTGTTAATTTTAGAATAAAAATTTACTCCATAGGTACTGCTGACCATAGGGTCCAGTCATTGCTTGGTGCATAAGGCCCAAACACAAAATATGGTGGCCTATTCTGGCCAAAATATGAATATTGAACATCTGTCCATTTTTGAGGTATTTGTGAGCTCCCCATACCTGTACCATAAACCGGGCTTCCGAATAATCTCCAAGTTTTCATTAAACCATGAAAATCAGATAAATCTGTTGTAGCGTCTGCTCCTGGCTCGACAGTAAGGGCCTTATCATACCCATGCTTCTTTAGTATAGCAATTGCTTCTTTTATTGGTGCATTCCCCTGCCCAGGGCTTAAATGTTCATCTTGATAGCCAAAGTTATCAGCTAAATGTACATTACCTACCATATTCTCTTTTGCCAAACTTTCAACCTGCTTTAGGTACCATTCCTTAAACTTAGCATCATTTTGTTCCCTGGTTAGTTCAGGAGCATCCTGCCAGTATTTCTTCCACATATTCAGATGCCCGGTATCTAATGTAGCTTTGATATGCTTTTCGGCAATTTTTTCTGCTTCCTCTCTGCTTACTTTCATATAGAATGGATTTTCCTGTAGCATGCCTTTTCCTCCGGGTGTAAGTGCTTCATTTAGTTTTTCTTCTGTCATCTCAGTTGGCTTCCTGCTAACACCCAATTGTATTTTTGGCTCAGTAAGCATGTCTACCATCCTTTCCCTTGATTTTTTAATTACCCACTTGAGTTCTTCCAAATTACCGCCAAACCTTTCTGGAAAAATATTCTCAATTGCAACAACGACCGGATTACTGGAATCTTTTGTTTTGCGCATCGCATGTATTCCAGATTCAGCATACATCCTTATACCATGCTGCTCAAGCCTCTTTATTGGAGTTATGAGATTTATTTTTGTTTCATGGGTATCTACTGCCTGCTGCTCTTGGGCTCCTGAAGATTGCCTTGCAAACTCCAATGATCTTTCAGCCTGTCTTCTTGCATCTATAAGAACTTCTAATGGATGTTTTGTTTCAGGAGGTATTAGTTCCTGGACAGCTCCTTGCAAAGGAACAATTCTTTCCTGCTTCAACATTTTCCATTTTTCCTCCGGGGGTATTTTCTCATCTAAGCTTTTGTAATATTCCATAGCTTTATCTATTGCATTTAAGGCATCAATCCATTCTTGAGTTTGTATACCATACTGCAATGCCCAACCTCGGGAATGCCCTTCCTGCTGTTCCAAGGTTGCTCTTAGGAACATTTCTTCTGGATAAACTTTTTCATAATAATTAAGTTCCCCCCCCTTTTTCTTTTTTTCAAATTCATTATACTCTGCTGCTTCTTTTTTAAAATAATCAAAATGTTTTAAAGTGGTTGAAAACCTTCCCGATTCCTGGTCATATTTTGGGACTCTTCCTTTTGTCTCATGATAAGGATCCAATATCTTTCTACCTTGGTAATCTATGTAATTACCCTGCCTTACTAAAGCAGGATTTCCATTCACATCAATTCCCTGGTAATCTTTATCTGATCTTAACCAATCAGGATAAGAAACTAATCTGTCTTTTTGCACAGTCTCCATTTTTTGGGATGTTCTTGAATCCATTAAATCAAATTTTGCATCAAATTCCTGTACATGCGCCTGTTTAAACAGCAATCTTCCAGTCTGGTCTCTGGATAAATTCAAATGATGAGTTTCGTCATCCATGTACATATCTGTCATTGGCCTATCAAATTCTCCGGAATGCATTACAACAGAACCTCCACCCATATCAGCCTGGAAATCAACAGCTCTTTTTAGCTCAAATAAATCCTGGTAAGCTCCTGTAGTTGAGAAATTGCCCCTCTCGTCACGGCCCATCATGCCCATAAGGCCGAAGCTTGCATGAGTAGTAAATTTTACCTCATTTGCAAGCTGCATCTCCCTTAATGCCTGTCTTTGGTCTTCACCAAACATCTCTGGAGTTTGTGATTGCCTGTTTCCCATCCTATAGCCTGGAAATTGTATTTCCAGCTTACCAGCACCCATTCTTATTTTTGAATATATTCCTGCTACATTAGATGCAGAAATTCCCATAGGAACACTCATTCCAATATCCTGCACTCCTAACTCTACATCGGGTTTGTTAGCTGGCTGCATCCCATAAGATTCCGGTTCCATGGCATTGAAATAATCAACCATAGGATGATGCCCGTAATTAAGATCTCCGAAATTCATTTTAATCAATTATTTTTTTAATCCTTATTTTATTTTTACATTAATTTTTGTTTTATACTATCTTCACAATTATTTGTTTTGCTGTTATTCACTTATCAACTTAGTTCCGAACTTTATTATTTTTTATTATTGTTCTTACCAGCTCAACATGTCATGTTGTTTTTTAAAATGATGGTAAATTGACCAAGTTGCCGCTTTCGCACTGTTCTCAGCTCTTGTTGTTGCTAATGATTGATTCATAATATCTGTTTTGCTCTTTCTTTTGGGTTTTTCCTGCTTTTTTGCTTTTTGTGCAGCGCCAAAAAGTTCTGAAAAGCCCCTGAAAACTGATGTATACGGACTAAAAAGAGATACAGGTTTTTCAACTTTCTTCTCAGCTTTTGGCCCGAATTCTTCGCCTGCCTCTTTTAGATATCTCATTAATTCATCTCCTAGAGATTCCATTGCAGCTTTAACAGAAGTATCAATTATTCCTAAAAGCTGAAAATCTTCCTGTTCCCTCATCTTTTTGTAATTCTCAACCTGCTCATCAGTCCATCCATACACCCTGAAATCTATTTCTACTCTACCAAGATGTATTGGCCCTTTTTGATATTCCTGCATATAAGACATTTCTGGCCGGGTTCTGAACATGTAACTCAAAAGCAGGCATTGATTTACATTCCCAGATTTTTTTCTTGCCAATATCTCAACCTCTATCATTGAGCTTTCAAAGGCAACCAGTAAATCTGGAGTTTCTGTCTTGCTCTGGTCAAGCTGCAAACGTTGTATATTCCTTAAATAAGGCCTTACCCAATGGATATACATTTTAATAACCTCATAATGCTGCCTTAAGAATTTTAATGTAAACTTTCTCCTGTTTTTCATCTCTTCAAAAGTATGCTCTTTCCATGCCAAAAACGTCCTTAATTTCCTCTTGAGGACTTCTCTTATCTTTCTGTTGAATGCGCCTCTTTCTCTCTCTACTACATCATCAACATCCTCCTGCTTTTTTGGGTGTGTTGAGAAAAATAAATCGGGTAAAGTTGTAAATTGCACTTCCCTGGCCATGCCATAAACAGATGCAGGATTTTTAGCGCCTTGCTCAACAAGATCTACCCAAATCCCTTTTAATGTTATCTCAGCGCTTTCAGAGCTTCTGCTCATCGTAAAGCTGTCATAGTAATAGCTCAGCCTTTCATCCAGGATTCTTAATTCCCTGACTAGCTGAAACAACTCGCGGACCATCTTTCCTATTGTTGCTAAAAATTGAGATACCTTGTCTTGCTGTAAACCAAGCCTTTGTTGTGATGAACCAAAAAAAGCGCTGTTTTCAGCAGCTGCAAAAACATCTGTTATTTTATCTATATAAGGAAAACCAGAATAATACCTTAAGTAATGCAGAATCCAGAAATAAGGCTCCTCGATAGAAATATTATAGCCCTCATAGTGTAAGCGATATCTTCTTGCTGGCTTTGGAAAACCTGTCTTAATATACTGCGCTCTTGTCTGCTCCGCCATTTCTTCTTGCTGAAAACCAAATTTTTTAAGGTCAATTGTTGTTACCATATCTACTTCAAACCTCTTTTTTTAGACTATCCAGTATACTATTTTGTATATTAAGATATCTTTTATTTATAAATCTTTCTGTGGAACAAGGATGATGGTCAAATCCCCATAACATCCACAGTATAATGACGGCTGAAAACTCTAACGGCTTCATCCCCCATTTCTTCCAACGAAGAAAATTCCTGATAGTCTTTTGGTTGTGGCCTCTTATTACGATCTACCCCCACATTGTTACGTGTAGTAGACTCATAGTTTCTGCCTATCCATGCATAACAAGGACCATCTTCTGAAGTTGAGCGTCCTACAGCAATTTCCACTCTTGTTTGAGTACCGGAATATTTATCCATAAGAACATATGATATAATTGGATGATAACCATCCTCGCGTGCACTAAGTGTATGAGATACAAACTCAGGAGCCTTACCTTTTAATTTACTTGCTATAACATCCTGGAAAGCTATCCCAACTCTTTGACTTAAACTACCCCCATCTGTTGCACCTTGTTCACTCATTTTTACCTCATATATTTTATTCTTTAGTATATTCTAGAATTTAGAAAATTTACAATGGAAAGGCCCTGTGAGAATATACTAAAATA
>Ga0208642_1000606_pt1 | contig 18579 bp, 22 predicted proteins | sample ETN02SmetaG_4_FD_185790 | JGI IMG/M metagenome (GOLD analysis project Ga0208642, IMG submission 185790) | Marine microbial and viral communities from oxygen minimum zone, Eastern Pacific Ocean - ETNP2014F10-02SV251 (SPAdes) (version 2) | ecosystem: Environmental > Aquatic > Marine > Oceanic ...
AAGATCTGCATCTTGAACAATTAGATCATCTTGGCCATAAGGATCGTCTAAATATAATCCGTAAGGATTTTCATCGGATATGTTATGAATGCTGGTTTTTCCCAATATTCCATCTTTTCCTGCTAACCTATAATTCCATCCCCATTGATAACCCAATACCTCTACTTCAGCAGCATTCTTTGGAGGTTTTATAAAATCATTCCAAACTTTAAGTCCAGGTGTAAGTAGTACTACAACTGCAATTGCCGATACAAATGCAAGTATGAATTCTAATTTTTTATTTTCAGGTTTGTATTCTGCTTTTCTATTTTTTTTGTAACGATATTTCCAAACGCAATAAATTAAAAACAAACTAAGAACTACAAATACGAAACCGGTAACCCAAAATGTTATAAGAACTGAATTATCTATACTGCCCCAATTTGAAGCTAATGGGGAAAACCACCAAGGACTTAGTATATGAAAAACAACAGAACCGGCGATAACTAAAAAAAGTAATATCGATACTAGAACAACATTCATTTTAATAATCTCCTTGATAAAAATATTAAAGATTGTTGATTTAGATAATTTGATTTAAATCATTTTATCGTTTTCTTTTATAATAATTGATCCACATCAAATGAAGCATAATGGATTATTTGCTATATGAATGAATTAATTCACTATATGAGTGTATGCGACAACGATGGTAAGTCTAGAAAAATTTATTCTATATTTATAGAAACAAATATCACAAATAATACAAAGCCTATAATAAGAATGTGATTACCTAAATCTAAAACTCCCACTTTTGAATTTTTCTTATCAATAAATTTTCTGCTCAACGGAAGATTGTCGTAAGGATTAATTTTAATTTCTGATCCCTGATCTTCTTTTTCGTTTTCAATTTTTACTGAAAATCCAAACCATGTTAGATAAATAAATAATAAGAAAAAAATTAAAAAGCCAGCTAATATAGTGTATCCATCCATAAATTATTATCCTCCTACAACAAAATAAAATAATCTAGTAAAAAGCGTGTATCTAAACTCTGCAACCATAAGAAATACAAAGCATGCTATTGCAGTCATTGGCCATAATAAAACATTAACTAATGCATAACGTTCCCAAAACAAATGCATAAAAAAAGCCATAATCAATCCAGCTTTTAAAAACATAAATGTCAATATTAAGGTCCATCTAAGCAATCCTTGAAATTGAAACCAATCCACCATGTATGAGAAAAAACTTAAAACAAATAGTAGACCCCATATCCAAAGATATATACCTATCTTATGTGTTGATGTTTGTTCTTGTTTTTTTGTTTCACTCATAATTCAATTTACCATAAATAAAAAAATGCAAAAATAAATACCCAAACCAAGTCAACAAAGTGCCAGTACAAACCAAGGATTTCAATTTCTACATAGTCACCTTTTATTGAAGTAAACCAACCCCTTTTTCGAGTATCATAGTGACCTGCAAAAGTTTTGTAAGCATAAATAGATAAGAAAATTACACCTATTGATACATGAGTACCGTGAAATCCAGTTATCATAAAGAAAAATGAACCAAATTGTTGTGCACCAAAAGGATTAGCCCATGGTCGTACTCCTTCGTGAATTAACTTTGTCCACTCGAAAGCTTGCATCCCTACAAAAGTAAGCCCACCTAAAGCTGTAGCTAATAATAACCAGCCACATTTCTTTTTATTTTTTTCATAACCATATTTTACGGCAAGAGCCATTGTTCCACTGCTTGTAATCAATACAAATGTCATAATAGCTATAAGCAATAAAGGAACTGGAACTCCACCCACTTCTAATGCAAATACTTCACTTGGATTTGGCCATTCAACTGGAGTTGATCCTCTACCTTTCATGTATGAAATTAGAAAGCAACTAAATATAAATGTATCGCTTAACAAAAAGATCCACATCATTGCTTTGCCCCAATGCACACCTTTAAAAATAGTTTGATCAGAACCTGTATCCTCAGCCATTCCTTTAAAACCTGGTTTAAATGTGTAGCCTTCTATTTTTGGATCAGACATAATTGTTTAAGTTTTTTCTACCTCTGTATTAACAACTTCACTTGGAGGTGTGGTTTGTGTAATAAAATCTTCTTTTGCCCCAGGAACACTATAATCATATGGCCATCTGTGTACAACTGGAAGTCTCTCACCCCAGTTTCCATGTTCGGGAGGAACAGAAGGAGTAAGCCATTCTAATGAATTTGCTTTCCAAGGATTATGTCCTGATAGTTTTCCTATTTTTAAAGTTCTTATAATATTATAAATTAAGATTAATTGTGCCGCACCAACTATAAACGCTGCCACACTTATAAATTCATTCATTCCTACTGCTGAAGTTACGTATGGACTATCATACATCTCAAAATATCTTCTAGGTACTCCAATAAATCCTAGATAGTGCATTGGAAAATAAATTGAATAAGCGCCTAAAAAAGTAAGCCAAAAATGCCATTTTCCTAATTTTTCATCTAAAAATCTTCCGGCCACCAAAGGAAACCAGTGGTAAACAGCCCCCATAATTACCATAAGTGGCGCAATACCCATTACCATATGAAAATGAGCAATAACAAAATAAGTGTCAGATAACGGAACATCTACAGTAACATTTCCTAAGAAAATTCCCGTAATACCACCATTTACAAAAGTGACTATAAAACCAAGACACCATAACATCACAACATTAAGTCTAATGTTTCCTCTCCAAAGAGTTAAGATCCAATTATAAACTTTCATTGCTGTAGGAACCGCTATGATGAGTGTTGTGGATGCAAAGAAAAATCCAAACCAAGGATTCATTCCGCTAACATACATGTGGTGTGCCCATACAAAAAAACTTAGACCACCTATACCAATGATTGCCCAAACCATCATTCTGTAACCAAATATGTTTTTTCTTGCATGAACAGAAATTAAATCTGAAACTATTCCAAATGCTGGTAAAGCAACAATATAGACTTCTGGGTGTCCAAAGAACCAGAATAAATGTTGAAAAAGAATAGGGCTTCCTCCGCCATATTCCAAAATTTCACCAGCTTTTAACATTGTTGGCATAAAAAAACTTGTTCCAAGTATTTTGTCTAAAACTACCATTAGTCCACCTACTAATAGTGCTGGAAAGGCTAACATTGCTAAAATAGTTGCTGTAAAAATGCCCCAAACTGTTAAGGGTAGTCTCATCAATGTCATTCCTCTAGTACGAGCTTGTAAAACTGTAATTAAATAATTTAGTCCACCCATAGTAAATCCAGCTACAAACAAAACCAAAGATACAAGCATTAATATTATTCCCATACCAGATCCTGGTGTTCCTTCTAAAATTGCTTGAGGAGGATAAAGCGTCCATCCAGCTCCTGTTGGTCCCCCTGGAACAAAAAAGCTAGCCATTAAAACCATAACAGCTATAAAAAACATCCAAAAACTTATCATGTTAAGGTAAGGAAAAACCATATCTCTAGCTCCAACCATTAATGGAATTAAAAAATTACCAAAGCCTCCTAGAAAGAGTGCTGTTAAAAAATATACTACCATTATCATTCCATGCATAGTAACAAACTGATAATAGTGTTCTGCAGTCATAAAACCTGCAAGTTCTGGAAATCCCAATTGTAAACGCATTAACCAAGAAAGAATAAGGCCAATTATTCCTGTAAATGTTGCTAGAAGAAAATATTGAATTCCAATAACTTTTGCATCCTGGCAAAAAACCCATTTGGTAATAAAACTATGTCCATGATATAAATCCTGCTCTGGTACTTCAGAAGGTCTTACATAGTCAATATCAGGTGTTACTCCTGAACCTCCTCCAGAAACAGTTTCCGAAGATTGTGCCTGTATTGTTTTGTTATCGTTAAAGTTCTCTGACATTTTTTCCTTTATTATATATATTTTATTATCATTTAATTTATTTTTTTGCTAATTTTGTTTCACCAATTTCTAAAACTTTTTGTTTTGCCATTAAGTCAGAAAATGTTTCTTGTTCTTGAAGCCAATTTTCATAATCTTGATTATCTTGCACTAAAACTCCACCTCTCATAGCATAATGACCAACACCACAATACTCAGCGCACAAAACCTCGTACTCTCCTGTTTTATTAGGTTCAAACCAATAATAAGTTACAATTCCCGGAACTGCATCCATTTTTGCTCTGAATTGTGGAACATACCAGTTGTGAAGTACATCAACTGATCTTAATAATATTTTAACAGGTTTATTATTTTCTAAATTTATTACATCGGTTTGTATCAATATATCGTCTTTTCCATAAGGATCGTCTAAATTAATTCCAAACGGATTATCATCATTTATATTTGTTACTTGGGTAGTTCCCAGTTTTCCATCTTCTCCTGGTAATCTATATTGCCATCCCCATTGCCAAGCCATCACATCAATCTCAAGTGCATTTTTTGGAACGTTAACGAATTGATTCCAAATCATAAGTCCTGGTGCTAACAGTGCCACCACTCCTAATGTTGTTGCAATTGTAAGTATTTTTTCTAATTTTTTATCTTCAGGTTTATACTCTGCTTTACGATCTTCTTTATAAGAAAATTTAAAAATACAATAAATCATGAAAAGACACACTGCTATAAAAACTATTCCCCCAACCCAGAATGTTAGAGTAATTGTGTCGTCCATTCCTTTCCAATTTGAAGCGATATCAGTCCAATACCATGGAGTGAAAATATGGAATAATATTGAAACAAGGACGACTAAAAAAAATATAATACCCGGATGCATAGCTGCTTATATAGAATAATAATCACATAAATACCTATGACAAAATGTCATAAAATCATCTTAAATATACTAGTATATTCAAGGATATTATGTTCGGTAAATTAGGAATCTTAATTTCAATACTCGTTTTAGTTTTACTTTTTTATATTGTCATATCTTTGGGGGCCGGAGCTTTTTCAAAAGATAAGATTAAACCTGAGACAAAGAAATATTTAAAGTCAGTAAATATACTTTTAATAATTATTGCTACAGTTGGAACTATTTTAGTTTTATTTTTATAATTAGTTTAGGCAATCAAAGATTTGCACCATGCAATTACTGCATCATTATAAATAAACATTATTGCAAAGAAAACTATCCAAACAATAAACAAAAATAACCAATACAATGACAATGCATTTATATTTTTTTCTTCATTTACATAATCTTTTTCATTTAATTTAAATATTCTTGAGCTAACTTTTCCCCAAAAAAATAAACCACCAAGAAGATGAATTCCATGTAATGCGGTAAAGATATAAAAAGATGAAAAGTAAGTATTTGTATCTACAAAGTTTCCGCTTTTCATAAGTTGATACCACAATATTAATTGTAAGAATAAAAATAGGTAGCTTAAGCCACCTACATAAATTAAATTTTTTTTAATTTTATCAGTTAAGTTTTTTTTAAGATCACTACTTATTTTATTAAAGAAAAAAGTAACAAAGATTAAAACTAAAGTATTAATCCATAGTAAATAAGTTTTTAAAATAAATGTTGTGTCTTGCTCAGGCGGAATAGAATAAAGATATCCTGTAAATATCAAACTAAATATAGCTGTACTAACACCAAAAATTATAATTACCGCTGACATTTGGTTTGAAAGATTAAATGTACGACCAGAATGAGTATTATCAATTGCGGCTTGATTTTCTTCCCAAGGTTTTTGGGCTAGTGTGCCAAATAATTTCTTTAAGAGTGACATAATGTTTATATAGTCAGTATAAACAATATTACAATAATGAAATTAAAAACTTCAATTAGTATTATAGGCGGATGTCTTGTAATTTTTTTATTTATAATGCTGCCGATTTTTTTATCAATGCAAGATAAAAAGGATGAGTCTATTGCATCATTTAAAGGTTCTGATTTTTCTCTTAAAGATATGAACAATAACACTATTACTCAAGAATCTTTTAATGGTCCTCTAACAGCAATTTTCTTTGGATTTACAAATTGTCCGGATGTTTGTCCAATGACATTAAATAAAATGGATATCGTTTTAGATAAATTAAAAAACAAGAAAAGAAATATAAAATTTTTTTTTATAAGTGTTGATCCAGAAAGAGATACTCCGAAAGTTGTAAAAAATTATTTAAGCAATTTTGATAATAATTTTGTTGGCATTACCGGAGAACCAGAAAAAATATTTCTACTTTATCAATCATGGGGAGTTATGAGTAAAAAAATATTTTTAGAAAATGGAGAATACAATATAGACCATAGTTCACCTGTTATAATTTTGAAAGATGGAAAATACGTTACAATGATTTCTCATCGCGATGATATTAAAAATTCCGTAAAAATACTTAAGAAATATTTATAAATTAAGAATATAATTTATTATTGAAATTACAGAGATTGTTGCTGTTTCTGCTCTTAGGATATTTTCATTAATTTTAATTGGATTAACTCCTTCAAAATTTAAAATTTTTTTTCTTTCCTTTTCAGAAAAATCTCCTTCTGGTCCAATAATTGCACATAATGGTTTGTTAGCCTGTTTGTTAATTTCTAATTTTTTTTGCGAAGTATTTAAGTCTGTAAAAATTAAATCTATTTTTCTTGAATTATTGGTCAAAAATTTTTTTAAATTTTGTGGTTTTTCTAATATAGGAACATTAATTCGATTAGACTGTTCTGTTGCTTCAATAATAATCTTTTCTAATCTTTCTTTATTTATTTTTCTAACAATTGTTCGATCAAATATTATTGGAATAAATTTAGTTACGCCAAGCTCTGTGGCTTTTTGTATCATAAAATTAAAATAATTTGATTTAATTGGTGAAAAAGCTAACCAAATCTCTTTTGTATTCTCTTTTTGTCTAAGCTTTTCAATTACACTAAATTCTACTATGTCTTTGGATATTTGATTAATTTTTGCTGACCATTCTCCATTTTTGTTAAACAATGAAAAACTTTCACCAATTTTAATTCTCATAACTTTTGTAAGATAATGAGATTGTGACTTATCAAGCTTGGATTCAAAATTAAGTGATAAACTTTCTGGAAAAAATAATCTAATATTGCTCATATTTTTACAAATTAATTTATGAAAAATGTTAAAGCAATAATTTTCGATGCTTATGGCACATTATTTGATGTCAACTCTGCTGCTGAAAAATGTAAAGATAAAATTGGTGATAAGTGGGAGGAATTTGCAAATTATTGGAGAACTACTCAATTAGAATATTCTTGGCTTAGAAGTTTAATGGATAAACACAAAGATTTTTGGCAAGTTACCGAGGATAGTTTAGATAAATCAATGAAAGTTTTTAATATTGACAGTTTAATGAGAGATGAACTCTTAAATTTATACAAAATTTTATCTACATTCCCAGAGGTAAAAGAAGTTTTAAATAATCTTAAAGAAAAAAATTATAAACTTGCTATTCTTTCAAATGGCACGCCTACCCTGCTTAATGAATTGGTTAAAAGCAATAATTTAGACAGTATTTTTGATGACATTTTTTCAATTGAAGAGGTTGGAATCTATAAACCAAGCTCAAAGGTCTACGATATTCCAATTAAAAAATACCAAATACAAAAAGATGAGATTGTATTTTTAAGTGCAAATACTTGGGATGTTTCCGGTGGAGGAAACTACGGATATAACGCTGTTTGGGTAAATCGAAATAATAATATTTTTGATAACCTTGATTACAAACCACAAAACCAAGTTAAAGATCTTGTGGAACTACTTGATTTAATTTAACAAATTATTACATCGTCTATTGTGAAAAGTATTGAAGTAAATAAAATTATTGACCCTATGCCAGCTTCAGATGGTGCTGGAGTAAAATTAAAAAGAAGTATTGGCGTTGAGCCAAATTATTTTGATCCTTTTTTAATGTTAGATGAATTTGGTTCTGAAAATAAAGATGATTATATTGGAGGCTTCCCTCCGCACCCTCACAGAGGAATTGAAACAGTAACATATATGCTCCAAGGTGAGTTTGAACATGAAGATAGTACTGGTGCTAAAGGCAGAATGTCTTCAGGTGATGTTCAATGGATGAAAACAGGAAGTGGAATAATTCACTCCGAAATGCCTGCAATGTCCGAAGGAAGACTTCATGGGTTTCAGCTTTGGATTAATATGCCTGCTAAACTAAAAATGAGCAAACCTGATTATATCTATATTGACTCAGATAAAATGAGTGTTCATAAAGATGATGATAAAAAAGTAAAAGTTATTTCAGGAAAATTTGAAAATGCAGAAGGACCTATTAAAGATCACTATGTTGAGCCAGTTTATTTCGACGTTGAACTAAATAAAAATAAAGATTTTAATTTTAGTTTACCTTTAACACATAATTCATTTATCTATTTAATTGATGGGGAAATTACAATAGGAGATAAAAAACATGACAAAGTTAAAGATAGTACACTGATATTGCTATCTAGAGGTGAAAAACTTAATGTTAAAACTTCAACTAATGCAAAATTCTTACTAATTTCAGGCAAACCAATTAATGAAGAAATTTCAAGAGGCGGTCCTTTTGTAATGAATACTAAAGCAGAAATCTTGCAAGCCGTTCAAGATTATCATAATGGTACATTTGTAAAATGAAAGCAGTTAAAATTAAAAAAAATGGTGGTCCTGAAGTATTAGATTTAGAAGAAATAAATTTAAGAAAACCAATAAAGGATGAGGTTTTAATTGAACATGCGGCTATAGGTTTAAATTATATAGACACATATCATAGATCTGGACTTTATCCTTTAATGATGCCGAGCGGACTTGGAATGGAAGCCTCTGGTATTATTAAAGAAGTTGGACCAGATGTTTCAAATTTTTCTGTTGGAGATAAAGTAGCTTATTCTGCACTTCCTTTGGGATCTTATTCCTCTCATAGAATTTATAAAACAAAAAACTTAGTAAAAGTTCCACAAGAAATAGATTTAAATATAGCGGCGGCAGTTATGACTAAAGGGCTAACAACATATTATTTATTATATAAAACTTATCCTGTTTCTGGTGATGAAACTATTTTGTTTCATGCGGCGGCAGGTGGAGTGGGACAAATATTTTGCCAATGGGCTAAAAGTTTAGGATGTAAAGTTATTGGAACAGTTGGCAGTGAAGAAAAAGTTGAGATAGCAAAAAAAAATGGTTGTGATGAAATAATTAATTATAACAAAGAAGACTTTGCAAAAAAAGTTATGGAAATAACTGAAGGCAAAGGTGTGCCTGTAGTTTATGATGGAGTTGGAAAATCAACATTTGAAAAATCTCTTGAATGTTTAAGAACTAGAGGAATGATGATTTCTTTTGGAAATGCTTCAGGGGCACTAGATCCAATTGATGTTCCTAAGATGTTACAACCAAAAGGATTGTTTTTTGTTAGACCTGCAATGGGACAGTATTTGGGAACTAATGAAGAGCTAAACGAAGCTGCAAAAGTACTATTTGAAAAAATAAGTTCAGGAAAAGTTAAGATAGAAATATTTAAAGAATATAAATTAGACAATATTAAGCAGGCTCATATTGATTTAGAAAATAGAAAAATTCTTGGGCCGACTATAATTGTACCTTAGTCTAGGTCAATTTTCATATCTGACAAATGTAATTTCAAAGTTTCAGTGGATAAATGTATGTCTCTAATAAAAAATAACACTGAAATTATCATTGATAAACAACATGATCCAAAAATAATTCTTGCTACAAAAATCATATCTAGATAGAGAGCAAAAACAGTTAGCATATTAAACAAAAAACCAAAGCTTGCGCATCCAAGTGTATATTTTAACCACTTAACTCTTCCATTTAAATCTATTAACTGTTTTTCCCACTCTGGTGGAATATGTTTTTCCCAGACATATTCATCATGTATTTTTCTTATTAAATTGCTAAGCGTATGAAAACGGTTGCCATAAACACTCATAAGCAAAGGTATTGCCGGAAACATTAATGCAGTTACAGTGTAATCTATATTCATACGAATCAATTTGATTATGAATCTAGGCTTTGTTATTTACAAGTAAATTATAATGCAAAACATAAAATTAATAATCGAATTAACTAGGCTAAATAAGCCAATCGGTTTTATGTTGCTTTTTTGGCCTTGTCTTTGGGGTCTTACACTTTCGTATGATTTTGATTTAACATTAGATGTTTTTATTTTTTATGGACTTCTTTTTATTTCAGGTTCTGTTTTAATGAGGTCTGTAGGATGTATAGTTAACGATATATGTGATAACAATTTTGACAAACTAGTTGCGAGAACCAAAAATAGACCCATCGCATCAGGCAAAATTTCAATAAGATTGGCAATTATTTATGCTGCCGCCCTATGTATTATTGCATTTCTAGTTTTAATTAATTTTAACAAATTTACGATTTTGATGGCTTTGATCTCTATGCCCTTTGCCTTTACATATCCTTTGATGAAAAGATTCATGCATTGGCCTCAACTATTTTTAGGCATTACATTTAACTATGGTCTCGTTTTAGCTTGGATTTCAATAAAAAATGATATTTCTCTAATTCCTATAATGTTCTATTTAGGGGCCATATTTTGGACACTGGGTTACGACACTATATACGGATATCAAGATATAAAGGATGATGAAATAATAGGAGTTAAATCAACTTCGATAAAATTTAAAAACAATCCGAAGAAATTTATTTTAATTTGTTATTTAACTTTTATCGCTTCGTTAATTTTAATTGGTGTGCTAATGAAATTTAATTTATTTTATTTCTTATTTTTAATTATTCCAATCCTTCAATTAATTTTTTCTCAAATATATAAATTAAATGTAAATGATCCATTGAATTGCTTGGCTAAATTTAAAAGCAACAATTTTTTAGGATTAATAATTTTTGTAAATTTATTGATTGGTAAAATTATATAAAATGAACAATATTGAAATTTTAAAAAGATTATACAAAGATTATACAAGAAAATATTTAAATAAAATTTTTTTAGCCGTTTTTTTTTCAATTTTAGTTGCGGGAAGTACTTCTGCAACAGCCTGGCTTTTAGATCCTGCTATTGAAAAAATATTTATCAACAAGGACCAAACTTTAATATTAGTAATACCTTTTTTTATAATTGTTGCATTTGCAACGAAAGGCATTTCATTATACTTCGCAAAAGTTCTAATGATCATTGTTTCCGAAGAAGTTAAAAAAAAAATTCAAACAGATATGTTATCTTCTTTCATTAAAGCGGATACTGAATTAATCGAAAATAAACATTCTGGTAAGTATGTTTCAAATCTAAATTTTGACGTAAATCAAATTACAAATATGCTGAGTTCTTCATTATTAAATTTTTTTAAAGATAGCTTAACGCTAATTGGTCTATTAACAGTGATGTTTATTCAAAACTGGAGACTTTCCCTTATTGCTATTATTATGATTCCAATAGCATCTATAACTGCAAAAAAGTTAGGAAAAAGAATTAGCAAAATTACAACTGAAGCTCAAGAAAGATCTGGAGATCTTAACAAATATCTAATTGACTTATTTAAAAATCATAAAATTATTAAAATTTTTCAAAGGGAAAATTTTGAATCCGCAAGATCTGAAAAATTTGTAAATAAATTAAAAGAAAAACAAATTAAAATATTTACTGTTTTTATTAGAGCAACACCAATAATGGAAATTTTAACCGGAATTATGATAGCAATATTAATATTTTACTCTGGAAAACTAATTATGACTGGACAGCTAAGTATCAATAACTTTTTCTCATTTTTAGCTGCAATGATGCTGGCTTATCAACCTGTTAGATCTTTAGCCACTATAAATATTGGTATTGGTCAAGGCTTGTCCGCAGGGAAAAGAATACTACCAATAATAGATGTGAAAGTAAAAATATCTAAGAATGAAAGTGGAAAAAAACTTTTGCTAAATAATGGTTCAATTAAATTTAATAACGTATCATTTAACTATTTATCAAACACTGAAAATAAAGTTTTAAAAAATATAAATATTGAAATTAATGGTGAAAAAATGACTGCATTAGTTGGTCATAGTGGATCTGGCAAATCTACAATGCTTAATTTAATACCTAGAATTTATGATCCTATAAATGGAAATATATTGGTTGATGAAGAAGATATTAAAAACATAAATCTAGATTCACTAAGGAAGGAAATTTCTATTGTTGATCAAAATACTACGCTTTTTGATGACACTGTCTTGAATAACATAAAATATGCAAAACCAACTGCTTCAAGAGATGAAGTTGTAAAAGCTTCAGAACTTGCGATGTGCTCGGACTTTATTAGTAAGTTAGAAAATGGATTCGATACAATGATTGGTGAAAATGGAGTAAAGTTATCAGGAGGTGAAAAGCAAAGATTATCAATTGCAAGAGCACTTCTCAAAGATAGCAAAATTATACTTTTAGATGAGGCAACATCATCATTGGACTCTGATACAGAGGAAAAAATTCAAAAAGCTCTCGCTAAATTAACATCAAATAAAACTACAATTGTCATAGCGCATAGATTATCGACAATTTTAAATTCTGATAAAATCTATGTTCTTGATAAAGGTTCTGTGGTTGCTCAAGGAAAACATGATCAACTACTAAATTCTTCAAATATTTATAAAAATTTTTATAACAAACAGATTAAAAATAATTAATGTTTTTTATTTATGAAGTTTTGGGATTAATTTTAATTATATTTTCTCCAATAATATTTTTTATAAGAATTATCGTAGGTAAAGAAGACCCCAAAAGATTTTTAGAAAAATTTTGTATATATTCAAAAAGATTTAAAATAAGAAAAACAATCTGGCTACATGGTTCTAGCGTAGGGGAAATTTTAAGTGTAATTCCAATTATTAATGTACTAGAAAAAAATAAAAAAATAAAAAAAATAATATTAACATCTTCAACAACTAGTTCTGCATTAATATTTTCAAAGTATAAATTTAAAAAAACAACTCATATTTACTTTCCAATTGATACGAATTATTTAACTAAAAAATTTATTAAATATTGGAAACCGCAAATAGCTCTATTTATAGACTCTGAAATTTGGCCAAACATGTTTAATAATTTAAAAATAAATAACATTCCAATAATTTTATTAAATGGAAGAATTACTAAAAAGAGTTTTAAAAGATGGATGAAATTTCCATATTTTGCAAAAAAAAATTTTAGCAAAATATCTCTAGCAATGCCTCAGAACAACGAAACCTCAAAATATTTAAAAACATTGGGTGTAAAAAAAATTAAAATTGTTGGAAATTTAAAATATTTTGGTCAATCAAAAAAATTATTAGATAAAAATACAAAAAAACTTTTTAAAAATAGATTAATTTTCTGTGCCGCAAGCACTCATTATAATGAAGAATTATTTATAGGAAAAATACATAAAGAATTGAAATTAAAATATAATAATTTATTAACTATTTTAATTCCAAGACATGCAAACAGATCGAACTCTATAGCTAATGAACTTGAGAATATTGGTTTAAAAATAATAACTAGATCTTCAAAGCAAAAAATTTCTAAAAACACAGACATATATATTGCTGATACCTATGGCGAAACTTCAAAATTTTATGGATTATCAAATATCACTTTTCTAGGCGGGTCGCTTGTGCCTCATGGAGGACAAAACCCTCTAGAGCCTGCAAGGATGGGAAGTTACATTTTGCACGGTCCAAATATACAAAATTTTAAAGAAGTTTATAATATGCTTTCGAAACTAAAAATTTCATCAAAAATAAATAGTGTTTTCAGTATGAAAAAAATTGTTAATAAAAAAATTAAATATAAGCAACCCCTAAAAGTGAATCAAAAATTAAATATGATAGGTAATGATATCCTTAAAAAAAACCTAAATGAAATAAATAAATATCTATAATGAAGGTTAATAGACCATTATTTTGGAATAATATAAATTTAATTTCAATTTTATTATACCCTTTAAGTTTAATAACATTTTTAATAAATATTATTAAAAAAATTCCAAATAAAAGAAATTTTAAAATTAAATCTATTTGTGTTGGAAATCTGTATGTTGGCGGAACTGGTAAAACACCTTTATCAATTAAAATAAATAATATTTTAAAAAAAAAATATAAAACAGTATTTATTAAAAAAAAATATTCTGATCAAATAGACGAGCAAAATATTTTAAAATCTTATGGGAATCTAATATGCACAAAACATAGAGATAATGCTCTTAAAATTGCTACTAAACAAAAATATGATGTGGCAATTTTAGATGATGGTCTTCAGGATAAAAGTTTAAATTATAATATCGCTATTGCTTGTTTTAATAGTTCGGATGGAGTTGGAAATAGTTTTTTAATACCTTCGGGACCTTTAAGAGAAAATGTTTCTGAAATAAAAAATTATGATGCCGTTTTTTTAAATGGTGAAAAAAGAAATAAAAAATTTTCAAAATATTTAAAAAAACTAAATAATAATGTAAAAATATTTGAAGCAAAATATGTTCCAACAAATTTAAGATCATTTAATCTCAATAAAAAATTTTTATTCTTTTGTGGATTGGGAAATCCATCAGAATTCGAAAGAACTTTAAAAAAATATAAATTTAAAATTAAAGAAAAATTTATATTTCCAGATCATTATAATTTTTCCGACACAGATATTGTTAGTATAAAAAAATTAGCTAAAAGAAAAAAATTAAATATAATTACTACTGAAAAAGATTATTTAAGATTAAATAAAAAAAATAGAAAAAATGTTAAATTCCTTAAAATAGATTTAAGCATTAAAAATATGAAAAATTTCTCAAAATTTTTAATTGAAAGATTATGAAAAAATTAATTTATTTAGTTGAGTTTATATTTGTTTATATTTTTTTCATATTTTTTAAATTATTAGGATATAAAATCTCATCTAATTTAGGATTTATAATAGGTAAACTTTTTGGTCCTATGTTTAGATCAAAAAAATTAATAGTAGAAAATCTAAAAAAATCTAATATTTCTCTTAAACAAAATTATAAACAGGTAGCTGGTAATGTTTTGGGAAATTATGGAAGAATTTTTTCAGAGTATCCTTATTTAAAAAGTTTCAGAAATGGCGGACTTAATAATTTTATTGAAATAGATGGCAAAAATCATTTAGAAAATATTAGAAAAGAAAAAAAAAGAGTAGTTTTTGTATCAGGACATTTTAATAATTTTGAATTAATGGCTATGCAAATTGAAAAGGCTGGAATTGAATTGTCTGCTATTTATCGCCCTCTTAATAACATTTTTCTTAACAAAATTATGGAAAAAATTAGAACAAAATATATTTGCAAAAATCAAATCAAAAAAGGAAGAACAGGTACAAGACAAATAATTAAAAATTTAAAAAAAGGATGGTCAATAGCCTTAATGATTGATCAAAGAGTTAGGGAAGGATCAAAAGTAAAATTTTTTGGTGATCTGGCTACAACCACTACCATTCCAGCTCAACTGATAAAAAAATACAAATGTGAACTTGTTCCAATTTATATTGAAAGAAAAGAAAAATATTACTTTAAAATGCACATTTCTAAACCTATAAAAGTAAACTCAAAAAAAACTACTGAAGATATAACTTTGTTTTTAAATACAGTTTTAGAAAAAATGATATTAAAAAACCCAGAGCAGTGGATTTGGACACATGATAGGTGGAAAAAATAATTTATTTTTTTATTAACTTTTCTTTTTTTATTGAAGCCTCAATATAAGAATAATACGGTTCTTGTTCATCAACATTCCAATAAGTTAAATTTTCTATAAGTATTTTTTTACCTGAAATTGCACATATAACATGATCTCCATTTTCTATAATTTCAAAGTTGTTTGGCAAATACTTTAATTTAGCTAACTTGTTTTTCATTTTTAAGATATATAAATAATTATATGAAAATTGCAATTCTAGGAAGTGGTGGTAGAGAACATGCGATAGCATTGCAAATTTCAAAATCAAAAAAACTTAGAAAACTTTATTGTATACCAGGAAATGCGGGAACTAGCTTAATTTCAAAAAATATAAATTTAAAATTAGATAGTTTTAATGAAATTTATAATTTTCTTAAAGATAAAGAAATTGATTTAGTTATAGTTGGTCCTGAGAAACCGTTGGTTGATGGAATGGTTGACTATCTAAACAAAAAAAATATTAAAGTATTTGGACCTAATCAAAAAGTTTCCCGACTTGAAGGTTCAAAAATTTTTACAAAGAAAATTTGTGAAAAGTATAGTATTCCAACTGCCAATTTTGGAATTTTTAAAAACAAAGAAGATACTTTTAAATTTTTACAGAATAGAAAAATGCCTTTAGTAATAAAGGCAGATGGTTTAGCTGCCGGCAAAGGAGTTTACATATGTAATGATATGGAAAGCTCAAAAAATGCTGTTTCAGAAATATTTAATGGAAAATTTGGTAAAGCAGATCAAATATTAGTAGAAGAATTTTTGGAAGGTGACGAAATGAGTTATTTTATTATTTCTGATGGATTAAGTTATAAAAGTTTTAATACCGCTCAAGATCATAAAAGAGTTGGAGAGGGTGATACAGGGAAAAATACGGGCGGCATGGGAGCTTATTCTCCATCCAAACTTATTAATCATGATTTGGAAAAAAAAATTATTAGTAAAATTATAAAACCAACTTTAGAAGCAATTGAAGATATGGAGCAAAAATATAATGGATTTTTATATGCTGGTCTCATGATAAAAGATGATGAACCTTATTTGATTGAATACAATGTAAGAATGGGAGACCCTGAATGTCAGACAATTTTACCTCTATTAAAAACAGATTTATTAGATTTAATAATAGCGTGTTGTAACAATAATCTTAAAGAGCAGAACATTGATTGGCATGAAAAAAAAAGCCTATGTATAGTATTGTGTTCTAAGGGCTATCCAGAGAGTTATAAGAAGAATATTGAAATACCAAATTTAAAAAATTTAGAGCTAAATAAAAATAATTTTATCTATCATGCGGGAACTAAAATATCAGATGATACAATTCATGCGGTGGGCGGAAGAGTGTTAAACTTTGTTTCTATTTCAGATAATTATTTAGATTCTAGAAATGAAGTAATTGATCAAATAAAAAAATTAAATTGGAAAAATGGATTTTACAGATCTGACATAGGTTATAAAGTAATTGATAAATGAGAATTATTGGAGGAAATTTAAGGGGCAAGAAAATTCTTTCACCAACTGATAAATCAACTAGACCATTAAAAGATATAGTAAGAGAGTCAATTTTTAACATAATTGAACATTCAAAAAATGAATTTGTTAATTTAAATAGTGCAAAAGTTCTAGATTTATTTTCTGGTACAGGTTCATTTGGAATAGAATGTTTATCTAGAGGAGCAGAAAAGGTTATCTTTTTTGAAAATTATGCAAATTCGATTAAAGTCTTAAGAAAAAACTTAGATTTATTAAAATTAAATAAATATTCAAAAATAATTGAAAAAGACTCTTATAATATTTCTCAATCTCAACTTAATTTAAAAAACTTTGATTTAATATTTTTAGATCCGCCTTTTAAAGATAATAAAATAAATCAATTAATAGAAATAATTAAAAAAATGAAAATTACTTCTAAAGACACATTAATTATAATACATAGAAATAAAAGAATTACTGAAAATATTTCTAAAGATTTAATTATATCTAAAGAAAAAAATTATGGATTATCAAAAATTATTTTTGGAAAAATTTCCTAAATTAATATTTTTCTTGTCTCATTTTTTATTAGCTCTACCTCGGGCTGATTAAAAGGATTAACTTTTAACAAGTGCCCTAACAGAATCGTCTCTAATATAAAAAAACAGAATAGTTCACCTAGGGTATCTTCGCTCCTATTAATAATTTCAATACTCCTAAAAGGAATTTTTTTTCTTCTAAATACATTTTCAGTAGCTTTTTTTTGAGAATCTAAAATTTTATATATATTTTTATTTTTTAATATTGAATATTTTTCAAATAAATTTGAGTTATTTAATTTTTGAGAATTTTTTTCTTTAACACTAAAAAATGTATAAAAATTATTTTTTGGTCCATCCAAATACAATTGCAACAAACTGTGATTATCTTTTGGCATCGAAGATACTATTGGGAATATTCCTTTTCCATTTTTACCTAGGCTTTCGGCTACAAGTTGTTGATACCATTTAAATAAATTATCTGATTTTTCATCGTAATTTAATATAACTGAATTTGTTTTTCCTTGTTTAATATGATCAATAATTGAAATTACATTTTCAATTAAAGTATTAATAAAATATTTATTTTTGATTAAATAATTAAATCTTTTAAATTTTTTTTCATTAAGTCCCATTAACTCTACAGGCAACATTCCTGTCTCTGACAATACTGAATATCTTCCACCTATATAATTCTTGTGCTCAAATATTTCCGCTTTTAATTTTCTTGCTAACAATGATAGAAAATTATTTTTTTTCTCACATAAAATTACATTTTTATTTTTTTTTTGCTCCTGTAATAACAAATTAAAATTAGATATAGTTTCAAGTGTATTGCCTGATTTTGATATAATTAGATTAATATTTTTTTCATTAGTTTTTGGCATGCTTTTAAATTGTAAATTATTATAAAAAAAAAATTTTT
>Ga0208642_1000615_pt1 | contig 18445 bp, 18 predicted proteins | sample ETN02SmetaG_4_FD_185790 | JGI IMG/M metagenome (GOLD analysis project Ga0208642, IMG submission 185790) | Marine microbial and viral communities from oxygen minimum zone, Eastern Pacific Ocean - ETNP2014F10-02SV251 (SPAdes) (version 2) | ecosystem: Environmental > Aquatic > Marine > Oceanic ...
GAAATGGGTATAAGTTGAGTGAAGAGAACCGAAGAAAGCAACAAGGTTTTTTAATTGGCATTAAAAATTTTAAGATTCAAAGACCTCTACACGTAGGCGAGAACTTACTGATAAAAGCCTCGAAATCTGCTGAATTTGGAGGTTTTATAATAATTGAGGGTAGTGTTCGTTGTGGCTCTGAGGTTTTAGCAAATGGAGAAATTAAAGTTTTTCAGAAAATTGTAGAGGAGTCATAGCAGTGAAACCTTTTGTTTGGATTGGTGTTTTTGTGATTGTTTCTTTCGGAAATCCAGTAGATGGTTGGACATCTTCCGGCGGTTCACCAGATCAGACAGAGATTCGTCAGGCTCTTCATGATTTAGAGAAAAACATCGGACACATTGAAAGTATTCAAGCAAAATTCATTCAAATAAAGAAAATGAAACTTTTTAAACATGAGATTGAACTTTCTGGTTCGTTCTATCTGCAAAAGCCCGACCACTTTGCATGGCATACGCATTCTCCAATTGAGCATGCAATTGTTTTTAAAAATAATAAAGTTCTTCAATGGAACCATGAAACAGGTCGTGTTGATGTAATCTCATTTAAGGATATGCCTGTTTTAAGAACTATAGTTGAGCAAATGCAATCATGGTTCTACGGTTCCTACCTGTCATTACTAGATGAATATAAAATAGAGATCATTTCCAATGCTCCCTTAAGGATTTGTTTCATACCGAATGAGCACTCTTTTTATTTGAAGATGCTTGAACATGTGGTGATTCAATTCAATCAGGAACAAAGTGCAATTGATTCGATAGAAGTAAAAGAAAAAAGCGGAGACATGTCAATCTTTCATTTTAAAGAAACGCTTATAAACAAAGAGATTGATCCTTCAGTCTGGGAGATTCTGAGTCGTGCAAGCTAGTATTGAATCTCAATTTAGGGCGGAAAGAAAAAAACAAATTGCTTTAGCCGTAGCCGTTGGTTTGGTTGTTTTGCTTGCATTGTTCAGCTTACGTTTTATTAAGTTAACCAATGATATTAAGGTAATGTTACCTCAACATGAAAACATTCTCCAAACATTTGATTTTTTTAGAGAGACACCTCTAGCCGGTAATGTATTTGTATCCTTCGAGATAAAAGATAGTAATGATTTTCCAAAGCTTATCTCCGCAGTTGATCAATTTAGCGCCAACTTAGACACACCAATGATTAAACGTGTGGTCACAGGGACAGATGGAGCTATAACTTATGACGGTATACGTGAATTTGTGAGACTTGCTCCTCAGCTTATGTCTGAAGAAGAACTTAACGTCCTGGACTCAAGGCTGAATAGTTCATCCGTTCACAAAGTACTAGAGAAACTGTATAGGGATCTTTTATCGCCCTCAGGATTAGTGATGAAGCCTGTAATAGAACAGGATCCTTTAGGTTTTCAAAAAGAGGCACTTGCAAAGTTACGGGATCTTGCAACAAGCATGGAGCATAACGTTGAAATCAGAAATGGGCATTTGATCAGCCGCGATGGCTGCCATGCCCTTGTTATTATAGAAACCGATATTTCGATTACAGAAGGAGTTGGAGCAAAAGAGTTGATTCGTTATATTGAAGATGCGCTTCTTAAACTCCCAACAACTGTTTCTGCAGTTTTGATTGCCGGCCACATACACTCTTTGAGCAATGAAAGGGTAATTAAACGTGATGTATTTGTCACAATTACTGTAGCTTCTATTGGTTTTTTAGCCCTTTTTCTTTTTCTCTTTAAAGATATAAAAGCCATACTTCTTTTTATGGTTCCAATCGTGTCGGTTTTGATTTCCATTTTGATTTGCTCATGGATTCTTGGTGAGTTTTCTTACATAATCATGGGAATGGGAGCCCTTATTTCCGGGATTGCGATTGATTACTGTATCCATGTATATGTTGCAATGCGATCAGGGCAAACAAGGCAAGTTGCAATGGGTGAAATTACAATGCCTATCATGATTGGTGCTTTAACGACCGTAGGTGTTTATAGCGTTCTCTTGCTTTCACGAATTCCAGGATATCGTGAACTAGCACTTTTTACTGTTATCAGCATTTTATTATCACTTGGCTTTGCGACACTTTTACTGCCCCATTTCTTAACGAATCATCCTGAAAAAATTGTGGAGTACAAATTGAAGTTTAGGTGGACACCAAATATTCCGGATAAATATGTCATTTTGATATGGAGTATTTCGTTGGGCTCATGCCTTCTTCTTCTGCCTTTTATTCATTTCAAAACCGATGTGAGGCAGTATGATGGAAGTGAAGAATCTATTTTCCAAACTGAAGAAAAATTTGATCAGGATTGGGGGGTCAAGGATCGCCAGGCCATGATTGTTGTAGAAGCCCCGGGCTTTAATGAAGCGCTTGAAAGAAATTATCAGATCCAGCAGCAAGTTGACTTGCTGTTGGATAACGAATCATATAATAGTATTTCCAGAGTTTGGTTACCGGAGCGTGTTCGGCATGAGAACCTGGTACGTTGGCTTCGCTTCTGGAAAGAGGGTCGCTACAAGAAACTTAAGGATTATTTTCAAACCTACTCAACACAATATGGTTTTGAAGAAGATGCGTTTGATCCATTTTTCAAAATGCTTTACCTTGAACCTGAGGAAGTTAAAGCATTTGAAGAACTAAGTGTTTTAAAACTAATAAAACCCCGGTTTGCTTTTGAAACTAATCAGGGTTGTCAAATTGTTAATTTTTTTGAAGATTCAGAGAAACTTGTCGAAAAGGTGAGTCGAGAAAGTAAGAATTGGCCTGACGCTTTTGTTGTTTCTGCAAATCAATTCAAACAACTTTTATCTAAAGCAATTCTCTCAGAGACTACTTTTTTATCTTTGGTTATTGTAATCGCAATTCCATTGCTGACGTTTATTTTTTTGAAAAACGTCTATTGTGTTTTGATTGCGTTAGTGCCAGCCGTAAGCAGTGTCTTAGTTACCCTTGGAATGTTTACTCTGTTCAAGATTACATTGAATGCAGCAAGTATCTTTGCACTTTTGGTTGTAGGTGGCCTTTCGATTGATTACGGGATTTTCATGGTATACCAATGCTACAAACAGCTTAAATCTGATACAAGGATGGCAGTTACACTTTCGGCGTTAACAACTTTATTTGGTGCTGGTACTCTTGTTGTTACTAAACATCCAGTATTATTTTATTATGGAATTACAATGGTTTTGGGAATTCTGTCAGGGTATTTTTCTGCAGTCTTTGTAGTACCTTCACTTTATCGGTTAATAAAGCAGGATAATTTTCCAACAGGACCTTGCCAAACAGTATGAAAATACATTTATGGATTATCTGGCCTTTTTTGGTAGTTTTTTTAAGTGCATGTGCTAAAACTCCATTCGAAAAGGTTGATTTCAGATCTGTTGCTCATCTGGATCCAATTAGGGTATGTGAAAATTTTGAGAAAATGCTTCCAGACTCATTTGAAGTAATGGAGTCTGCGGTCTATGTCTATAAGGACCTTCAAATAGCAATTATTTCATATACTCGTATTAATGAAAAAGAAGACTCTGTAGAGATAATTGGTTTTAATCCGCTTGGATTAAAACTTGTGCAAGTTCAAGCGTCAGGATCACAAGTTGTTTATTCTTTCAATATTCCACAAATTACAAAAAGAGTAGATGAACAAATTATGGCAAGATCTATTGCCGAAGATATACGTAGAATTTATTTTAAACGTGTTCCTCCCGCAAACACTTACACACACAAAAAAAAGGGAAAGATCTTAGTGGTGCAGGAAAAAGGGGAGGATAAAATTGAGTGGGTTTATGGTGGACCGGGTAACCGCCTATATCAAAAGCACTATTTCAGAGGTAAACATGAAGCTTGGAGTGTTCGTTATTTTGAGTATGAAGTTAATGGAGAGCATTTATATCCCTGCAAGATTCTTTTTGAAAACTATGATCATAAATATAAATTAGTTTTAAGGTTAAAGGAGGTCTTTGAGTGAGTCAGATGAGCCAAGAAATTATTGATTGTATGTCGGGGTTGACAGAGTGCGACGAACAGATTCTTTCTGCTCAGTTTGTATTCCCTAAAGAGTTTATAGGATTCCAGGGTCATTTTGATAACAATCCGATTCTTCCGGGAATATGTAAGATCAGAGCCGTGGTTGTCATGTGTGAAAAACATTACAATAAAGCCTTTCGTCTAAAAGAAGTGGTTTCTGCGAAATATGTTGCTCCTGTCACTTATGCTCAGAAAATCACAGTTGTTTGTAATTTGACCACTAATAAAAGCGGTAGCGTGAATGTACAAGCAGTTATTGAAGACAAGGAAAAGAAAGTAGCTATGCTAAAACTATATCTTGAAAATCAAAATGGGTAAATCATTATTATTAGTGAAATTTACTTTACCAGAGACAACTCTTAGATGCAGAAAGGATGTTTAGTACGTATATGTATGAGCAAGGTAATTTAGATACAATTTGGTGTGTAATTCCAGTTTACAATAATGGGCAAACTATCCGTTCAATAGCGCTTGAGTGTCGCGAGCAACTCACTAACGTGCTCGTCATAGATGATGGAAGTACAGATGTCGATCTTATATCATTATTGTCTGATACAGATATTACAATCGTGCGTCACCAAGTGAATCAGGGAAAGGGAAAGGCTCTTTTGACAGCGCTCGATTATGTTGCTGAAAAGGATGCTCGTTATATGATTACGGTCGATGGAGACGGGCAGCATCAGGCATCAGATCTTGAAGGTTTTTTCTCTTTAATTGAAAACGATGAAGACTCTTTTGTAATTGGCTGTCGCGATTTTACTGGTCCTGAAATTCCTAATAGGAGTAAGTTTGGTCGTAAAGTGGCTAATTTCTGGTTGAGTGTTGAAACAGGTGTTTCAATTCGAGATTGCCAAAGTGGCTTCAGGGCATACCCAGTAAAACATTTTCAGAAGCTGAAATTTTGCGGTACTTATTATGATTTTGAAACCGAAGCGCTTGCAAGAGCTGCCTGGGCAGGGCTTAATTTGAAAATGGTTGAGATTGGCGTCTTGTATCCTGAAAAGGAGAAGCGGATTTCAAGTTTTAGACCGTTTGTTGATAATTTCCGTATTTCAGTGATGCATTCCCGTTTAGTGTTGCGGCGCATGCTTCCAATACCTCATAAAAAGTTGGTTTCTAAAAAAGAAGATAAAATTGATTTTAGATTTTTTCTTCATCCCATTCAGTTTTTAAAAAAATTGTTGAAAGAAAATGCAACCCCCGCCGGGTTAGCAGCATCTGCAGTGGTTGGCATTATTCTCGCGACATTACCGCTTCTTTTTACCCATACGATCGCAATAATTTATGTTACAATGCGCTTTCACTTGAACAAGGTCATGGCGCTAAGTATTCAAAATCTTTGCATGCCACCACTGGTTCCTTTTGTGTGTATTGAACTGGGATATTTTATGCAGAACGGAAAGTGGCTTGTGCATGTTTCAAAAGAAGCATTTGTAGGACAGGCACCAGGTTTGCTATGGTGTTGGTTTATAGGATCTCTTGCGTTCGCACCATTTCTGGCATTGACTGTTGGCACAGTCGTCTATTTTATTTCGAACTCTATTCAAAAAAAAGTGGAATCCTGAAGAATCATACATGAAAACTCGCAAGATTAAGGTTAAACACCGTGGAAATTTCCTTGGAATCTGGTTTTTTAAGTTAGTGCTACGAGTCTTTGGACTAAACGGCGCATATCTTTTACTTGAAGTTGTCAGCATACATTATTTACTCTTTGATCGTGAAGCGGTCAGCACATGTTTGAATTATATTGAAAAACGATTCCCACAGTCAACAGCTTTAACCAATTACTGGCATATTAACCGGATTTTTGTAAATCAGGGTAGACAACTTATTGACCGATATGCTAGCACACAGTATCCTGACTATTTCGAATATGACGATATTAATACAAAAGAGGCGATACAAGTACTTCAAGAATCAAAAAAGGGAGTTGTTCTTCTTACAAGTCATGTTGGTAATTGGCAAGTAGCTCTAAGAAAAACAGAACATTTAAAAAAGGATATTTGCATAGTAATGCTCCCTGAAGATAATCCTGCAGTTAGAGAATTTTTGAAGATAGGCGAACAAGAAACTAAGCCTGTAGAAGTTATTGATCCAGAAGGTTATTTTGGAGGTGTTATTGAGATGATGCAAGCATTAAAGAAGGGAAAGCTTGTATGCATTATGGGGGATAGAGGATACGGTTTTGATACCTTAGAGGTGCTATTTCTAGGCACACCTGCATATTTTCCGTACGGAGCATTCTATGTGGCTGCTGCTGCTGGTAGCCCGGTTGTTGCATTATTAACACATAAGATATCTAAAAGGAAATACATGGTTGACATTTCTAATATTTGGTATCCGACGTACAATAGTGAAAAAAACAAAAAGGAACAGTTGGCAAAGTGGGTTAAAGAATATGTGAATGTATTAGAAGCGTTTACAGAGAAGCATCCTTATGAATGTTTTCTGCATCATGACGTATGGAGTCAAAAAAGGAGTTTTAAATGAACAGCAGCCACGAAAACGAGTTAACAGAAATTCGTCAAAAAGTAAAGCAACTACTCGTGAGTAATTTGAGTCAGTTAGAGATGCTTGGCCCATCAGAAATCAAAGATGATGTGGCCTTGTTTGGCGAAGGACTTGGACTTGATTCATTGGATGCTTTAGAAATTGTTGTTCTCCTTAAAAAACATTTTAAGATTGAGATAAAGGACATGAATGAAGGTCGTGAGGTTTTTGCTACTGTAGATTCTTTATCTCGATTTATACAGATGAATGCCCCAAAGGATGGAAATTGAAAATATACGTAACAGGTTTAGGTTTAATTTCGGCTGCAGGTGAAAATGAAAAAGAGACGCTTACGAGCTTTGAATCTGGAAAACGTAGAGCAGGCCCTGTCTCTCTTTTTTCTACTCAGATTCAATCACCAGCTTATGAAGCTAAGGGCTTTTCGCGTCATTATTTTCCAGAACAACTCAGGACTTTAAATCTCTGTCTTGCGGCTACAGAAGATGCTCTTGATGACGCATCTCTAAAGGAAGAAATCAGAGGTAAACGTATTGGTGTTGCAATGGGTACAACGGTTGGAAGTGTTTTAAATGATATTAACTTCAATATGGAATTCCGCGAAAAAGGAAGCGCTCCGATGGATTCCGTCAACCTTTATCTGGAAGGAAATCTATCCTCAGGGATTCACTCTTTTTTACAAACAGAAGGACCCTCAATAACGGTAGTTAATGCCTGTGTTTCCGGCGCGAATGCGATAGGGGTTGCCATGTCATGGCTCCGGTCAGGGTTATGTGATATCGCCATTGCGGGTGGCGCAGATGAATTAAATAAAGTTCCTTTCTGTGGTTTTGGCGCTCTTGGTATTTTAAGCGATTCATTGTGTTCCCCTTTTGATCTAAATAGAAAAGGATTAAATTTAGGTGAGGGCGCTGGGGTACTGCTGCTTGAAAGTGAACAAAGTATGGAAAGGCGAAAAAAGAAACCAAGAGCCATAATGCGAGGATACGACTTTTCAAACGATGCACATCATTTGACTTCGCCTGATCCTTCGGGTGCTGGGATTGAGCGGGCCATCACAGGTGCTCTCATTGATGCTCGCCTGGAACCTGACGCAATCTCATTTATCAATGCACATGGAACAGCAACAATAGATAACGACCTGGTTGAAGCCCGTGTTCTGCATAATTTGTTTGGCTCAACAATTGCGTTCTTATCTACAAAGGGTTATATCGGGCATACGTTAGGCGCAGCAGGCGCACTTGAAGCTGGTTTTTGTATTCTTGCACTGGAACAAGGTTGGATACCCGGCTGCGCTGGTTTCAAGAAGCTTGACCTGAATATTCCAATTGCCCCTGTAACCCAAAAGACACAGATTGAAGGGCATTTTGCACTTTCAACATCTATGGGCTTTGGTGGTTGTGATGCAGCACTTGTAATAGAGTTTCCAGAATAAGAAGGTGATATTTAAATGAAACCCGTTTTTATTGAAGGAATAGGGATTATATTCACCCGGGGGCGAGGACTTAATAAGTTTGAACAAGCCTTAAAAGATGGATGGGATGAACCTACAGTTTCAGCTGATGGACGTAAAGCTTACAGGGTCCCCAAAGACGCTTTAATAGACTACAATATCCTGAAGAAGGTCAGGCGCTCTGATCGTTTCAGCAGATTAGCTGTTTTTGCAGCTTGTGATGCTATTCATGATAGTGACTTAGATATTGCAGATTTAGATCAGTCATCAATCGGGATCATAATAGCAACCGCATTTGGTCCGCATGCAACCATTTTTAAAGTTTTAGATGACATTATTGATTATGGAGAAAAGAAAGTCTCGCCTACAACATTTGCAAACTCCATTCATAACGCTGCGGCTTCTTATGTTGCAAGTGCACTTGGTTGTACGGGACCGGTAATGACAACAACCCAGTTCTACTTTTCATTCCAACAGGCGCTTTTGCTCGCATCTTCCTGGTTGAATGAAGGTCGCCTCAAAAAGGTTCTGGTTGGTATTGTGGATGAATGCTCACCCGCTATGGAATACATATGCGAAGAGAAACTTTCGGTGGCGCATAATGGAAAAATGAGTCCACTCAGTTGTCTTAAACGGCCAAAGTTTGTACCTGGAGAGGGAAGTGTTTTTTTTCTCGTATCTCAAGATTCGAGAAAGAAAAAATACGGCGCTTTTACAGAAATCGATATTACAGGCAATTCACATGGTTGGACGGATGTTGATCTTTCCATTATTGGTACAAACGCTATGGGTGGAAGCGAAGAAGTGTACAAGGACATATTAAATAAAGGGATTCCGGTTGCGGCTTATTCCTCTATATACGGAGGATTCATGACAGGAAATGCTTTTGAATGTGCTGCCGCCGCACTTATGCTTAAGAATCAGACGCAGTATGCAAGTCCCAATGTTGATAGAACTGAATTATGGAATGTAGCTGACAAATCAAAGGAACGAGAATTAAACCAAATTCAATGTATTTCACATAACAACACACAAAAGCTTGTCTTTATCAAAATGACGAAGTAAATAAATGGTTGTAATCAATTTCTGGACCTGTTGAAATCTACTGTTTTAATAGTTTTTGTATAGAAGTAAAGCAATGCTCAACACATAAAAACCCAAATAGATAATGGAAGAAAAAAGTGTAAATGAAATCACGGAAGCATTAGTACGCGAAGCCGAAATCATATTGTCAGATCAAACGGAGAAGATTTCATCTGAAGCAACTTTGGAAGATCTTGGATTTGATTCAATGAGTTTTATTGAACTTCTTGTCTTTATTGAAAAAAAGTTTGGTGTTAAATTGATTGAAATTGGAATGCAACCTGCAGATAGAAAAACCCTTGAGGCGCTTGCTCACTACATCTATCAACTTACCTGATATCTTTCTTTTTTGTCTAACTCACTCGTTATCACCTAAATCGCAACTATTTAGGCTGAACAGACGGTAAAGACATAAGTGTTCTCAAAAAAGTAAATAAATATTTACCAAGAGAAATGTAGCAAACTAACCGATACGTATATTATGTGAAATCTTATTCGGCAAGCTTAACAACAGTACCAACTAAAGCCACACCCGCCATTAAACCGCCTGCACCACATTGGAAATTATCCTTGCTAGATGTCAAATTATTCCGGTAGTTAGACTTGATGTTAATTACCGCATTGCCACCCTCTATTACCGTCTTATCTCTAAGAGAAATCATTGCTGACAAAAACGCCCTCTGGCATGCTTTCAGATCTGATTTGATGAAAGCATTCGCTTTTTTATTGGTTCTGAACTCTCCGTAATTTTTTAATATCTTTCCATGAGCTTGATCACCAAAATAAAACTTAATGTCATTCCCTAAATTTTCCTTTGACAGTTCTAGGTCCATTGCTTCTTTGATGGAGTAGCTGCCAATATCATCACGCGCATAAACAGCTGGTGGTACCAATAATAAGCTAAGCAATAAAAGTATAAATAGTCCTCTCATTTTATGCCCTCCCGTGTTTATTTATAGCTATGTTTTTGGAATATAATATTAAGCAGCTATCCGCTCTGTGGTTGCTACAATAGACCTGCAATTTTTTAATGATGAACTGAAAGTCATAAAGTAGTTATCGTAACTCTTTCGTGCTATTACTTTAAATTTAATTTTTACGGCTTATAAATTTTAATATAGTTTTATTAGCCAATAGCACAAAGGCGGAGTTTCGGTTTTCTAAATAGTCTAAGTGTCTGGTTTCTTAACCGCCGACATTTGTAGATAGCGTTAAATCCCTTTCTCTTTTCTCAGGCAATATAACAATTTTCAATAGGTAAAACTAACAGAAAACAAATAAAATTTAAAGCTGTAATAGCGTGAACACTCTATATTACATAATATATTACATAGTTAAGAATCTTTAATTTTAATAGATATTGCGTCATTATATTTCTACTATCAGTCTCAGAAGGTTCTCAGTACGTATCCTTTTAAACTTACCAAACTCTCATATTATAAGATACTTGAACTCCCGAGGCGTATTTGATATGCTCCGCACTTTGATTGTATCATGTTGCCATATTGCGAATTTAGAATGGCATAATAAACTTTAGTGTTTTTTTTAAAGCAGAGCTGTATAGCTTTTGTTGTTCACACCCGGTATGACCGGTTGTTTAGCCTTGGAATTATGAAGCCATTTTCTGAAGTTTATGACGTGTGTGTTGTTGGTGGTGGCTTTGCGGGTTTTAGTGCAGCACTTAAGTCTGCTAAGCTTGGTATGGAAACTATCTTAGTAGAAGAGTGTTCAACTTGGGGAGGTGTGTCTTGTTCTTCAATGCATCAATTCATTTGTGGTTTATATCCTTACAGTGAAACATGTCCAGATGAAACGTTAAATAATGGAATTTCGCGTGATCTAGAGGAGGAAATGAAAAAAAGCGGATACGCGCAGATGCAAAGGATTGGAAATGTTTATGTTCTTGAATTTGTGCCTGAAGCTTTACAGTGTTATTTCAAAAAGCATGTTCAGTCTCAGAAAAAACTTAAGGTTGTGTTTAATGCAAAAGTAGTAAAAGTTCATTCGATAAATCAAGTGATTGAAGAGCTGAGCATAGAACATCTTCAAAATGTGCATACTATTAAGTGCCACACAGTTATTGACGCCAGCGGTAAAGGAGAGGTTCTATACCTAAGTGGCGCTTCTTATGATATTGCGCCTGCCACAAAGAGACAATTAGCTGCATATGCCATTAAAATCAAGGGTGTTCATAAAACACTGAGATTAAATCAGTTAAAAGTTTTTTATTACCTTGCGAAAGCTGTAAAATCAGGTGTTCTTGATAATCACTTGCGGTTTGGAAGTTGGATTTCCAACAACAAATCGGATGAGGGTGTATTGCGAATAAGTATCATTCCACGCGACACAAAATATTGTCTGGAAGAAATACAAAGCCAGGCGCAATTGATTCATAACCTTTTGAAGAACGAAATTGAAGAATTTAAAGATTCAGAAATTGTTTATTTTGCTCCTTCTGTTTCTGAAAGGGAAGGTATAAGAATGATGGGCCTTTATGTACTTAGCGAAGAGGATGTGTTGTCAGGGAGGAAATTTGATGACGGTGTTGTGAAGGGAGCCTGGCCAATAGAATTTTGGCACCAAAACCATGGCCCTCGGTATCGTTATCTACCTCGTGACCAATATTATGAGATTCCCATGCGTTGTCTGGTTTCAAACGATTTTTTTAACCTCTTTGCTGCCGGTCGGTGCATTTCTGTCTCTTCGAGAGCTTTAGCATCTACGCGAGTAACAGGTACGTGCTTAGCTCTTGGCGAGGCCAGTGCGGAAATAGCATTTTCTTATCTTAACCGGTAACAAAGTGTAAAGGACGGAATCTGGAATAGCCATAACACTATGAATATTGTAAAAGTTATCCAACAAGAGTCTAAAAAATATTTGAACCATGTAGCGATCAGAGAAACGGGTTCAAGTTTTACTTATGAACAGCTTTTAGAAAACATTAAAGACATTTCACAAAAATTAGAAAATAAGGAGATAAAGAAATATGCCCGAGTGGCGCTTCTGTGTCCTGATGGGGCAGATTATATCATTTTGGTTTTGGCAATTCTTTCTCTGAATGCGGTAGCAGTACCAATCAATTTAAACTCCTCAAAAAAAGAGATAAATAGAATTATTGACGAAATGAAAATAGAATATTTCATTTTTGATGAAACACTCTATGACTCAAATGAAAAACATGTACCTTTTTTTATTTCTTATAAGAAGCATTCATTTGCTATTCAGCATCTTAATAAAAAGTTAACAGAGCAAAATGAATTTGAATCTTTGAACCCGGCCTTTATCCGGTTCACTTCTGGGACTACAGGTAAGAGCAAAGGTGTGGTTATTTCGCATGAGTCTATTTTAGAACGTACAGATGCGGCAAACCAAGTCCTTAAAATATCCAGCCAGGATGTTATCCTCTGGGTTCTTTCAATGTCTTGCCATTTTGTAGTATCAATTCTCCTGTTCTTAAGACGTGGTGCAACTCTTGTTTTGTGTGAACAGAGCACACCTCAAGGTCTCGCTACAGGATTGAGTCAACAAGATATTACTTTTATTTATGCTTCACCCATTTATTATCAGGCGATGGTTAGTTTTGTGAATATTAACCCTAATGCTTGTTCTCAGGTTCGGATGGCGGTGTCAACTGCAGTGAGTCTTAATGGGAAAGTTGCAAAAGAATTTAGAGAGAAATTTGGGTTTGAAGTGAGCGCTGCTTATGGCATCATAGAAATAGGTCTCCCTTTCATCAATCATTCTGGCAATTCAGAGTTCAGGTCGTCTGTAGGGAAAATGCTCCCTGGATATGAGATCTATATTGAAGATAAGGATGTTAAGGGTATCGGATCTGTTTATCTAAAAGGCCCTGGTATTTTCGATGCTTACTTTAGCCCATGGCAAATTCGGAACCAGGCTCTCAAGGAGGGATGGTTTAAGACCGGCGATTTAGGGAGAATTGACGAAAATGGTTTTTTATACCTCTATGGACGATCTGACCAGATCATAAACTTTATGGGAATGAAGATATTTGCTGAAGAAGTGAAACAGGTACTGGAATCATTTCCAGAGATCCACGAAGCATTTATTTACGGAGAGCCACACGATTCCTTCGGCCAAATCCCAAAAGCACGTATTGTCCTTCAGTCAACGAAATTACCATTAGATATTGATGGGTTACGTCGTTTTTGTTATGAGGTTTTAGCCAGCTATAAGGTGCCCAAAGATTTTGAATGTGTTGATTCTTTAAAAAAAACAATGAATGGTAAAACTATGATAGAGCAATAAAATGTGAACTGTGGGTTTTTAATATTTGGAAGAATATAAGACTTTCACTTTTCAGATTCTTCAACATACCATCTCAATTGTATAGAGATGGGATAAAATGGATTTCCTGCAGCCACAATATTATATCTTATAGTATAAGTAAACAGTAAACTCAATGGACAACTCAATTTTGCTGCTACTCAACCTGTCATTACCAAAGACCTACATATTAATCGCGACCAAATTGTAAGCAGCAAATCCACCAGCAGGAGAATAAATAAATAAATATACCAAGAAAAATTATGGCAAGCCGAAATGAAGGACAATTAAAGACCGTATTGTTTTATTAATAAGCTCTATATTTTAAATTTATCAAATAGCCAGTGAAATTTTAGGAAATATACTAATTTGTCTTTAGTTTCAATTAAGCGTACTATTCTCCAGAAGCGTTTGCTGTCTTGATCGGTAAGTTCCGGTTTAAAAAAACAGCCACTAAGAATAGTTACTACTAATTTAACAAGCTTTCCATCTTTCGGAGGATGAAAAAGAAGCTTTTGAAAAGATGGAGAGCGAAAATGATAAATAAATGGTAGGACTGTATTGTAGGCAGAAACCAGAGCGTCTTCATAGGGTTTGTAGGTTTCAGCATTCAGTTCATGATTTTTTGAAATGGCTTCTGCTGTTATGCTGGCTACCAATCTGCCAGTTGACATGGCCACAAATACTCCGGCTGAAAATACAGGATCAACAAACATTGCTGCATCACCTATGGAGACCCATCCCGGCCCTGATTTCTTTTCTGCATATCTTGAGAACTTCTGAAGTGCATGTAATTGTTCGTCTCTCGAAGCATTTTTTAGTAAAGTAGCAACTCGTCCTGAAGCGCTTCGTATCATCAAGTCAAAGAAATCTTCCAGTGGTTCTATACAACAACGTTGGTAGTATCTGAAATCTACTACCACGCCTACAGAAATCCGTCCATCGGCAAAAGGAATAAACCAAAACCACCCATGCTCAAAGGCCAGGATAAGGATATCTCCATTCTTCGCCTCTTTAGGCCACGAGATATTATTAAAAAGACCAAACACGGAAAATGTTTCGATATGTGGATCAGGAATAAGCAGATTGTACTTTCTTGCTAAAAGAGAACTTCTTCCGCTTGCATCTACTACTACTTTGGACTTGATAGTGCGTTCAGATTTATCGGAGAGTCGTATTTTTACACCGGATACCTTCTGTCCATCCATTACTGGTTCAGTTACTTTACCCTGCAGTACCTCAACACCTTCTGCTTTCACGTGTTCAAGAAGTAGATTATCAAATTCATCCCTTGGGACTTGATAGGCATAGGAGTATTCTGGTTCCATACCATCGGAAAAGTCAATACGGTTGATTTCTTTGCTAACCGAAGATCCAAAAACCGCACCTTCTTTTTTCATAAATCCTTTTTCTTCGAGGATCTTGTCAAATTTCATTTCACGGAAGATATCCATGTTATATGGGAGCAATGACTCGCCAACACAGTATCTTGGAAACTGAGTTTGTTCAATCACCAAAGGGTTCAGTCCTGCCTTGGCTAGATAATAAGCAGAGGTTGCCCCAGCTGGGCCGCCACCAATAATGACCGCGTCGTAAAGCATAACTTTTCTATAATATACTTTTAAATGAATTTGTCTTTCTTAGTCCTAACATGCCAAATGAGATGACAGGACTTTAAACTGATATATATCGACACAATAATAAAGTTGATTGTAATTGTCAAATATATTACTCACGAAGCCGTAATCAGGCGGTAAATTTGAAATGTTGTAATCTCTTCTATGACGGCTTGCAATAATTACAAGGCAAAAGACCTGCTTCACTTGCATTTTGTGGTGTGTCATATTTTATTAAGCCTTCCGAAGCTTTCAGTTTTGAACAATTTGGTTTGTGGAATACGTTAGAAAGTTTGGTTGCAAATACAGCACCTGTGTAGTCTTCTAAAATCTCTTCGGGTACCTTGTTAATAGAAGGGGCCATGTTGTTACTTTGTGTTTCCACTCTTGGCTGCTTTACGTTATTTCCTTTGGGATTATCTATTGAAAGAACATATTTTATGCCTTCAATATTAATACGGATTGAGTGAGTGTCCTTTGGAAAGAATAATACTCCAGTGATTGTACTGCTAGGTGGCACAGTAATAGAATCAGGGATTCTCCTTGATTGGATTTCCCTATCGACTGCAATAATAGCTGCATTCTTGTAATGACTATGCCCTGTAAGACCACCTTGAGCACCACCCAAGACTGCACCCGTGGCAGCGCCAGTAGCAGGATCTCCTACAATGGCTCCTAACGCTGCACCTACAGCCGCACCCACAATACCACCACCTAGGGTTCCAAGCGTAGCACCTTTTACACTTTCGACAAACGCAGTAGAATTGTCCATCAGCGCAAATGCATCATCATAAGGGTATGGCATATATTCTTTATTACCAATACCATGAAAATCAGCATAATAGTATTGATGTACCGCTGCAAACATATCGTTAGAAGTATTTTGAAGTGTTAGTTGAACTGCTCTCAGATTGGCTTTGGAGAAATCAAATTTTGAATGCTTGGCATAGTCTTCAGCGAGCATGCGCAGAGAAGAGCCAACCTTTGTGGCAGTGGAAAGGTTAGATAATTCTTTGACAACTATTGGCTGAGGTTTATACCTTTTCGCTGCCAAACAACTGACAGACAAAAAGAATATCAATAAAACAAGAATGGTTCTATGCATTTCAAGCCCCCTTGCATAGGTTTGGGTTAGAATAAATGTTACATTATCATTTTCGTGGTGTGATGTCAATACACACGATATGATACCCCACCCCAAACCACATCTATCACCTGTTATATCCCTGTGTATCCTGAGGTTTAGATTCCTCTTGATTTCAGTAAGCATCGGAGTATTATAATCCATAGTATTTCTACACTCTACTAGGTTTCTCACCACACAGACATATATACCATCAGATGGTGGATATGCTTTTCATAAATTAAGTTTTTTACAGGGATGTGAATACAGGAACTTCCGCACTGTTTTTCTATAAAGTAGTAATCTTGCATTTCTGGATATCATTGCAATAGTGGTGTTATTCAGAACTTCAATCATTAGATGAATGAATACAAATACTCTTTTTGTTACAATTTTTTTACTCTTATATCCGGCAACTGTACAATCTATGGCAGAAACCTCTTCTGATACATTATCTGTAGAAAAAGAGAATCAAATAAAGGGAGAGATAATTGTTACTCTTTCTAATTTAGAGAATAAGGTGATTGGCGTAACAGGAGAAATTTATATTGGTTTCCAACCTGAAAAAGTGTGGACGGTTTTGACCGATTACGACAACCTTACTAATTTCATACCCCATATGATAGAGAGCAGGTTACTTAAAGATAAAGGTGATGAAAAAATAATTGTTCAGGCTGGAAGAACAGGAACATTTTTGTTTAAAAGAACATCTCACATAAAATTGAAAGTAAAAGAAGAGTATTTCAAACATATTTACTTTGAACAAATTAGTGGCGATTTTAAGGTTTATAAAGGAGAATGGATACTTGAATATTATCAGGAAGCACAAGGAACATTTCTTACTTTTAAGGGAAAGATAAAACCAGATTTCTTTGCTCCTCTATTTATTACTCGTTATGTCCAAAAGAGAGATCTTCCTATAATTTTGAAAGCAATTAAACGAAGAGTTGAGTCTTCCAACAATAGAGTAGTGCAATAGAAGAATTCCTTAATTCCTCATAATAAGTTTGGAGTTTAAATTGCCTTTACAAGTCAAAAACCCCTTGCCTAATTCCCTCGTAGGTTTATAATTCGCATACACAGCAGTCTTCATATTATTCTATTAATTTAATTAGGAGAATAAAATGCTAAAAAAGTTATCACTGAGTTTAAGCCTGTTGCTAGTTGTCATCTTTTTTAGTTCAGGTTGTGCGGTTAACCGGGCAACTGCAACCCTTGATCCAACTGCTGATCTGGTCGATATTGATTCAATATATGTGACTAAGCTTGCACTTGATAAAAGAGGAGTTAATCTGCTGATAGTAGACAAGCTCAAATCAATGGGGTACACTGTAAGCACGGGGGATGATACACCATCAAGTGTTGATGTCGTTGTAACATATAAAGATAAATGGATGTGGGATATCACAATGTATATGATAGAACTTACGGTTACTATCCGAGACTCAAAAACGAATTTCCCTTTGGCATCTGGTAATTCTTACCACACATCACTTACAAGGAAATCTCCTGAAGAAATGGTTAGTGAGGTAATTGATAATATATTTAAACAAGGAGATAGAGATGGTAAAGAGTAAACTATTTGTCTTCATAATATTGTTAGTTAGTGTTGTAATTATATTATCTGGGTGCGCTTCACCGATTTCAAAAAATGCCGTAGTCGTACACAGCATACCTGCTATGCAACAACATCAAAAAACTGTTACGATAAAAACGCAAGGAGGTAGTGAAACAAGTTTAGTGGATATTTCCAACATATCAGATATTGTTTTTGAAAAGGCAATCGAGGATTCTATAATGGAAAGTGGACTATTTACACAAGTAATCCATGGTGATGATTCTGATTGTTTACTTAATGTAAGTATTATAAATGTGACAAAACCTGTGTTTGGTTCGAGTTTTACGATTAAAATAGAGACAGGATGGTCTTTATCAGATCCCAATAATAAGAAAATCTTTATGAGAGAATCAATCACATCATCATATACAGCAACAATGGGTCACGCATTATACGGTCCAAAGCGGTTTCGGCTTGCGGTTGAGGGTGCGATTCGTGAAAATATTCGGTTAGGCTTGATGGCTATTTCCAGACTGCAGCTTGAATAGTCAACGACCACCGTATACAGACTGTGTCACAATATGACCATGTAACTATTAAGATTCTTAAAATGAAAAGAGTTAGTTACATCAAGCAAGCAATAAGAATTGACCCTGATGATGCAGATGCACATAGTAATCTCGGTCTTGCCCATACAAGAAAGGAAGATAAAGGTGAAAGTACTGGGAGTATCTGGGTCACCAATCAAGAACAGCAATACGGACCGCGCACTCAAAGCGGTGCTG
>Ga0208642_1000618_pt1 | contig 18338 bp, 19 predicted proteins | sample ETN02SmetaG_4_FD_185790 | JGI IMG/M metagenome (GOLD analysis project Ga0208642, IMG submission 185790) | Marine microbial and viral communities from oxygen minimum zone, Eastern Pacific Ocean - ETNP2014F10-02SV251 (SPAdes) (version 2) | ecosystem: Environmental > Aquatic > Marine > Oceanic ...
CGACGATAATATTTGATAGAATTGGTCAAGAATAAGATCGTAGAATACAAAAGCACAAAGTAATAAAAAGGTAGTTTTCTTCACTCCTTTTAAGCTCCGATTTTTATGGACAGATATTTCAAAATAAATAAATATCCCTGAATGAATTTTTCTATAGAAATTAGTCCAAAGACAAGTCTTGATACTCTTCCCAGTTTAAGGGATGTTTATATTACTTTTTTGCCTGAAGGAGATTTTAAAGAAACCGCTGATAAAGCTGAAGAACTTGTTAAAAAAGGATGCAACCCGATTCCTCATTTTCCTGCAAGATCAATAGAAAATGACTCACAATTAAAAGAATATGCTTCAAGATGTAAAGATGTAGGGGTCAAACAAGCTTTGGTTATCGGAGGAAGTCGAGAACCTGTCGGAGATTTCGATAGCTCAATTCAGCTTTTAGAGACAGGTTATTTTGAAAAGATGAAGATAGGAATCGCTGGACATCCTGAGGGGAGTCCTGATATATCCGATTCAAAATTAGAAAAAGCTATGAAAGATAAAAAGCCTTACGCTGATTATATAGTAACACAATGGTTATTAGATCCTCAGCCAATCGTAGATTTTATCTCTAAACAAACAGTACCAGTTCATGTCGGAATTACTGGACCACTAAAAATAATTAGCTTAATTAAATTTGCTAATATCGTAGGTGCAAAAAATTCCTTAAATTTTCTTAAATCTAACTTTAGTAAGGCATTAGATTTATTGAAACCTAAAGACCCAAATGATTTAATTGGGAAAGTTAAATCACATACTGATTTCTTCCACATTTATACATTCGGCGGCTTGAAGGAAACTAACAAGTGGTTGATGGAGAACAAATATGTCTAATGAATTTGACTATACTAAACTAAAACATGTAACTTCAGTTGATCAATCTGATCGTGAAGTTCCATATAATTTAAGACAAAGTGGGCCTACAAAAGTTGAAATGTTGATTTCAACAAGAGTAAGAAAATCACCGTACTGGCATTTATCAATGCAAGCTGGTTGTTGGAGAGCAACAGTTTATAACCGTGTTTACCATCCAAGAGGATATGTAAAACCTGAAGATGGTGGAGCAATGGTAGAGTATGAAGCAATTGTTAATCACGTTACAATGTGGAATGTTGCTGTAGAAAGACAAATAAGAGTTAAAGGTCCTGATGCAGAAAAGTTTACTGACTACGTAATAACTAGAGATGCAACTAAAATCTCACCAATGAGAGCACGATACGTAATTTTATGTAATGCTTATGGTGGAGTTTTAAATGATCCAATTCTTCTTAGAATTTCAAAAGATGAGTTTTGGTTCTCACTATCGGACTCAGAAATTGGTATGTACCTTCAGGGTGTTAATGCTGATGGAAGATTTAATTGCACAATTGATGAAATTGATGTGTGTCCCGTACAAATACAAGGACCAAAATCAAAAGCACTAATGAAAGATTTACTTGGTGATCAAGTTGATTTAGATAACATGCCTTTCTATGGTTTAGCTGAAGTTAAGGTTGCTGGAAGAAGTTGTGTTATTTCACAATCTGGTTTCTCAGGAGAAGCTGGGTATGAAATATATTTAAGAGATGCAACTTTATATGCGGATGATATGTGGAACGCTGTTCTTGAAGCAGGAAAAAAACATAAGTTGATGGTAATAGCACCTGCTCACCATAGAAGAATACAAGCTGGAATTCTATCTTGGGGTCAAGATATGGATGATCAACATAATCCTTATCAGTGTAATCTTGGTTATCAAGTTTCTTTATCAGGAAAAGGTGAATGGAATAAAAAAACTGATTATGTTGGTAAAGCAGCTTTAGAAAAAATGGGTGCAGAAATTAAAGCAGGTAAAAAACCTTACAAGCTTCAATTAGTTGGTCTTGAGTTAGGCGGAAAGCCAATTGAAGAATATGCACCAGACTTTTGGTTAATTTCAAACGCTGATGGTGGAGATCATGTTGGTTTTATAACTTCTCCTTGGTATCACCCTGAAAAAAAACAAAATATTGCAATGGGATATGTTCCATTTGATGGAACATTAAATGCAAATGGTTTTCCTAAAGGTAAAGTGGGAACTAAATACAAAGTTCATTTACCGGCTAAATATTCTGATACACCAGGAACACCTGTTGATGCAGTAGTAGTTGACATTCCATTTAAACAATCTTTCAACGCAAATACAAGAGAAGTAGTTAAAGGTTAATAATTTTTTAATAGGGGAAATAATTAATTTCCCCTATTTTTCAATTTAAATTAACTATTACTAGTAAAATTTTCTTTTTTTACTGAAAAAATGTTTATAATTTAAGTTTAAAAATATGTTTGCACAATTTTTAAGTATTGTAGTCGGTTCAATAAAACTAGATAAAACTTTATATAGCAATAATAAATTTTTTGGCGAAGCTGGAATTTATTTTGCTGGATTAATAATGATTTTGGATGGTATGGCTGGTGCTGTAGCTGCAAACTCAATTGTTAAAACATCTATAGGAGTTTCTGGATTGACTGCAATCTTAACTTGGTTGGTTTGGGCAATTTTTATTTATGTTATCGGAGTTAAATTGTTTTCTGAAAAAGAAACAAAAGTAACATTTAAAAAAATACTTATTGCTGTTGGCTATGCTCATGCTCCGGGTTTGCTAAGATTTTTTGCAGTTACACCAGATTTTGTTATTCCTATTATTTTCTTAACTCAATTTTGGATTTTTGCATCATTAATAATTGCTACAAAACAAATTCTAAATTTAAAATCTACCTTTAAAGCTTTTGGAATTGTATTTTTATCCTTTTTAATTATAGCATTTTTATCTATCTCATTTGTTATGAGTAGAATGGATGCTTTGCCTATCGGTAATATTAGTTAAATTGGAAATAAAGTTTTTGATATTCTACAAGATTTACAAAGTTTATATCCTGTAAGCATTAAATTTTCAGTAACACTCTCATCAGTTTTTTTACATTCTTCACAGATATTATTTAATTCTTTAAGATTTTTATCTTTTAAATTTTTTTCTTCAAAATCTTTAGTCATTATCTATAAGTCCAGCTCCAGCCGTTTTTTGTTTTAATTCTTCTGTTTCTTCAACAAATGTATCTTCTGTTAATTTATAAAGCTCTTCCCAGTCATTTTCACTAAAAGAATTATTATTTTCTAAAAAATTAATTTTTATTTTCTTTGCTCTTTCCATGGTTGTTTTAACTGGATAATTTGAATAAATTGATTGATTAAAATTGAGCAAAAATTTTTGATCATCAATAACTAACATAATTTTTTTTCCAATTATTTCTGAAGCTCTACTCAAAAAAGGAATTACAAGAATGGGAAACGCAACATTTTCAAAATTTATTTCATCTAGCTCTTCCATAATTGTTATTTGGTCTAACAAATTTACTCCAACTATAATTGGGCAATAAGGTATTTTTGAAGTATTAAATTTTGTAATTAAACTTATGTTTTGAAATTGCTGTTTTTTATAAATTTTAAAATATTGATTTAAATTTTTAATTCCTGGAAGACCAAATACTTCAAGAAGTCTAATATTTTTTCCAACTTCTTCTGCGACTCCCCATGAAAAACCAATAGCTTTGCTAGCTCTTCTAGCAGTTATATCTATTTCATACAAAGTTTTCATAATTATAATGAATTATATATCCATTGTTCATCAAATGATTTTAATTCTTTAGGTAGTGTTGCTCCTTGAAACATGTTTATTCTTAACCATTTATCGGAACGAGGGTCAAATTTATTTGCACCAAAAAATGACAATTTTAAACGCAACATATCAATGGGCATTAAATTTGAACCGATAGTATTGTCTTGAATTTCTGCATAAGGAAATTTTTCTGCTATGAAAGCTCTTCTTACAACATGTCTTAAATCATTATTTTCAATTAAAAATCTTCCAATGGAAAGGCTATTTTTTTGAACATTGATTCTTTCATATAGTTTTTTGATATCTCTAGCTATTGCTAGCGGTTCTTCTAGGTTAGAAAAATTATTTAAATATCTATCAGCTAATCTCGGCTCTCGTTTATTTTTTGAAATAAACCAAAATTTTTGATTATTTTCTTTTTTTGTAAAATCGATTTTTATTATTTTTGAATATTGTTTTTCTAAAATATTTCTTAAATCAAGAATGGTTCTATTAGTTGGTATAGAAAAATATTTTTCTTCCTCAGAGCTCATTTGATTGATTAAAGGATTTATTATTTCATCGAACGGTTCCATCATCAAGCTTACAATACATTCAATTGCCTCGTCGCCTAGATTTTCTTCACTCCAAATGTATAAATCGTTAAATGGATATTCTTTCTCAAAGTTAAATTTTTTTTGTAAAAAAATAACAAATTTATTTAAATCCGATATTAATTCTTTTATTTTTTTTTGTTGAAATTCACTATCTGTATGCCATGTAGCAACATTCTTTAAAGATTTTTGTAAACAATTTTTAAAAATGTCTATCTCAAAACCTTTTACATTTTTAATTTCTCTAATTTTTTTTAATGCTGTTTCTCTTGCCAATATCCAATTATTTAAAAGTGTAGGATGATTTACTATAAAAGGTGCCAAGCCTAATCCAGTAGAATTGCCTATTCCTAAATTTCTACAAACATCACTATCTAATTCTACAGCTTTTTTAGGATTTTTATGTTTTGCAATGTGATTTACTTGGTCAAAAGTAAATTGCCTTGCCAAGTATACAAGCATCATTTCCAATCTAAATGGACCATTAATCTCTTCTCTATTTTTTATTCTAAATCTATCTGCTAATCCAAATTTTCCAGATCCATATACGGCTGTTGTTCTGTAAAGGTAGCCAACTCTGGATAATGCTTCTTTGTCTGGTTGCTTTCCATTTGACAGATTTTCCACTACATTGTCAAAAATTCTAACTGATTTGTTGGCTCTAGCTAAACTTAACTCTTTATAAGATAATCTTCCTGCTTCTTGTTTTGGAACATTATAAGATAATCTTTCCAAATCTTCCTTGGTTGGCATTCCATCATATAAGGCAAAAGATGCATCCCATTTAGTTGCTATTACTCTATCTGATCTTTCTTCATCACTTATTTTATTTGCAAAACAAACCAGTGAATAAGTTTTATTTTTTTTTGAAAATGAATAAACGGCTCTTCCATATCCATTTTCATCTAAATCAAATAAATCTCTATTGTATTCCCAATCTTTAAATTCTTTTAAAAATGACCTTAAAAAAGATAACTTTGATTGATGAAAAGATCCAAGTCTTGATAATTTCATAATAACTTTTGGATCTCTTAATTGTGCTTGCATTATGCGGCTCATAATATCTCTGGTTACTGGTAGAATAATTGACGCAAATCAAAATTAAATATTTTTATAAAAATTATACCAATTATTTCCTAAAATTCCTTCTACTTCTATTTGACTAAATCCAATTTTTTTTAAACCTCTTTCTAAATTTTTAAATCCTCTCGCGTCTTTAAACCAATCGGGTTGTTTTGGAAAACCAGGTTTTTTTTGCGATCCTTCTCCATAATTTTTTATTTTTGTCCAAGTACCATTTCTCATCCACTCAACAACATTGTCTGGTTGTTTTAAGCATAAATCTGAGCCTATGCCAATATTTTTCACTCCTATCATCTCAGCAGTTTTTGCAGCCATCTCACAAAAATTATCTAAATTGCAATTTGTTCCATCTTTAAGGTGATGTGGATATAAAGAAAGACCAATCATGCCACCACTTTGAGCTAGCGCTTTTAACAATTCATCAGATTTATTTCTTATTGCTCTATGCCAAAATGAAGGATTAGCATGAGTTATGGCAATTGGTTTTTCACTAATTTCTATTGCGTCAAATGTACTTTTTTCTGCTGAATGCGACATATCAATAACTATGCCCACTTTATTCATTTCTTTAATAACTTCTTTTCCAAAATTGGTAACCCCGCTATCAATTTTTTCATAACAACCTGTGGCTAAAAGAGATTGATTGTTATAAGTAAGTTGCATAAATTTACATCCAAGTTGATGTACTTTTTCAATTAAATTAATGTCATCTTCAATTGGAGAACAGTTTTGAAAACCAAAAAATATTGCCGTTTTATTTTGTTTTTTTGCTTTTTCTATATCTTTGTAATTTTTGCCATGAAAAATTAAATCAGAGTTTTCTTTAAAATGTACATTCCATTCATTTACTCTTTTTAATAATTCATCATAGTCTTCATGATAAACTATTGTAGCATGAACAGCATCTAATTTAGCTTCTCTGTTAATCTCAAAAATTTCTCTAGACCAGTTGCAATATTGTAAGTTATCAATTTTATAATTCATTTTTTAAAATGATTAAATTTTTCAGACTAAATGCCTTTGTTGATAAGATTATAAATATCTTCTTTATTATATAATCCTATTTCTCTAGCTAATTCTTTATTATCCTTATAAACAACAATTGTTGTCCAATAATCAATCTTTAATAATCTAGCAATATCTTTATTTTTGGTTTGTTCAAAATTCATAAAAATAACGTTTTGAAAGTCTTTTATTGCTTTTTTGAGTATTGGTTTTTGTTTAGAGCAAGTAGTACAAAATTTGTTCCAAGAATGTACAACTACTACTTTTCCATCATTTTGGGCTGACTTAAATTCTTCAATGCTAAAATTTGATTTATATTCAGCGGCAAAAGAACCTGTGGAAATTAATAATATAAAAAAAACCAATATTTTCTTCATAAATCTAAATAACATATTTTTGTTGTATTTTCACTTACATTGCTAATTTTATTGAAATAGTTTGTTTAATTTGAAATAAGTAAAAAATAGTTCATTTATTAAGTCTTATGCCATCAAAAAAAATACATAAAGTTTCTATTGTAATGGGAAGTCAGTCAGATTTCAAAACAATGAAATTGTGTCAAAAAGTGTTTAAAATTTTAAATGTGAAGTTTGAAACAAAAATTATTTCAGCTCACAGAACACCAGAGAGAATGTATGACTATGCAAAAAAAGCAGAAAAAAATAAAATTTCTGTAATTATAGCTGGAGCAGGAGGTTCTGCTCATTTACCAGGAATGATTGCTTCTCTCACAACTATACCAGTAATTGGAGTTCCTATCGAAAGTAAAAAATTAAAAGGCCTAGATAGTTTGTTATCTATTGCACAAATGCCCAAAGGAATACCTGTTGGCACTGTTGCTATAGGAGAAGATGGAGCAATTAATGCTGCACTATTAGCAACATCTATAATTTCATTAAGTGATCAAAAAATAAAAAAAAATCTAAACAAGTGGCGTGTTAAACAAAGTTCTTCAGTAAAAAAAAAACCAAAATAAATTAAATGTCAAACACTACTATTGGAATAATTGGCGGTGGACAACTAGGAAGCATGTTGTCTTCGGGTGCTAAAAATTTAAATATAAAAACTGTAGTTATTTCGGATGATAAAGATGCGCCTGCACAATTTTTTGCTGATGAATTTATTTTTTGCAAATATGATGATGATTTAAAAATCCAAGAATTTTGCAATAAAGTTGATTTTGTAACATTTGAATTTGAAAATATTCCTTATTCTACATTATCAAAAATCAATGAAATAAAAAAAATAAATCCCAAACCTTCAATAAATAAAATTCTTCAAAATAGACTTAATGAAAAAGATTTTTTAAATAATAATAATATTAGAACTACTTCATACATTTCGGTTAAAAATGAAAGCGAATTAAAATCTAGTAAAGATTTTATACCTGGTATTCTTAAAACTTGCACCTTAGGTTACGATGGCAAGGGCCAATATAAAATTAATAATGAAAAAGAGTTAGATAATTTAAAAATTAATTTTGAAAACAATTATATTTTAGAAAAATTAGTTAAATTAAAAAAAGAAATTTCAGTAATAATCACAAGATTTGGACCACAAGAATATGAAATTTACGATCCAATAGAAAATGTTCATGAAGATCAGATATTAAAATATTCAAAAATACCAGCAGAAATTAATGAAAATTTATTTAATCAATCAAAAGAATGTGCAATGCATATTGCTGAAGAACTTGGTTATATTGGAAGCATGTGTGTTGAATATTTCATTGATAAGAATGAAAATTTATATGTAAATGAAATTGCCCCAAGAGTTCACAATTCAGGACATCTTACTATAAATGCCTACAATGTTAGCCAATTTGAAAATCATATAAGAGCAATATGCGGACTAAATAAAGTTGAAACAAAAAAATTATATAATGCCAAAATGGTTAATTTAATCGGTGAAGACATATTAGTTTACAGAAACAAAAAGTTTAAAGATAACGAATTTTTCTTTGATTATTTAAAAAACACCATAAAAGAAAAAAGAAAAATGGGTCATTTAACAGTAATTGAAAAATAAAATAGTCCCGGTGTCTAAACTTTTAAGTTTTTTATTAATTTTTTTTGTTTATAACAACGCCTTATTAGCTATGAACAATAAACCCTATCATCATCTACCAAATGGAACCTTCAGAAATCCTGAAGGATCTCAAGAAAGAAATATTTCTTTTAACTGGAGCTTTAAAGTTTTTAATGAAGAAAAAAGAAAACTTAAAATGGATATCCCTGCTGACCATGTTGTAAGTAAAAAAGAAGTTTTGGAAAATTTAAAAAAAAATGAAAATAATGATTATATTGCTTGGATAGGCCATGCTACATTTTTGATAAAACTTGGTAATACAACTATTATTACCGATCCAGTTTTTGAAAAAAATATGGGACCATTATTCTTTGGTCCAAAGAGATACATAGACCCTGCAATTAATCTTAAAGAACTACCAGAAGTAAACTTATTTTTATTAACACACAATCACTATGATCACTTAAGCACTAGAACTATACAAAGATTTCCTTACAAAAAAGCAAAAGTTTTAGCTCCACTTAATCTTGGAAAATATTTTACAAGAAATGGTTATAGGAACGTTAATGAAATGGATTGGTATGATGAAATAAAAGTAAATGATTTAAAAATTACATTTTTACCTGCAGTTCATTGGTCAAAAAGAAGTTTATGGGATACAAATAAAACATTATGGGGAAACTTTTTAATTGAATACAAAGATAAAAAAATATTTTTTGCTTGTGATACAGGTTATGGAAATATCTATAAAGAACTTGGAAATAAATATGGTCCTATTGATTTAACTTTCATTAATATAGGAGCTTATAATTTTTATCCAATGTCGCCATTAAAAGATAAATCAGCTTATCACGCTAATCCCGAAGAAGCATTGAATATTGGCCAAGATTTAAAAAGTAAAAAAATTTTAGGTATGCATTGGGGAACTGTAGTCTTGTCTCTGGAACCAATACTTGAACCACCAAAGCGTTTTAAAAGTTTTTCAAATCAGTATGGATATCATAGTGATGATGCTGTTATTTTTAAAATTGGACAAATAGAAACACTTGAAAATATATTAAAATGAAATCTATAGAAGGAAATTTTGATAATCCAGAAGTAAATGAATTGTTAAACAAGCATTTCGTTGAACTTAGAGCGGTTTCACCGGCAGGTAGCACTCATGTACTTGATATCGCTGGTTTAAAAGATCAAAGCATAAAATTTTGGAGTTTGTGGGAAAATAATGAACTTGTTGGTTGTGGTGCATTAAAATTTTTAGAAAAAAACCATGGAGAATTTAAATCTATAAGGGTAGCAGACAAGTTTAGAAAAGCAGGAATTGGAGAAAAAATAATTGATCATTTGATTGAAGAAGCTAAAAAATTAGAAATTTCAAAATTAAGCACTGAAACAGGTGCAGGAGAATTTTTTTTGCCGGCTAGAAAATTGTTTTCTAAATTTGGTTTTAAAGAATGTTCTCCATTTGCTCATTACAAGGAAGACCCCAACTCCTGCTACTATACGTTGAATTTATAATTCAAGTTAGGATAAGTTAATTTAATTAAATATATTTGATTGATCTTGTGAAATTAGTTTTTGTCTAGTTTTTTCAAAATTAGTTTCAACCAATTCTTTAAATTCTCGTCTGATTCGAGTTTTAGAACCATTTTGTTCAATTTTACTTGAAACAAATGAAACCGTATTCATTCCAGTTTCTTTTTCTACAACTTTATTTGTAAAAAAAGTTATTCCAGCTTGTGAAACATTTCCAGTAGAGGCTAAAGTAATAGCTGGACCCAACATTGCTGTCGATTGAGCACAACCAGATAAAATTGCAGTGCTAGCAATATAAATTAATATTCTCTTTATCCCCATAATTTTATTTATCCCTATAATTGAACTTTAAATGCAATTTGATCTATATCAATTCTTATAATGTATTTTTATTCAACTCAAGGGAGTAAATAAAAGATACTATCCAAATTGAGTAATTTGCTGTGTTTTTAAAGGTAAACTAGATCGCTTTATATCCAAATTCCAGAGAAGAGTCCGATATGGAATGATAGAACGACTCTCCAAAGCTTCGTAAAGAAAACAATCTTATTTTATTAGGATTATTATTAATCATATCCGCTGTAAATGCTATACCATTATATGTAGAGTTTATTGAATTATTTTTATCAAAAATATTAAAATTAAAAGGACACCCTTTTTTTAAAACTTCTTTAGCATCCTGTCCTTCTATTTCAATTATAGCTCTTGAATGAGATAGGTCAGTTACAGCAAAATCGGTATCTTTAAAAACTTGTAAAATATTTTTAAGCAAGTCTTTTTTTATTGATACTAAAAGCCAATTCTTTGGTCCATTCCATAAAATTCTTGTATCATTATTACAAATTACATTAAGTGGTTCATTTTTTAATTTCAAATTATCAATATCAATATCATAAGTTGAAATTGAAGAATTTTTATATTGAACTATTTGAACAATAAGTAAATTTTTAATTTCTGAAATTTTTAATAAACTTTCTTCATTTTTATTTTCATAATTTCCAAAAAGACCTGTTTTATGAATATGATTTAAAGCTGATACAGATGTCATGATCTAACCCTTTCGCCTTTAGGGTCAACATAGTGTGACGAAACAATTTCAACAGATATAGATTTATTTTTTAATGGAGATAAAGCAAAAAGTTTTTTTCCAATCATATTTTTACCATCTTTAAGTATTGCTAATGAAAAAGGATTATCATATTCAACACTCCAACATGATGCGGATACATAACCTAATTTAGAATTTGGAAGTTTTGCGTTTGCATCATTAACTAAATAAGATCCTTCTGGAATACTAGTTTTTTTGTCTAAAGGAACTACACCTACAACTTTTTGTCTATCTGGAGCAACAAATGCTGCTTTTCCTAAAGATCTCTTTCCAATAAAATCTTTCTTTTTGCTAACCAGTCCTTCTAAAGAGTTGTCATATGGAATTGTTCTTCCATCTAATTCTGAGCCTGCCACATGTCCCATTTCAATTCTTAAAGTTGATAATGCTTCTGTTCCGTATGGTTGAATTTTAAATTCTTTTCCAATTTCTATTATCTTTTCCCACATATAATTTCCATTATCTGACTCTACATTCACTTCGTAAGCAAGTTCACCTGAAAACGAAATTCTATATATTCTTGCATAAACACCAAATAGATGGCTTTCGACATATCCCATAAATGGCAAACCTTCATTTGAAACATCTAAATCTGGAAATAATTTCTGTAATACTTTTCTAGATTTTGGTCCTGCAATAGCTGCTCCTGCCCACTGTTCAGTAGTTGAAACCACATTAACATTAAGTTCTGGCCAAACTAATTGTAAATAATATTCTAGATGAGATAAAACATTTGCTGCTTGAGCAGTAGTGGTTGTCATATGATAATGGTTTTCTGAAATTCTAGTTGTTGTTCCATCATCCATTACAATTCCATCTTCTCTTAACATTACGCCATATCTTGCTTTTCCAACTGGCAATTTAAGCCAAGCATTAGTGTAAACTCTGTTTAATAATTCAGCAGTATCAGGTCCTTTAATATCAATTTTACCTAATGTAGTTACATCGCATACTCCTACATTTTGTCTGACATTTTTGGCCTCTCTTTTTGAACCTTCAAATAAATTTTCATTTCCTTGTTTATAGTATCTTGGACGTAACCAAACACCTGCATCAACAAAAACAGCATTATTTTTTTCATGCCATGAATGCATTGGAGATTTTCTGGTAGGTTTAGAATGTTTTCCAATTTCTCTACCCACAATAGCTCCTATAGAAACCGGAGTGTAAGGAGGTCTAAAAGTAGTATGACCCACTTGTGGCACCACTTTATTTTCAACATCTGATACTAGTTGTAATCCATTAAGATTACTTGTTTTACCTTGGTCTGTTGCCATTCCTAGTGTGGTATATCTTTTTACATGTTCAATTGATCTATAACCTTCTCGTAAAGCTAATTGAACATCAGATACAGCAACATCATTTTGAAAATCTAAAAATCTTTTATAATTTTTACCTTCAGGTATTGGTACACACCAAAATTTATCATGATTTGTAGATTTTTTTTCCACAACAGTAGGTGCAGAAATTTTATTATCATTATTTGTTATTTTTTTAGATATTTCATTTCCTTTTTCAAATGAAGTTTTTAAAGTTTCTTCTAATGTAAAAATTCCATTTGCAGATCCTAATGTTGTTTCATTTTGTTTTGAATGGCTAGGAATGAAAGCGTCAATCTCTTCATTAAATTTAGTTTTATTTCCTGATTGAGAAGCTAAATGAACTGTTGGCGTCCAAAAACCAGAAACACAAATACAATCACAGCTAATGTTTTCAATTTTACTTAATTCTTTTTTATCATCTGAAATTTTTGCAATATCTGCTGATTTTACTTTTTTGTAACCTTTGGCTGCCACAACGACATATGAAAATTTTATATCTATATTTAAACTTTTTGCCTCATTTATTATTTCAGATTTAGGATTTTTTCTTGTGTCTAAAACAATTGGGCTTATTCCATTTTTTTTAAATTCTATTGCAGTTTCATAACCACTATCATTATTGGTAAACACTATAGGTTTTTTACCAACTAAAACTCCATAAACTTTTAAATACTCTTTAGCTGCAGAAGAAAGCATTACCCCAGGTGTATCGTTGTTTCCAAAAACTAAAGGTCTTTCAATTGATCCTGAAGAAATAAGAACTTCTTTTGCTCTTATGTACCAAAGTCTTTGTTTAGGAGTATATTTGTTTGTTTTTGGTAAATGGTCACTTATTCTTTCTGACATTACAAGCATATTATGATCGTAGTAACCAAAAACTTGCGATCTATTTTTTACAATTACATTAGGCATTGATTTAAGTTCAGATATTATCTTTTCCGCCCATTCTTTGCCGGTTTGATTACCGATACTAACTTCGCTGGTTAACAAACTTCCTCCAAATCTTGCTTTATCTTCAGCTAAAATTACTCTAGCTCCATTTTGTGCTGCAGCGTAAGCGCTTGACAATCCAGAAGGTCCTGAGCCAGTAACTAAAAGATCACAATATTCATATTTATGCTCATATCTTTCTTGATCATGATCAGGGGAAACAACACCAAATCCTGCTGTTTTTCTTATAAATGGTTCGTAAAACTTATACCAAAAACTCTTCGGCCACATAAAAGTTTTATAATAAAAGCCTGCTGGAAAAAATTTGTTTAAAAAATTATTTATTGCACCAATATCAAAATTTACATTTGGCCAACAATTTACACTTTTTGCTTCTAAACCTTCAAACAGTTCTTGTTCTGTGGCTCTTACGTTAGGTATTGATTCATTGCTTCTAGTTAACTGAACCATTGCATAAGGTTCATCTACACCTGCACCAAAAAATCCTCTAGGCCTATGGTATTTAAAACTTCTTCCAACTAAATGAACTCCATTTGCAATTAAAGCTGAAGCAAGAGTATCGCCTTCATATCCAGAATAATTTTTTCCATTAAATTTAAAAGAAATTTTTTTATCTCTATTAATTAAACCACCATTATCTAATCTAAAATTTTGAGACATTTTTATATTTCTTCGTTTGCTTTTAATGTTTTAAATATTTCATGAGTTAAAGTATCTCTTTCAACTTTAATCCATTGCCTACATCCTGAAATATGTTGCCATAATTCTAAATGCTTTCCTCTTGGACTTTTTCTTAAATAAACAAAATTATCCCAATCCTGATCTGAAACTTCTTTATTTAATTCCGGTCTCTTAATTGTAGCATCACCACCATATGAAAATTCATTTTGAGATCTTAATCCGCAGTGAGGGCATTTAATATGTAACATTTATGAAATCCAAGTTTTTGTTCCAAGACCTTTTTCATCAAGTAAATGTCCGGTGTTAAATCTATTTAAACTATATCCTGCATTTAATTCATGAGGCCTATCTTGTGCAATTGTGTGAGCAAACGTCCATCCAGATGCTGGAGTTGCTTTAAAACCTCCATAACACCAACCACAATTTAAATAAAGTCCTTCAATATGTGTTTTGTCTATAATAGGTGATCCATCCATAGACATGTCCATTATTCCTCCCCAGGTTCTAAGCATTTTTAATTTGCTAAGAAATGGTAGCATTGCAATTCCTTCTGTTAAAACATGTTGAAGAGTTGGTAGGTTTCCTCTTTGGGCATAACTATTGTATCCATCAAGATCTCCTCCCATAACCATTTCACCTTTGTCAGATTGACTGCAATAAAAATGTCCAGCACCAAAAGTAACAACGTGGTCTAATATTGGTTTAATTGGCTCAGACACACACGCCTGCAATAAGTGAGTTTCTATAGGCAGTCTCATATTTAACATTTCAGCAAGAACATTTGTGCTTCCAGCTACACAAAGACCTATTTTTTTTGCTTTAATATTTCCTTTTGATGTTTGAATTCCTTTTATTTTTCCATTATCAACATTAAAACCTGTTACTTCGCAGTGTTGAATTATATCTACACCCATTGAATCTGCTTGTCGTGCATAACCCCAAACAACACCATCATGTCTAGCTGTGCCTGCACTTGGTTGCATCAACCCGCCAAAAATTGGAAACCTTACATTCTCCGAAAAATCAGCCATTGGAATTAATTTTTTTACATCTTCTCTATTTAATAGAACCGCATCAATTCCATTTAATCTCATCGAGTTTCCTCTTCTAGAAAATGTGTTCATTTGAGCATCAGAATGTGCTAAATTAATTATTCCTCTTGGAGAAAACATTACGTTAAAATTTAATTCCTGACTCATATTTCTCCATAGATCCATTCCAAATTCACTAAATAAACCATTTTCATCATGCATATAATTTGATCTTACTATTGTAGTGTTTCTTCCAACATTGCCTCCTCCTATCCATCCTTTTTCAACAATGGCAACATTTGTAATATTGTGTTCTTTAGCCAGATAGTATGCTGTAGCTAGGCCATGGCCTCCACCTCCAATAATTATAACATCATATTCAGATTTAGGATTTGGATTCTTCCATGCGACCTCCCAATCTTTATGTCCTTTAAGGGCATTTTTGATAAGACTAAAAACTGAATATTTTTGCATAATCAAATTTTATAGCAATTAATATAAACAGTTCTTTATTTTTTTTATATATATTTTTTAGAACTTTTAAAAATCCATAAAAGGAGATACTAATCCAACTTCAAAGAAATTTGAATATATTAGGAATAGTCGAAAATGAGCAAAGTCAAATCTGACATAGAAATAGCAAGAGCTGCAAAAATGAAACCCATACAAGAAATTCTTGATGGGATAAACGTTCCAAACAAAGCTGAATTTTATAGTCCTATGGGAAGACATATTGCAAAAATTAAACCTGAATATTTAGAAACTTTAAAAGGTAAAAAAGATGGAAAATTAATTTTAGTTACAGCCATCACTCCCACTCCTGCTGGAGAAGGAAAAACAACAACTTCTGTTGGATTGTGTGATGGTTTAAATAAAATTGGAAAAAAATCAATAGTATGTTTGAGAGAGCCTAGTTTAGGTCCGTCTTTTGGAATGAAAGGTGGTGCAGCTGGTGGGGGATATGCTCAGGTAGTTCCAATGGAACAAATTAACTTACATTTTACAGGAGACTTTCATGCAATTACATCAGCGCATAATCTTTTATCAGCTTTAATTGATAACCATATTTATTGGGGAAATAAATTAAATATTGATGTTAGAAGAATTGTTTGGAAAAGAGTAATGGATATGAATGATCGTTCATTAAGATCTATAAATGTAAGCTTAGGTGGTATAGCAAATGGTTATCCTAGAGAAGACGGTTTTGATATTACAGTAGCTTCAGAGATAATGGCAATCTTCTGTTTATCAAACGATCTAAAAGATTTAGAAAATAGAATTGGAAATATCACAATTGGATATACAAGAGATAGGGAACCAATTTATGCAAAAGACTTGAAGGCACAAGGGCCAATGACAGTTCTATTAAAAGAAGCAATTAGACCTAACATAACTCAAACACTAGAAAATAACCCTGCAATTATACATGGGGGTCCCTTTGCAAACATTGCTCATGGTTGCAACTCTGTTATTGCTACTAAAGCTGGATTAAAGTTATCTGATTATGTTGTAACAGAAGCAGGATTTGGAGCTGATCTAGGTGCTGAAAAATTTTTAGATATAAAATGTAGAAAATCAGGATTAAAACCTGATTGTGTTGTGGTTGTTGCCACAATCAGAGCATTAAAAATGCATGGCGGAATTTCAAAAGAAGATCTTAAAAAAGAAAATGTAAATGCTCTAAAAAAAGGTTTAATAAATCTAGAAAGACATGTTAATAACATTAAAAAATTTAACTTACCCGTTGTAGTAGCGGTAAATCATTTTATTACTGACACTGACAAAGAAGTAAATGCTTTAATAGATTTTTGTAAAAAGTTTGGTGTTAAAACATCTTTATGTACCCATTGGTCAAATGGTGGAGAAGGAACTAAAGACCTTGCAAAAAATGTTACTGAAATATGTGATAATAATAAAAATAAATTTAAATTCTTATATGAAAACAAAGCACGTTTGTTTAAAAAGATAGAAACTATTGCTCAAGAAATTTATCATGCTAGCGAAGTAGTTGCTGATACAAAGATAAGAGATCAATTAAAAGATTTTGAATCAAAAGGATATGGAAATCTTCCAATATGTATTGCTAAAACACAGTACAGTTTCTCTACAGATCCTAATTTAAAGGGCGCTCCTACAGGCCACGTGCTTCCAATAAGAGAAGTTAGACTTTCTTCAGGAGCTGAATTCGTTGTTGTTATATGTGGTGCGATAATGACTATGCCTGGTCTTCCTAGAGTTCCTTCTGCTGACTTTATTAAGCTCGATTCTAATGGAGAAATTGAAGGATTATTTTAGTTAAGCAACTTTTAAATAATTTAACCAGTTTCTTAATTCTAACATCCTAGAATCTTTTTCTGAAATTTTAATTTCTTTTTCAATAAATTTAATATGGTTTTGAATTTCTTCTTCATCTTTAAAACATTTTCTATCATTTATTAGTTTATCTTTTCTAAAGTTAATTAATGTAATCATTTTATGATAAGTAATTTCGGGATGATATTGTAACCCCCATATATCACTTATTCCAGATTTAAAGTGAACACTTTGTATTTTGTTAATTTTGTTTGATGCCAAGTTAATAGCTCCTTCCGGAAGAGTGGCTACTTCATCAAAATTAAAAGCTGGTGAGTTAAATTTTTTATTTTTTGATATATATAATGGATGATTTTCTCCATTTTCATTAATTTCAATATCATTTGCAATTCCTATATGTGCGCCATTTGAAGATTTTTTTACTGTTCCTCCTGCAGCAGTAACAGCAACTTGCATTCCCCAGCATATTGCTAATACTTTTTTAATGTTCTTAAAGCATTCTTTCATAAAAGAAATCTGTCTACGAATTTCAATACAATCATCGTAGATATTTAAACTACTTCCACCCCAAATTAATCCATCGTATTTTTTAATATTTGGCAATATTTTATCAAAACTTTTCTCTGAACATGGGTTAAAAACATCAATATTTAGATCATTTGAATAATATTCAAGACTATTTTTTAAACTTTCAGCATGAGTTTGGATTCCATAATTGCGAAAGTTATCATTTTCTTTTTGTATATTTCCCTCAACAACTAATAAGTTTATATTTTTCATTAAAATAATTTTCCTGAAATGCTATGTTCGTATAAAATTTTCATATCGTCAACTGTCATTTTTTTTGGATTTGTTGCTGTGGAAGGATCTTCCAATGCCATTTTTGATAATTTATCTATATCTATTTTATTTGTTTCTACAACATCAGAAAGTTTGTGAGGAATATCTAGCTCCTTTCTTAAATCTAATATCCAATTTAAAAAGCCTTCAAAACTTTTATCTAAATTTAGATAATC
>Ga0208642_1000623_pt1 | contig 18262 bp, 23 predicted proteins | sample ETN02SmetaG_4_FD_185790 | JGI IMG/M metagenome (GOLD analysis project Ga0208642, IMG submission 185790) | Marine microbial and viral communities from oxygen minimum zone, Eastern Pacific Ocean - ETNP2014F10-02SV251 (SPAdes) (version 2) | ecosystem: Environmental > Aquatic > Marine > Oceanic ...
TTAACCAAGGTAAGGTTGACAAGATATTTAAGAGAAAAAAAGGAATTAATTTATTTATCAAGTCCAATCTTTCACTAAAATCTAAAGATTTAGGAACTTCAATTTCTTGTGATGGAGTTTGCTTATCTCTAATATCAAAAAAAAATAAAACTCTAGAATTTTATTTGTCTAATGAAACTTTAAATAGAACTAAATTTAAAAAAATTAAAAAAGGAGACATTATTAATTTAGAACTCCCTTTAAAGTATGGCCAAAATATATCAGGGCATATATGCCAAGGTCACGTGGATTGCATTTCAAGAGTTAAAAAAATAAAATTAATCGACAGATCCTATGTGATGGAATTTTCAACTAATAATGCTCAAAAAAAGAACTTAATTGATAAAGCTTCAATATTAATTAATGGTGTATCATTAACAATTTCAAAAATTACAAAAAATGGTTTTGAGGTATGGATAATTCCTCTCACATATAAATTAACAAACTTATCTAGGTTAAAAAAGAATAGTTTAGTTAATATTGAAATTGATATTTTATCAAAATACGTAAAAAAACATTTTAATGAAAAATAAAAAATTTAGTCCAATTGAAAACATAATTAAAATAGCTAAAAAAGGTGGAATGTATATTTTGGTTGATGATGAAAATAGAGAAAATGAAGGTGACCTAGTTTTTTGTTCTTCTGATGTTAGCTCAAAAAAAATTAATTTTATGGCAAAGTATGGAAGGGGATTAATTTGTTTAACTTTAGATAGTATGCAGGCAAAAAAATTAGGCTTGTCATATATGGCTCCAGTTAATCAATCTAGAAACCAAACTGCATTTACAATTTCTATTGAAGCAAGAAAAGGTGTAACAACAGGAATATCTGCTCATGATAGAGCAAAGACAATTAAGGTTGCTACAAAAAAAAATGTATTAAAAAAGGAGATTATATCACCAGGACATGTTTTTCCTATTATTTCTAAAGACGGAGGAGTTCTAGTTAGAGCAGGTCACACCGAAGCATCTGTAGATATTTCTAAGTTAGCAAAAAAAAATACATCAGCAGTTATTTGTGAGATCATGAGTGAAGATGGAACAATGGCTAGAGGTGAAAAATTACTTAATTTTGCTCAAAAACATAAATTAGAAATTGGAAGAATTAATGATCTTATTGCTTATAGATTAAAAAAAGAAAAGTTAATTAAACTTAAAAAAAAATCAAATATAGATGTTAAAGATAAAAAATATTTAATAAAAATATATGAAAACTTATTGGATGGTTCTGAACATTTTGCTCTTATAAAAGGGAAAATTAAAAAAACAATAGTGCCTCGTGTTAGAGTTATTTCTTCAAATGTTGTTCAAAATTATCTATTAAATCAAAATTTACCAAATTCCTTTAATAAGACTCTAAATTATTTCAAAAAATACAATAATTGTGTTCTAATATTTATAAGTGATACTAATCTAAAATCTGTTTCTCAGACTTTACGTGACTATAAAAGCAAAGATTTTTACAAAAAAGGGAAGGACAAATTAATCAAGAACTATGGTATAGGCGCACAGATTATTAAATCTTTAAAGATAAAAAATATGATATTAGTAACTAGATCTAGAAAAAAAGTAGTTGGTCTAGATGGTTATGGAATTAAAATAACTAAACAGGAAATAATTAAATGAAAAAAATATTAGTTGTGTTAGCTGATTATTATGAAGATATTTCTCCATCTCTGCTAAAAAGTGCAAAAAATAATTTAAATAATTTTTCATTAAAGGTAATTAAAGTTCCAGGTGTTTTTGAAATTCCTATAACTATTTCAAAAAATATAAAAAAGTATGATGCATTTATTGCATTAGGTTGTGTGATAAAAGGTGAAACACCACATTTTGATTTTATTTCAAGAGCATCAACTCAGGCAATAATGAATTTATCTGTAGATAGTAAAAAACCAATTGGAAATGGCATAATTACATGTCTTAATATGAAACAAGCTAAAGCCAGAGCTAAAAAAGGTAAAGAAGCTGCTCAAGCAGTAATTTCTGTAATATCGCAATAATATGTGCTTACAATATAGTCCAAAAAATAATCCAAGAGTTATAGTAATCCAAAAACTTTATGGAAAGTATTTTAATAAAGATGAAAATTTAACTTTTCCAAAACATAGATTTAAAAAATTCATTAAAGATGTGGTTAATGGAACTATTGAGAGAGACGATGTAATTAAAGATGAAATATCAAATCATCTTCATTCAGATATTGATTTAAAAAAATTAGATAAAGTTTTTCAAGTTATAGTTAAAAGTGCAATATTTGAATTTTTATATAAACCAAAAATATCTTCAAAAATTATTATAAATGAGTACTTAAGAGCTTCTAATTTCTTTATAGAAGAGGGACAAACCAAATATTTAAATGCATTATTAGATAAAATATCTAAGAAAATAAGAAATTCTAATGGATGAATTTGAATTAATAAAAAATTATTTCCAAAAAATATCAAAAAACAATCCAAGCGCAAAAAAGTTAAATGATGATGTTTTTTTTGATAAGAAAAATAATTTAGTTATATCAGTTGATACATATAACGAAGGTGTTCATTTTCCTAATTTTAAATATCCGAATTTAGTAATAAAAAAAGTTATAAGATCATCAATTTCTGACTTAATAGCTAAAGGTGTTAAACCTGAATATTATTTCATCTCAGGTAGCGGAAATAAAAATCAATTTACAAAAAAGAACTTAAGGTTGATCTCAAAATCATTAAATCAGGAACAAAAAAAATATAATATAAAACTATCAGGTGGTGACACCACTAATTCTAATAAAGTTTCTTTTTCTATAACAACTATTGGATTTTCAAAAAATATTATTGAAAGAAATAAAGCTAGATTAAACGATGATATATATGTTACAGGAAACATGGGTGATACTTTTCTTGGCCTAAAAATAATTATTAATAATATTAAAATTAATTCAAAATTAAAAAAATATTTTATTAATCAATTTTATTGTCCAAATTTGCCTTATAAAATTTATAAACAAATACATAAATTTGCAAACACATCTATGGATATATCGGATGGTTTAATCACTGATATGAATAAACTTATTAATAAGCAAAAATTATCTTTTGAAATTAATGTTAATAAGATTCCTATTTCAAAAAATTTAAAATTTTATTTAAAAAAACATGATAAAAGTAGAACTCAATATTTGTTTAATGGAGACGATTATCAAATACTATTTACAGCATCAAAAAAAAATCGATCTTTAATCAAATCAATTGGAAAAAAAATGAATCAAAAAATTACAATAATTGGTAAAATAAATAATGGTTATAAAAAAAATTTAATAAAAATGGACAATAAGTCTCAAAATTTAACTAATTTTAAAGGTTATTCACATAAGTTTTGATAAGTTAAATATTGCCTTTTATTCCTTTTTTTGTAATGTCCGTTTTTTAATATTTACAAAATAACTAACAATTAAAGGAATTATGGAAGCTTCAGTATCAAATATACTTCAACTTATTATTTTAGCAGGTTTACTCGCAATCGTTTATGGATATTTTACAGGGAAAAATATTTTAAGCTCAAGCCCTGGAAACAAAAAAATGCAGGAAATTGCATCTGCAATACAAGTTGGAGCGAAAGCTTATTTGAACAGACAATACAAAACAATCGCGATAGTCGGAGTGGTTGTATTAGTTATTATTAGTTATGCATTTAGTATTTTAGTTGGTTTAGGATACTTGATTGGAGCCACATTATCTGGAATTGCAGGATATGTTGGCATGCTTGTGTCAGTACAAGCAAATGTAAGAACAGCAGAAGCTTCAAGAAAAGGATTGTCACAAGGACTTTCAATAGCATTTAAATCTGGCGCTGTTACAGGGATGTTGGTTGCTGGTTTAGCTCTTTTAGCTATTGCAGTTTATTATTATTTATTATTGTCATATGAGGTTGAAGAAAGAGAAATTGTAAATGCTTTAGTTGCATTAGGATTTGGTGCTTCACTGATTTCAATTTTTGCAAGACTTGGTGGAGGAATTTTTACCAAAGGTGCAGATGTTGGTGCAGATTTAGTTGGAAAAGTAGAAGCGGGTATTCCCGAAGATGACCCTAGAAATCCTGCTGTAATAGCAGATAATGTAGGTGATAACGTAGGTGATTGCGCAGGTATGGCAGCTGACTTGTTTGAAACATATGCAGTAACAATAGTTGCTACTATGGTTTTATCTTCAATATTTTTTAATGGAGATCTTAATATGATGATTTACCCTTTATCAATTGGTGGAGCTTGCATATTAACCTCTATTATTGGAACATTTTTTGTTAAATTAGGAAAATCTAAAAACATCATGGCTGCTTTATATAAAGGTTTTGTTGTTACAGCTGTTACATCATTAATAATTTTATATCCAGTCACAGATTATGTTTTAGGATTGGAAAATACTTATACAATTTCTAATAAATCATTTTCAGGAATGAGTTTATATCTCTGTGGAGTTATAGGACTAGTTATAACTGGTTTATTAATTTGGGTTACTGAATATTATACTGGAACAAATTATAGACCAGTAAAAAGCGTTGCTTCATCATCAACAACAGGTCATGGAACAAATGTAATTCAAGGTTTGGCAGTTTCAATGGAAGCTACAGCAATTCCAGCTTTAATTATTGTTGGTGGAATATTACTAACAAATTATATTGCTGGGCTTTTTGGTATAGCAATCGCTGTAACAACAATGTTAGCATTAGCTGGCATGGTAGTTGCTCTAGACGCATATGGTCCTGTAACAGATAATGCTGGTGGAATTGCACAAATGTCAAATTTACCAAAAAAAGTTAGAAAAACTACTGATGCTTTAGATGCTGTTGGTAACACTACTAAAGCTGTTACAAAAGGATACGCAATAGGATCGGCTGGTTTAGGAGCATTAGTATTATTTGCTGCTTACACAGAAGATATTAAACATTTTTCAAAAGTTGCTGGATCAAAGTTAGAAGGAATTGTTGTAACTTTTGATTTATCAAATCCTTTTGTAGTTGTTGGTTTATTAGTAGGAGGTATGCTTCCATATTTATTTGGTTCAATGGGTATGCAGGCCGTAGGAAGAGCGGGAGGAGCAGTAGTACTAGAAGTAAGAAGACAATTTAAAAAAATTCCAGGAATTATGAAAAGAAAAGCAAAACCTGATTATGGTAAATTAGTTGATTTATTAACTAAAGCTGCAATAAAAGAAATGATAGTACCATCTTTATTGCCAGTATTATCTCCAATTGTTTTGTATTTATTTATTTTACCTATAGGAGGTCAAGTAGCTGCATTATCTTCTGTTGGTGCAATGCTATTAGGAGTAATAATTACAGGATTATTTGTTGCCATATCAATGACAGCAGGTGGAGGAGCTTGGGATAATGCAAAGAAATACATAGAAGATGGAAATTTTGGCGGGAAAGGATCAGAGGCTCACAAAGCTGCTGTTACTGGAGATACTGTAGGTGACCCTTATAAAGATACAGCGGGTCCAGCAGTTAACCCAATGATAAAAATTACTAATATTGTTGCGTTACTTCTTTTATCAGTTATTGCAGGATAACTTATTCAGACATTTTTTTTCTTTTTGTTGGTGCATTTATTTTTTCTCTTAAACTCGTAAGAACACCGTGAATATAAGAATTTTTTTCATATATATTTTGAGTAGTATTTTTTGAAAATTTATATTTATTCATTTTATTAAGATCGTAAATTTCCTTTTTTACTAGTATACCATTATTATTAATCTCTAATATTGCTACATTATTTTTTACAATTTTTTGACTACCAAATGTAAAAATAGATCGGTTTATTTTTTTCCTTTCTATATATATCCAAAGATTATTATCAAATGTGCTTTTTGTAGAAGCTGGACCAAATATGCTTATAATATCATTTGTATTTGATTTATTAATTTTAATTTTTTTTATTTTATTTTCTAAAGACAAAACACCATGATTATTCTTAACTTTATTTAATGAACAACTTGATGTAAAAAAAAGTATTAATATAAATATATATTTCATATGAAAAACAAATTTCTAAATATTTACAATAATTTAGTAAAATTAACTAGAAATAAAATACTATATAAAAATACATCTAACAATGAAGCTTTTTCTGATAGATTGACAATGTTTTTCTTTCATTTTGCATTCTTTTTAAAATTATTCAAAAACCAGACTTCAAAAAAAAACCTTCAAGATTTATATGATTTTATATTTAAACAAATAGAATTAAGCATAAGAGAAATTGGATATGGTGATATTTCGGTAAATAAAAAAATGAAGGAATATGTAAATTTAATGTATGCAATTATTGATAGAGTTGAATTGTGGGAAAACCTAGATTCAAGTTCAAAATATAAGTTCTTTTCTGATTTTATTGATGTAGATAAAAAATCCTCTTTTTTTGTAAGATATTTTAATAAATATGCATTATATTTAACAAAAAACTCTTTTAATTATTTTACAAAAGAGGTAATAAGTCTTAAATTTTAATTATGGCTGTACCAAAACGCAAAACAACTAGATCAAGAGCTGGAAAGAGAAGATCTCATATTAAATTTTCCTCAAAAAATATTATTGAGGATAAAAAATCTGGAGAGTATCGTTTATCCCATCATATAGATCTAAAAACAGGTTTTTACAAAGGGCGACAAGTTTTAGATCCGAAAGAATAATTTTTAATGAAAAAATTGATTACAATTGCAGTCGATGCAATGGGTGGTGATAATTCACCTCAAAAAATAATTGATGGAATAGAAGTTCATCATAAAAAAAATAAAAATGTTTTTTATAAACTATTTGGAGATAAAAACATTATTGATTCCATAATCAAAAAAAAATCAATTGATAAAAATATTATTGAAATAATTCACACTGAAGAAAAAATCAAAAATGAAGATACAGCTTTTGCTGCAGCAAAAAGAGGAAAAAATACAAGTATGTGGTTAGCTATAGAAAGTGTAAAAAATAAATCATCAGACATCATAATTTCTGCAGGAAACACCGCTGCTCTTTTAGTAATTGCAAAATTAAATTTAAATATGATTGAGAATATTGACAAGCCCGCATTATCAGGTTTATGGCCTAGCAAAAAAGGAATGAGTGTAGTTTTAGATTTAGGAGCAAACATAGGTTGCAGTGACAAGAATTTAATAGATTTTGCAATAATGGGTTCTTCATTGTTTAAATCTTTATTTCCTGAAGAAAAAGCCAAAGTAGCCTTATTAAATATTGGATCAGAAGAAATCAAAGGTAACGAAGTGATAAAAGAAACATATCAGAAGTTAAATCAAATCGTTAATGAAAATTTTGAATTCAAAGGATTCATCGAAGGAAATCATTTAATGGATGGCAATGTAAATGTAATAGTTGCTGATGGATTTACAGGGAATGTTGCATTAAAAACTGCTGAAGGAACAGCAAATTTTATAACAAATGAATTAAAAGAAGCTATGAAAAATTCTATATTGGGAAAATTAGGATCTCTAATTTCCATAAGTAGTTTAAAAAAATTTAAAAAAAAGCTTGATCCAAGACTATACAATGGTGCCATTCTGCTAGGTTTGGACTCCCCTGTAATTAAAAGTCATGGAGGAACTGATTATATTGGTTTTGCTAATTCACTGTCTGTATGTGAAAAAATAGTTAAAAATAACTTAATTGATAAAATAAAAAATAGTATAAATTAAAAAATGAGAATTAACTTAACAAAGGAAGAAATTGTTAATTCAATATATATGCAAATAGGTTATTCAAAAAAAATATCAGAAAATCTTTTGGAAGATTTTTTTGAAATTATTTTTAATGGCTTAAAAAATAATAATAAAGTAAAAATTGCAAAGTTTGGCACTTTTCAAGTAAGGTTTAAAAAAAGCAGAATTGGCAGAAATCCAAAAACTAAGGAAAAAAAAATTATTTCAGAAAGAAAAGTTATTCTATTTAAACCATCAAAAGAATTAAAAAAAATAATTAATAATAAATATGAACCAAAAACATGATGATGCTTATAAATCTATTGGCGAAGTAGCCAAAGACCTTAACTTAGTAAATCCTAAGACCGGAAAATTAAATACTCACACAATCAGATTTTGGGAAAAGGAATTTAAACAAATCAAACCTAAGATTTTTGCAGGCAAAAGAAGATATTATGATAAAAAATCTATAGAAACACTTAAAAAAATTAGATTTTTGTTAAAAGAAAAAGGTTTTACTATTAATGGTGTTAAGAAATTCTTAATAAATGAAAGTTCTTTTAATCTTGACGAAATTTCTAATAGATCTATAAACGCTTCAAAAAATAATTTGAAAACTAAACTAGAAAAAATTTCAAATTTAGTAAAAGAAATTAAAAAATTAGGTTAGTATGGCTAAAAAAACTCATGTTAAAGTAAGATTGGTTCCAGAATCAAAACCTGACAGTCCATTTTTTTATTATGTTAAGAAACCTGCCGGAGGTGAAAAAGCTAAAGTAAAATTGAAAGCAAAAAAATACAATCCAGCCACTAGAAAACATGAAACTTTTGTTGAAAAAAAACTTCCACCACACAGTAAATAGTTATTTCTTTTTAAAATTTCTTCTTTCATAATCAATATAAGATAAAATCATATTTTTCCAAATACGATTAGTAATTTTAGGATCTATTTTATTTTTTATTGATTTTTTTTTTACTTGATTGAGAATAAATTTAATTCTTTTTTTATCAACTATTTGACTTTTACTTTTTTTAAGCTTCAATATTTGTTTAACTATTGAAGTTCTTTTTTTAATTAATTTTATTAAAGAATTATCTAGTTTATCTAAACTTTTTCTTAATTTTTTTATTTTTTTTTTATTAATCGGCGACATTTATTCAGTTGGATTAAGTTATAAATATTATATTTATCTAAATATGTACATAGAAAATAGTAGAATTAAAAATTATATTTCATTTTGGCTAGCTTCCATGTTTTGTATAATTTCAATAATGATTGTAGTTGGTGGATTAACCAGATTGACTGACTCAGGATTATCCATTACAGAATGGCAACTTTTTTCAGGTTTTTTACCACCATTAAGAGATTCTGATTGGAATAATTATTTTAATTTATATAAAAAAATTCCAGAATTTACACAACAAAACTATTCAATGACACTTCAGGACTTTAAAGTAATTTTTTGGTGGGAATGGGTACATAGATTTCTAGGAAGGGTTATAGGAATTTTATTCTTATTTCCTTTGATTTTTTTCACTTATAAAGAAGGATTTAAAAAATTATTTAATTTATATTTAATTTTCTTTTTAATATGTTTTCAGGGTTTTATTGGTTGGTACATGGTTTCAAGTGGACTGATTGATAGAGTTGATGTAAGTCACTTTAGATTGTCTATTCACTTGATGATTGCATTTATTATAACATCTTTAATTTTATGGAATTATTTTAATTTAAAAATTAATCGAAATTTTAAAGACAAGTTTGATTATTCTGCCATATTTATTTTTTTATTTTTAATATTTTGTCAAATTTCAATAGGAGCTTTTGTATCAGGAATGGATGCTGGTCAAATCTATAATTCTTGGCCATTAATGGGATCATCTTTTTTTCCTAATGATAATGAAATTATGAATATTTTTAAACTTTCTGCTTTCAGTGACCCATCATTAGTTCAATTTATGCACAGAAATCTAGCATATATTATATTAATATTTTATTTGATCGTTTTATTCAAAATTTATAAAAAAAAGTTAATCAATTTATATTTTGCAATAAATTTAGTTGGATTATTATTATTTATTCAAATTCTTTTGGGTATTCTTACTCTACTATATGGTGCACAGATTTTATTAGCTTCTATGCACCAAATAAGTTCAATTTTTTTAGTTGGTTCTTCTGTTTATTTATTGTACTTAAGCTCAAAATCTAACTAATTTAATTTACTGCATTTAATGCTTGATCTAAATCAGCAATAATATCATCTGGATGTTCTATTCCAATTGATAGTCTTACATATCCAGGAGTTACACCTGCTGCCAAAAGTTCTTCCTCAGTCAATTGACTATGTGTTGTGGTAGCTGGATGAATAGCTAAACTTCTAGCATCTCCAATATTTGCAACATGGTAAAACATTTTTAAAGATTCAATAAATTTTTTACCTGATTCAACTCCACCTTTAAGCTCGATACCAACTAGTGCACCATTCCCACCTTTAAGATATTTTTTTGATCTTGCTGCAATTTCACCTTCATGAAGAGTAGGGTAGATCACTTTCACAACATTTTTATGTTTTTTTAAAAAATCTACAGTTTTTTCAGCATTTGAACAATGTTGTTTCATTCTTAATGGTGCAGTTTCTAAACCTTGAATAATGCCCCATGCGTTATCTGGTGCCAAAGGTGCTCCTAGGTCTCTTAACAAACAAACCCTAGCACGAACCGCAAAAGATACATTTGCTCCAGTTAATTGAGGCACAACCTCTCCCCATTTAGCTCCACCATAACTTATATCAGGTTCGTTAAATAGCGGCTGTCTCTTTGGATCTGCTGTCCAATCAAAATTTCCAGCATCAACCAAACAACCACCTATAACTGTTCCATGGCCACCTATATATTTTGTTAATGAATGAACAACTACTGCAGCTCCATGCTCTATCGGTTTACATATAACCGGTGAAGCTGTGTTATCCATTATTAATGGTATATTATTTTTTCTACCTATGTCTGATACTTCTTTTATTGGAAAAACTCTAAGATAAGGATTAGGTAGTGTTTCTGCATAAAAACATCTTGTTTTTTCATCTATAAGTTTTTCAAAATTTTTTGGATCAGCAGGGTCAGCATATCTACACTCTATTCCAAGTTTTTTTAAAGTATGAGTAAATAAATTAACTGTTCCACCATATAAATCTGTAGAACTAATAAAATTATCACCTGATTGGCAAACATTCATTATTGCAAAAGTTGAAGCTGCCTGTCCAGATCCAACTGTAAGACAAGCTAAACCTCCTTCTAAAGCTGCAACTCTTTTTTCTAATACATCATTTGTTGGGTTCATTATTCGAGTATAAATATTACCAAACTCTTTAAGTGCAAATAAGTTTGCAGCGTGTTCTGTATCATTAAATTGATACGATGTTGTTCTGTATATAGGTACAGCTACAGCCGTAGTAGCCGGATCACTTCTGTAATCACCTCCATGCAATGCAATTGTTTCTGGGTTTTTGCTCATTTAATATCTCCTTTTTTGCTTTTATCATTCATTATTTTTTTCCTATTATATTAATTTTTTTTTGGTAAATTTATTCATTTTAAACGCACTTAAATCTTACAATTACTACCAATATTAATATAATTTGACAATATTAGCTTTTATAAGTATTAATCCGGCATCCATGACAAAATTTGTAAAAAATAGCGAGATACAAAGTGATTGGTATGAAATTGATGCTAAAAATGCTGTAGTAGGCAGATTAGCGACAGTTATATCTAAAATAATTAGAGGAAAAAATAAAAATACTTACACTCCTCATATGGATCATGGAGATTTTGTAGTAGTTAAAAATATAGAATTAATTAAATTTACTGGAAAAAAATTTCAAAACAAAAAATACTATAGACACACAGGATATCCTGGTGGAATAAAAGAAACAACTCCAGAAAAACTTTTTGAAAAAAAGCCAGGTGAAGCCTTAAAACTTGCTGTAAAAAGAATGTTACCAGACGGAGTACTTGGAAGAAAACAATTAACAAAATTAAAAATTTATTCTGGATCTGATCATCCTCATTCAGCTCAAAACCCTAAAGTAATAGATTTATCTAAATTAAATAGTAAAAATATAGCTAGAATTTAATATGGAAATATCTCTAAACAAACCAGAAAAAATAAAATTAGATTTTAAAGATAGCAAATATGCCACTGGACGAAGAAAAACTTCTATTGCTAAAATTTGGTTAAAAAAAGGTTCAGGAAAAATTTATGTTAATGGGAAAAACTATGAAGAATATTTTAAGAGAGCAACACACAAAATGCAATTACTTAGACCTTTTGAGATTATAAGCCAACCAACAAATTATGATGTTAAATGTAACGTAAAAGGCGGTGGACTAACTGGTCAAGTAGGAGCAATGGTTCACGGTATTTCCAAAGCATTACTAATGTTTGATGCAGAATTTAAATCAACCTTAAAAAAAGAAAAACTAACCACTAGAGATTCTAGATCTGTTGAAAGAAAGAAATATGGTCATAGAAAAGCTAGAAGAAGTTTCCAATTTTCTAAAAGATAATTTCTTTTTTAATCTTAACTGTTATACTGAATTATGCCTAAGCTAAATGCTTTAATTGCTGGATCAACTGGATATATTGGAATTCAATTAGTCAAATTACTAATAAAACATCCAAATATAAATATTAAATATTTATGTGGGAATACATCTAAAGGTAAATCAATTTCTTATTTTGACAAAAGTATAAAAAATAAAAAATTACCAAAAATAATCAAATTTAATAATAATTTATTAAATGATATTGATTTAGTTTTCACTGCTTTACCCAATGGTGAGGCTCAAAAAATATCTAATAAACTTTTAAAAAAAAATATCTTAATTGATTTATCAGCTGATTTTAGACTTAAATCTGCAAAAGAATATTTAAAATGGTATAAAATTAAACACAGTTCAAAAAATAATATTAAGAACAGTATTTATGCACTACCCGAGATTTCAAAAAAAATATTGAAAAACTATAAAATAATATCTTGTCCCGGTTGTTATCCTACTTCAATATTGCTGCCATTGCTTCCTCTTATAAAACCGAATCTAATTAAACTAAATAATATTATAATTGACTCAAAATCTGGTTATTCAGGAGCGGGCAGAAGTGTACATAAAAAATATGCTAATAAAAATTTATATGAATCATTAAGCGCATACGGTGTTGGGTTTCATCGACACAACTCAGAAATTCAACAAGAATTAAATAATTATTCTAAAAAAAATATTAAATTTACTTTTACTCCTCATTTAAGCCCAATGTTTAGAGGAATTTTAAGTACAATTTATTTAGATGTTAAAAATGGTATTACTATAAAACACATAAATTCCAAATTAAAAAGATTTTATAAAAAAGATTCTTTTGTAAAGATTCTTCCGATTAACACGCTTGTAAGTACAAATGATGTAATTAATACAAATTACTGCCACTTATCTGTATGTAAATCAAAGTATAGAAATAAATTAATAATTTTGTCAGCAATAGATAATCTGATAAAAGGTGGAGCAGGGCAGGCTGTACAAAATTTAAACTATTATTTTGGCTACAATGTAAAAAAAGGATTAGTATGAAAAATATAATTTTTACAATTTTATTATCCATTTTATTATTTTCTTGCACTTCTTATAATGAAAGCAAAAGTTTAAATATCCAAAGTGCCCAACTAGCTCACTCAAAATTTAATAATATAAATAACGATTTTTCTTATGATGAGTACAAATCATTAATTGTTGAGTATGGTAAAAATAGTAAATTTCCAGATATAAAGTAATAAAATGAAAAAAATTAATATAGCATTGGTTGGTTTAGGTCAAATAGGCAATTATTTAATGAACGAATTAAATAAAAAAAAAGGGGACATTGAACTTAAAACTGGAAAAAAAATTAATGTTGTAGCAATTTCAGCTAAAAATATTAATAAAAAAAGAAAATTTAAAATAAATAAAAAAATATTTTATAAGAATCCTTTAAATATATTTAAGCAAAAAAAAATTGACATATTATTTGAATGCATAGGTTTATCTGATGGAATTTCAAAAAAAGTTGTTGAAATAGCTTTAAAAAATAAAATTAATGTAATAACTCCAAATAAAGCGTTAATATCTAAGCACGGAGACTATCTTTCAAAATTGGCTGAAAAAAATAAAGTCAATTTAGAATTCGAAGCTTCTGTAGCTGGAGGAATACCAATTTTAAGAACAATTAAAGAAGGTCTAGCAACCAATAAAATTAATAAAGTTTATGGAATTTTAAATGGCACTTGTAATTATATTTTGTCAGAAATGGAAAGTTCTAAAGAATCATTTTCAAATGTTTTAAAAAGAGCACAAAAATTAGGATATGCTGAACCAGATAATCCTAAGCTTGATTTAAATGGCTATGATGCTCTAGCAAAAATTAGAATATTATCATCTTTATCCTTTAATAAAAATATATCTAAACAAAAATGTTTAATGGAAGGAATAGAAAATATTGAATTTAAAGACATTGAAATTGCCGATCAGTTAAATTTTAGAATTAAATTACTAGGAATTACAGAACTGATAAATAATAAACTTTTTGAAAGAGTTCATCCATGTCTTGTAAAAAAAGATTCCTATATTGCAAATGTTTCAGGTGTTATGAACGCTGTTATCCTGCACGGAGAACCTGTTGGTGAGAGTGTTTTACAAGGTGAGGGGGCTGGTCCAGGAGCAACTTCTTCTGCCTTAATGTCAGATCTTCTTTCTATTTTGAGAGGTAATATTAAATTTCCATTTGGTGTTTCAAGTAAAAAGCGTAAATCTATTTCTTCTTATGATTTAAATAAGTATTCTAATTCTCTTTATCTTAGATTTGAAGTAAATGATAAGCCCGGTGTTCTTTCTCAAATTACCCAATCCTTAGCCAAAAGAAACATTTCTATTGAAAGACTTATTCAAATACCTGACCATAAAAACAAGAAAGCATCTATAATAATTATTACTCACAAAACAAACGAATTAGATGCAAATAAATGTCTTAAATTATTTAAGACTAATAACAACATATTAAAAATTCCTACGAGAATAAGACTATTCTAAATGGAATTATATATTAAGTTATTTGAGGTATTATCCCCTGTTTTCTTCATAGTTGGAATAGGTTATATCTTAGGCAAAAAAAAGTCAGATATAGACACTACATTTATAACAAATTATTCTGCTAATTTTGGTGCACCAGCTCTATTTATTTTTGCCATTACGTCCTCCGGTGTTACCTACAGTGTGTTTTCAGAATATTTTGTTTATTCTGTAATTGCCCTTACTTGTTTTGCAATAACCGGTGTCATATTTCTATTTTTTATGAAAAAGGATATTTCTAGAGAATTACCGCCTTTTTTCCTTCCTAATACAGGCAATATGGGTATCCCAATTTGCTTATTTGCTTATGGATCTTTAGGAATGGGTGTCGCTGCTGCTGTATCATCTTTGGTTGTTCTTTTACATTTTACAGTTAATATTTTTCTGGCTAGTAAAAAATTTGATATTAAAATTATTTTAAAAAGTCCTTCCACTTATGCAGTAATTGTTGCAGTTACCTTTTTATATTTTGATCTTGAAATGCCTAAATTCGTTTTAAATACAGTTATGTTACTAGGTTATGCTATGATTGTTTTGATACTAATGTCTTTAGGAGTTTCGTTAACACAATTGAAAGTCTTTTCTATTAAAACTTCTTTAATCTCTTCAATAGGTCGAGTAATTGTTGGGCCAATTATAGGGTTTTTTTTAATTAAAATATTTAATTTATCTGGTTATGCGGCAGGTGTTTTGTTAATACAATCTTCAATGCCTAGTGCCATTTTAACATATTTGATAGCCTCTATGTACTCGCCAAAAGAAATTGTAGACAACATATCTAGCATGATTGTAGTTTCAACTTTAATGTCTTTAATAACTATCCCTATTATAGTTTTTATAGCGTTAAAATACTTTTCTTAATGTTTTCCATTTTAATACCAACATTTAATAATTTAAATTATCTTAAATTGTGTTTAAAAAGTTTGTCTAATAATTCTGTAGAAGAACATGAAATAATTATTCATGTTAATGTAGGTTTGGACGGAACTTTAGACTTTGTAAGAATGAACAATATAAAACATACGCTTACACAAGAAAATGTTGGAGTGTGTACCGCAATAAATATTGCATCTAAACTCTCATCCAAACAATACATTCTATATGCACATGATGATATGTACTTTTGTCCAGGTTGGGATAAGCATTTACTAAAAGAAGTAAATAAAATTGGTCACAACAATTTTTATTTATCTGGTACAATGATCGAACCAAGCTCTGGACATATTATTTTTAATTGTGGTGAGAACATTGAAAAATTTAATGAAAAAAAACTTTTGTTAAATTATAACAATTTGAATTTTTACGATCATCAAGGAAGTCATTTTGCGCCACATCTTGTAGCAAAAGAAATGTGGAATAAAGTTGGTGGTTTTAGTGAAGAATTTAATCCGGGTATTGGTTCTGATCCTGATTTTAATATGAAGTTATGGAATCAAGGTGTTAGAATATTTAAAGGTTTGGCTAATTTTAAGGTTTATCATTTTGGTTCAGTTACAACTCGAAAAAAAGATGGATTTAAACAAAATAGAGGAGATAAGACTTTTTTAAAAAAATGGGGAATTACAATTAAATTTTTTAAAAAATACTATTTGAAATCTAAATCAAAATATTTTGGCCCATTATCTGATCCCAAAATTACCTTAAATTATTTATTTGAATTAATGTTATGCAAAATTAGAAAAATTTTTACAATTTGATTTTGTTTAATGCATTATTTTTGAATAAATTTGCTTCTTGAATATATCTTCTTACCATTTGTGTTGTTTTATGACCTGTCATAGCCATAATATTTCTTTCCTCAGCTCCAGATTCTGCTGCTGATGTTGCAAAGCCTGATCTTAAACTATGTCCTCCATATTTATTTGCATCTAGTCCTGCTTGAGCTGCATATTTTTTTATAATTAGCGCTACGCTTTTATCTGATATTCCAAATATTTTATCTGACTTAATTTCTGAAAATTCAATCCAATGTTTTAAAGCAAGAACTGGACAATAATTTTTATTATCAAAGTAGGGGATTGCTTTAATCATTCCTTCTCCAGATTGGTCAGTTTTTGATTTTTTAATAAAAATTTTTATTCCTTCCTGAACAAACTCTACATCTTCATAATCTATGTTTACTAGTTCTGATCTTCTAAAACCTCCAGCAAATCCAATTAAAATTATAGCTTTATCTCTTAATTTATTTTTAACTTCCTTAGATTTCTCCATTTCAGGCAATTCACAGTTGCTTATATATTGATCTATAATATTAATTATCTGTTTTAAGTCATTGATTAATATAGGTTTTTTAGCTTTTTGATTTGTACCTTTAACTCTCTTAATACCATGTAAATTTTCCATAATTATTGGGTGTTTTATATCTAAATAATGCCCTTTCATCTTGTGAATCACGCTTATTGAGGCTATTCTTCGCTTTAAAGTGCTGAATTTCGAGGTAGCTGATAAGTGAGTTAGGTAAATCGATAATATTTTAGGTTCTGTAGGCATAGAGTTTAGACCATTTTTTGCACAGAATGCTGAAAAATCCTTAAAATCAGACTGATAAGCTCTTAATGTGTTTGCAGCTTTAGAATTCTTTAAATTTTTTAGAGTTTCTAATTCAAGATTTTTTAAATCTGTTATAAGCTCATTCATAATATTTTCCGATAACCATTAATTATCGGAAATTATAATATAAAGCATTTTGAATGTCAACTAAATAAGTTAAAGTTAATTTGTGTTCAAATATATCTTAATTGGACTTATGGTAGTTGCTGGGACATTCATAATAATGAATTACTGGCCAAAACTTAAAGAAACTACTAGAAATAGAATAATTGCCTCAATATTTGGTGTTATTGCTATAGTATTTGTCGTTCTAATTGTCCTATTAATATTTTAGTTTAACTTGTCCCCACTATCCACAGTTGTTAAAAAATAAGTAAATTCAACAATAAAGTGATACATACAACCTTAGCAGTCTGATAGAGTGGAAAATGAATTAAGAGGCAACTCTTAACTGGCCGATTGGGGAAAAGCCGAGAGGTTCAAGCCCAGGGGGCAGAAAGTTCTGCAAAGCAGCGCTAAACATGCAGAGCGAAGGACACGGCGGTAGCGCCTTACAACGACGTGTCAAAACTACTGTTCTTTGCACCGTAAAAAGTGCAAGGAAACAGGGTTTTTTTTTTATATTACATGATCCTAAAAGGCACAAAATTTCAAATAAAAGTCTGGAAATACCTTATGAAAATACCAAAAGGTAAGGTAAAAACCTATAAACAAGTAGCCATAGGTATAAATAAACCTAAAGCAGCTCGTGCTGTTGCTAATGCATGTGGAAAGAACCCGTATGCTCCTCTGGTACCCTGTCATCGAGTTATCAGATCTGATGGAACGCTGGGTGG
>Ga0208642_1000628_pt1 | contig 18168 bp, 18 predicted proteins | sample ETN02SmetaG_4_FD_185790 | JGI IMG/M metagenome (GOLD analysis project Ga0208642, IMG submission 185790) | Marine microbial and viral communities from oxygen minimum zone, Eastern Pacific Ocean - ETNP2014F10-02SV251 (SPAdes) (version 2) | ecosystem: Environmental > Aquatic > Marine > Oceanic ...
AAAACCCGGGAACCAATGTCACAGGCGGTATTCCTGGCTTTTTTGTTGCTTAAAATCGGCCCCGAATAAGGCTCCTTTTGGCCCGACGTACTCTGGGCCATCACGGGGCCTTTTTTTCGGGACCAGACACACCATGGCCCTCAAGCCGCTAGATTCTTGTCCAGAGAAGCGATCTGGGCCCTGATTTCGGGGATGTAACTGCCGCAGCTGGTACCGGAAATTCCAAGCTTCGGGACAACGCACCTTTTGCCGGGAGCTAAACCCCCGACAAGGGAAACGTGCCACTTACTGGCGATGGCTGGGAAAGTTCTGAAAGATTGGCTGGGGGACAGGGATTCGAACCCCGATAACCAGAGTCAGAGTCTGGCGTCTTACCGTTAGACGATCCCCCATCATGCCCCCGTTTCGCGGGACGGTAGGGCGGGGCACGTTAAGATTATGTGGCCCAGGGAAATGAGCTTCTAGCATAGCCGCGTTCGCAAATGAAAGACACTCTGAAAGACAAAAGGCACCCCTTCGCGGCGCGCGCAATCTGGTCTAACATGGCGTGCGTTCGGGACAAACGGGGAGGGGACGGTGGCGATCGGGTCGGGATCACGGAGCATGCGTACGCGCGCGTCGGCACGGGCCGCGGAGCCTGCCTTCGCGGCGCTCGATCTTGGCACCAATAACTGCCGCCTGCTGGTGGCCCAGAGAAAAAATCAGCACGAAAATGATCCACAGAATCAGTTGTGCGACGGAACATTCCGTATCGTCGATTCCTTCTCCCGCATTGTGCGTCTCGGCGAGGGCGTGGAGACCACCGGCGCTCTCTCCGAGGCGGCCATGGAGCGCGCCATTGGCGCGCTCGTAGTCTGCGCCAAAAAGATACGCCGTGCCGCTGCCGCCGGCTGCCGCTGCGTCGCCACCCAGGCCTGCCGCCAGGCCGGCAATGGTGGGGAATTCGTGGAACGGGTGCGCGCGGAAACCGGCCTTGAGCTGGAGATCATCTCGCCCCAGGAAGAAGCACGCCTGACCGTGGAAGGCTGTTTGCCCCTGTTCCACGGGGAGACCTCCCACGCCCTGCTGTTCGATATCGGCGGCGGTAGTACAGAGTTGATCTGGTTGGCGCTGGACGGCGGCGCGACCCCGAATGTGGAGAATCTGGGCGTGGTTTCCCTGCCCTTCGGCGTGGTCAGCCTGAGCGAACGCTTTGCCCCAGAGAAAGCCAATAAGAAAAACAACATGAAGGAACATGACTTCGAGGACATTGTGGCCCATGCCACGGGCCTTCTCGCCCCCTTCGGGGAGGCCCAGGGAATCCGCGCCTTGGCCGCCGGTGGCAATGTTCAAATGCTGGGCACGTCGGGAACCATGACCACCCTGGCCGCCGTGCATCTGGACCTGCCGCGCTATGATCGCGGCAAGGTGGATGGAACTTACCTTTCTATCGATGACGTGTTGGCGGTGAGCCGCCGCCTGGTGGCCATGGACGACGTGGGCCGTGCCGCCCATCCCTGTATCGGCGCCATGCGGGCCGACCTCGTGGTTTATGGCTGCGCTATACTAGAGGCCATCTGCCGCCTGTGGCCGGTGCGAATGCTGCGGGTGGCCGACCGCGGCTTGCGCGAGGGTATCCTGCTCGGCCTCATGAACGCCGCCGCCGGCCGGGCCACGGGACCGTAGGCGTGAGCGCCAAGGGCGGCAAATCCGGAAGGCGCGGATGGAGGGTGCCGGTCAAGACTGCGCGCGGCCGCAAGAGCGCCTCCACCCGCTGGCTCCAGCGCCAGCTCAACGACCCTTACGTGGCGGCTGCCAAGGCCGATGGCTACCGGTCGCGGGCCGCCTTCAAGCTGGCCCAGATCGATGACAAGTTCCATGTTCTCGAACCCGGCCGCCAAGTGGTGGACCTCGGCGCCGCGCCCGGAGGCTGGACCCAGGTGGCTGTGGAAAGGGCAGGCGCGGGTCATGTTCTGGCCGTGGATAGCCAGACCATGGAGCCTGTGGCCGGGGCCCGTTTCCTGCGATGCGATCTCGGCGAAGAAGAGGCCGCCGGGACCATCGGCGAGGCCCTGGACGGTCAACTTCACGTGGTACTTTCCGATATGTCACCGGCCGTTACCGGCCATGCTGCCACCGATCACCTGCGCATTGTAGCCCTGTGCGAGGCCGCGCTGGCGCTGGCCGAGGATCTGCTGTCGCCGGGCGGGGCGTTCGTGGCCAAGGTATTCCAGGGTGGCGCCCAGGGCGATCTTCTGGCAGCGCTGAAATGCGGTTTCCGCACAGTCAGGCATTTCAAGCCCCCCGCCAGCCGCAAGGAATCGGCAGAAACCTACGTGGTGGCCATGGACTACAGGGATGGGGAAAAGAAACAAGGGGCGTAATGACACGGCTCCCAGCGACACGACGGGCAAAGTTGCATGAAAAATAACTTCCCGTAACCCATTCATAGACCTTGGCTTTCTCCGTGCGATGTGTATGATGTCGCGCCATCCTACCCCGGAGGTGGCATGAGGATCGAGGAAGCCCTCACTTTTGATGACGTGTTGCTGGTTCCAGCCGCGTCCTCCGTCCTGCCCGCGGATGCCGACACTAGTACGCGATTGACCCGCGAGATCGAACTCGGTGTTCCGCTCGTTTCCTCGGCCATGGATACGGTTACCGAAAGCGCGCTGGCCATCGCCATGGCCCAGCTTGGCGGGCTCGGCGTCATCCACAAGAATCTGGATGTCCAGGGCCAGGCCGACGAAGTGCGCAAGGTCAAGAAGTTTGAATCCGGAATCGTCGTTAATCCCGTGACTATCAACGCCTCTCAGCCTCTGGCGGACGCCCTCCAGTCGATGGTCGATCACGGCATTTCCGGCATTCCCGTACTCGACGGCGAGGACGGGAAACTGGTGGGGATCATTACCAACCGGGATGTGCGTTTCGCCACCAACACCACCCAGCCGGTAAGTGAACTCATGACCCACGAGAACCTCATCACCGTGACCGAGGACGTGGGTCGCGAGGAAGCCAAGAAGCTTCTCCACCGGCACCGCATCGAGAAACTCCTTGTGGTGGACGATGACTATCGCTGCACCGGGCTGATCACGGTCAAGGATATTGAAAAGTCCCAACGCTATCCCCACGCCTGCAAGGATGAAAAAGGCCGTTTGCGGGTGGCCGGGGCCACCGGAGTTGGCGCCGACGGCATCGCCCGCGCCGAGGCGCTGCTCGAGGCCGGGGTGGACGTGGTGATGGTGGACACTGCCCACGGCCATTCGCAAGGCGTTCTGGAAACCTTGCGCGGCATCAAGAAACAGAGCAATTACGCCCAGGTGGTGGCGGGCAATATCGCCACCGCCGAGGCTGCCGACGCTCTCATCGAAGCTGGTGCCGACGCGGTTAAGGTGGGGATCGGGCCGGGCTCCATCTGCACCACGCGGATCGTGGCCGGCGTGGGCGTGCCGCAGCTGGCGGCTATCCTGGGTGTGGTGGAATCCTGCCGCAAGGCGGGCATACCCATCATTGCCGATGGCGGCATCAAGTTTTCTGGCGATCTCGCCAAGGCCATCGCCGCCGGCGCCGACTGCGCTATGATCGGTTCCCTGCTGGCGGGTACCGAGGAAAGTCCTGGCGAGGTGTTTCTCTACAAGGGCCGATCCTACAAGTCCTATCGCGGCATGGGGTCGGTAGGTGCCATGGCCCGGGGGTCGGCGGACCGCTATTTCCAGGAGGAAGTCTCCGACGACCTCAAGCTGGTGCCCGAAGGCGTGGAGGGACGTGTTCCCTACAAGGGCCCGGCGTCCAATGTGGTGCATCAGCTGGTGGGCGGCCTGCGCGCCGCCATGGGCTACACCGGCAACGCTACTATCGCCGACATGCAGGACAACTGCCGGTTCCTCAAGATCACCAGCGCCGGTCTTTCCGAAAGCCATGTCCATGACGTGGCCATCACCCGCGAGGCTCCCAATTACCTGCCAGACCGCTGATCCCGGCCCTTCTCCAAGTCCGGGGGTGGATCGGCTCTCGGGTGAATTCTATGAGTAAGTCATGACTCCGGGTGCGCGCCTCCAGGCGGCGGTGGACATTCTCGACTCCCTCGATGCGCCTCCTTCCGCGGGCGCCATTCCGGCGGACAGGTTCCTCGCCGGCTATTTCCGCTCGCGGCGCTATATGGGGTCTGGTGACCGTGCCGCGGTCAGGGAGCATGTCTATGAGGTGCTGCGTGGCCGCGCCGGTCTCGACTGGTGGCTGGCGCGCCAGGATATGCCCGCCACGTCTCGCTGCCGTGTCATTGCTGCCCAGTTGCTGGAAGGGGAGGACGCTCCGGCAACGGATGCGGACACGCTGGCCGCCCTTTTTAACGGTGAGGGCTACAACCCCGCTCCGCTGAACGAAGCCGAACGGGCTCTTTCCTGGGCGCTGGGCGGCTGCGCCCTGCACCATGACGACCAGCCGCCCCTGGTGACGGCCAACTGCCCCTCTTGGCTCGGGCCCTCCATTTCCCGGACTTTCGGTGACGGGATGGCGGAAGAAATGGCTGCCCTCAACCACATGGCGCCGCTGGACTTGCGCATCAATCCGCTGCGCACCGGCCGCGACGCGGCCCGTGAGTGTCTCGCCCGCCAGGGGGTTACCTGCCAGCCCACGCCCTATTCGCCCTGGGGGCTGCGCACCAAGGACCATGTAACCCTGTCAGGGCTGCCCGCATACGCCAAGGGACTGGTGGAGGTGCAGGACGAAGGATCACAGCTTGTAGCGCTCCTGGTGGACGCAAAACCAGGCATGAATGTAGCCGATTACTGCGCCGGAGCGGGGGGCAAAACGCTGGCGCTGGCCGCGGCCATGGCAGGGCGGGGTAAGCTCACGGCCTGCGATGTGGCGCGCAAACGCATGGTGGGCCTTCCCTCGAGGCTGAAGCGGGCGGGCATCGGCAATGTGACTCTCCATGTCCTCGACCAGTCCGAACGCCCGAAAAAACGCGGCGGCAGCTGGGCCAAGCGTCATGGGGAAAGTTTTGACCGCGTGCTGGTGGATGTGCCGTGCAGCAGCAGCGGCGCCTGGCGGCGCAATCCCGATGCACGCTGGCGGTTAAACGCTGAGTCTGTGGCCGACCACGCCACCCTCCAGCAAGACATCCTCGCCCATGCGGCGCGGCTGGTGAAGACGGGAGGACGCCTCATCTACGCCACCTGTTCCATCCTGTGCGAGGAAAACGAAGACGTGGTGACGAACTTTCTGGAGACCCACGACGAATTTGCCACCCTTCCCGTAAGCAACGTCTGGGTGGACACTATCACCCTTATGGAAGGTGGCGTGGATTTCAGTGACATGAAGGAAAGCGGAGAGTGGCTGCGTTTAAGCCCGGCCCGTCACGGCTGTGACGGATTCTTCGTGGCGATTATGGAACGGCGGGAATGAGAGGCGCCATGCAGGAGGCTAATCCTTGCGCCGGTCGAGGACCATCTGCCGGCGCTCGTTCTGGAATTTCTTGTCGCTCATGGCTGCATCCGGATAGTGGAATGAAGGTGGTTACGATAGAGCCTGCACGCCCGCCGCTTCGAGCCTTTTTAACCAAAAGTATAGGTTTGAGGGGAGGGGGGATGGCCGGAGAGCAAAGCGGTGGTATAAGGTGCCCCGTGCCCGCCTCCACGGGAATGGTTGCTTCATGAGCGAACGTATCCTCATCCTCGATTTTGGGTCCCAGGTGACCCAGCTCATCGCCCGCAGGGTGCGGGAAAGCGGTGTTTATTCCGAGATTCATCCCTGCACCATGGATGACGAGGCCATCGCCGCCTTCAAGCCCATGGCGGTGATTCTCTCCGGCGGCCCGTCCTCGGTAACGGAAACCCATACTCCCCGCGCCCCGGAATCGGTGTTTACGCTGGGCGTTCCGGTGCTGGGAATCTGTTACGGCCAACAGACCATGTGCGCTCAGCTTGGCGGCGAGGTGGCGGGTTCCGACCATCGCGAATTCGGCCGCGCCACGCTCGAGGTTACCGACGACTGCATCCTGTTTGAGAACGCCTGGAAAAAGGGTGGGCGCGAACAGGTATGGATGAGCCACGGCGACCGCGTGATCCGAATTCCCGAAGGATTCCGGGTGGTGGGGGTCAGCGACGGCGCGCCCTTTGCCGCCATTGCCGATGATGAGCGCCGTTTCTACGGAGTCCAGTTCCATCCCGAGGTGGTGCACACGCCCCACGGTGCGGCGCTGATACGGAATTTCACCCATCACGTGGCGGAGTGTTCCGATGAATGGACCATGGCCGCCTTCCACCACAACGCCATCGAGCGGGCGCGCCAACAGATTGGGGAGGGCCGCGTTGTCCTTGGCCTTTCCGGCGGCGTGGATTCCTCCGTGGTAGCGGTGCTGCTGCACGAGGCTATCGGCGACCGCCTGACCTGCGTGTTCGTGGATACCGGGCTCCTCCGGGAAGGCGAAGCCGAACAGGTGGTGGGCCTGTTCCGGGACCATTACAACATTTCCCTGGTTCACCGCGACGCCTCGGATTTGTTTCTGGAAAAGCTGGCTGCCGTCACCGACCCCGAGGATAAACGCAAGACCATCGGTGCCGTTTTCATCGACGTCTTCGAGGAGGAAGCAAAAAAAACAGATGCTGAATTTCTGGCCCAGGGAACGCTCTATCCTGATGTGATCGAATCCGTTTCCTTTACCGGCGGGCCGTCGGCCACAATCAAATCACACCACAATGTGGGTGGGTTGCCGGAACGCATGAAAATGAAACTGGTGGAGCCTCTGCGCGAGCTGTTCAAGGACGAGGTGCGCGATCTGGGGCGCGAGCTGGGACTCAACGAGGCTTTCGTGGGCCGACACCCGTTCCCCGGTCCGGGCCTAGCGATCCGTATTCCCGGCGAGATAACCCGTGAGAAACTGGATATCCTGCGCCGCGCCGATGCCATTTACCTCGACGAGATTCGCAAGACTGGCCTCTATGACGAAATCTGGCAGGCCTTCGCGGTGTTGCTGCCGGTAAAAACCGTGGGCGTGATGGGGGACGAACGGTCCTACGATTACGTATGCGCCCTGCGTGCGGTGACCTCGAGCGACGGCATGACTGCGGACAGCTATCCCTTTTCCCACGAGTTCCTGTCGGCCACTGCGACCCGCATCATCAACCAGGTGCGCGGCATCAACCGGGTGGTCTATGACGTGACCAGCAAGCCGCCGGGGACGATTGAGTGGGAATAAACGCTCTGCCGCCTAAGCCAGTTCGTAGGTGTCTTTCCAGTCCTTAGTGACGTAGTTGACGATGATGGATTTACGTACACCGTCAATGGTGCGGGGGGCGTAACCATGCCAAGTGTTTTCCGCAGGGATGAAGATCATCCCCTTGTTGAGTCCGTAAGGCGCCCGTTTTACGAATTCATGGTTTTCGTCATAGACATCGGTGCCGCAGTTACTCAGCCTCGGGTCATCATCGAGATAGATCAGCATGGTGAATAATTTGACAAAAATATCCGTATGGGGCTCCAGCCAGAATCCGTCGGTATCTTGGCAATATTCGATGCGGAGTTGACCTTCGGACAGATCGATGCCGCATTTCTTTTCGATAGCGGCAATAATGCAGGGGTCCTGAAAAGTCTCCACGAGATCTCGACACACCTCGAATTTTTTGCAGTTCTCCCCGTTGAAATAGACCCGTGAGTTGTTGTTGGTTTCGCGTTTCCCATTGAAATTCAGATCTCCTGGCGGGTCAAAAGGCAGGTCGGCAATGGCTTTACAGGCTGTATCGGTAATTGGCTTTTCAAGCAGCCAGTGCGGGTAAAGATCTGTCTGGGTCGGGGTTTGTTCTATGCATTCCAGGAATGCAACGGTGTTCGGATTAGAGGTGGAGGGCTGGGTCATGTATAGGGTCTCTTCTGCTGTTGTTTCTGTCTCCCGACAGATACCGGTTCCGGGGCAAGGTGCGTTTTCCCCAACAAACCGTCAATGTGATAAAAGGTCGCACGGCCTCCTTGGGGAATGACAGTTCCCAGCCGCTTCCGGGGCTCAATCGTTACCATGGAAACTGCCTTTCAGGTGGTTTTATAGGTATCCGCAATATCCGAGCGATCCTGGGCGGTGGCGCTGGAAGGGAACTTGGACGACCCATAACGCAACACCAGTATGGCTGTGGAAAGTAGTAGAATGGCTGCCGAAATAACAAGGATTCCTTCATCGGGACGGTGCTCAACGTTAATGAAACCGATGAGCATGCGGGTCAGCGCCGTCATGGCCACATAGATGAGGAAGCGCACGGGCATATGGTTGGTTTTGAAGTAGATACCCACCATGGCGCCGAGTTCAAGATAGATAAACAGCAACAGTATATCTCCCACCGTGGCGTGACCCTGATGGCTCATGGCAATGAAGGCGAAAACAGCGGACCAGACGATGGCCCCACCGATTGCGAACAGGGCTAGCATGTGAAACCAGCCAATCAGCGTCCCGCCAGCCCTCTCTACTACTTCTTTGGCCGGGCGGGGTGTCCCCGGCCCGTGTTTTTTTGGGTTTTCCATGACGTGCTCTCCATCCTTTCCAGCAACCCGGGACGGGGCCGGATACAACAATTGGATCCCGGTCGAAGCCGGACTAGGTGACTGTGTCCGCCTCTGGAGCAAAAAGCAAAAAAAATCACCCCGCGGCGAAACCGCGGGGTGATTCAGTTAGGTTTGAAATCCATGGGGGAAGATCAAACCGTGTCTAGCCTCATCAACCTAATACGGAACCATATCCGGCACAGTGATTCCCATCACAGTTCATAAAAAAATGATTCCCCACAGAGGGTTCCTTTTCATGACAAGATGGCACCACTATCGAGAACCCCCTTCGAGGACCCCTAGGTCATCCCGATAGGTTCAGTTGTCGTTGCCGATCAGCCGCAACCGTTTATCAAAAAGGGTCAGAATATCACCGATATTCGTGGCGCGGTGGCGGATACGGCCGCCGCTGAACAGGAGATAATTACCCTTGCGCCCGTTATCAGCCGCCAGTTTGGCGATGGCGAAAAGTGGCGTTTCGCTGGTTCGGCGGAAGATGGAGAAAATAGCCATGCTCGGTGTATGATCGATGGCGTAGTCCTTCCATTCCCCATTGGTGACACGGGGGCTGTAGACAGATAAAAGCTGGCTCAGCTCTCTTTTGCTGAAGGTCACGCGTTGCTGGCGGTGGAATCGGGCGGGTTTTTCCCTGAAATCAGAAAGAAAAAGCAGATTGGACATTGGGGCGGACAAAACCTCATTTTCGGGTGAGGTGGCGATCAACGGAATTTTCCGTATTTTTCACCCATTTGTCCATGCGTTATCTGCGCTTCCCTATCCGTTGTCAGGCACTCCTATCAGTGGAGGGGCTGGCTAGGCTTCACATGCGTCCATTAACCAGATGATTCAATTAAAAAAGACGAAAATTTCCCCTTTGCGCTTCTTGCCGTGATGAGGCGCAATTTCCTTGCCATTTCGGAAAAATTACGGTGTCTGGCGGTGTGATGGAGATGATGCGGGCTCTTTCGGTAAAGAGAAGGAAGAAAAATGGTGGCTTTGGAAACGCCGGTTTGTGATTTTGGCTGGAAGGCGGTGGATTTTTCCCTTTCCGGGGTCGGCGGAAAGACCTACGCCCTTGCCGACGTGCGTGGACCCAAGGGTCTGCTGGTGATGTTTATCTGCAACCATTGCCCCTACGTCAAAGCGGTCATCGACCGCATCGTCAGCGATGTCAACGCATTGCAGCCTCTGGGCATCGGCGCCATTGCCGTCATGCCCAACGATGTGGAGAGCTATCCTGAGGATTCACCGGAAAACATGGAGATTTTCGCCACCAAGCACGATTTCACCTTTCCCTATGTTATGGACGGATTCCAAGAGGTAGCCAAAGCCTATGGCGCAGTATGCACCCCCGATTTCTTCGGTTTTGACGGGGAGCTGGGATTGCAGTACCGCGGCCGGCTCGATTCCTCGGGCCGTGAAACGGTTCCCGGCGCCCGGCGCGAACTCTTCGAGGCCATGGTCCAGGTGGCTGAAACGGGCCGGGGACCGGCGCAACAAACCCCTTCCATAGGCTGTTCCATAAAATGGCGCGGCGACGGCTGAACACCTTTTTCAAGGACCTTTTTTGAGGCGGATTTAGTGGGACATTATGACGGCTTGTCCGGATACCGCCCGCAAGTTATCTTAACGCCCTTTTTCAAGCCAGGGAGCATGACGCGTGTCAGAAGAGATTTTCCGCGAGGTTGACGAGGAACTCAGGGAAGAGAACCTGCTGCGTTTATGGCGCCGTTTCGGGCCCTATGTGGTGGCCACGGTGGTGGCGGTGGTCGTCGTGACGGCTTCTTCGGTAGGCTGGAAGGAATACCGCACGTCTCAGCTTCGTGCCTGGGGGTCCAGTTTTTCCGAGGCCATGTCCCTGGGCGGACAGGAAGATCCTGCCTCAGCCGCCGCCGCCTTCGCCAAAATCACCAAAGAAGCCGGCGAGGGCTATCCCACTCTCTCCAGGCTTCAGGAAGCGGCGCTTCTGGCGCGTTCCGGGGACACTTCCGGGGCTCTCGCCATCTACAACGATTTATCCGAAACCGCCATCGACCAAAGGTTTCGCGAACTCGCCGTGATTCTGGCGGGCTATCTTGATCTCGATACCCACGATCCCGTGGAATTGGAAGCGCGTCTGGCGCCGCTCACTGCCGACAACAACCCCTGGCATTATTCGGCCATCGAATTGACCGCCTTTATCGCGGTTCGGACGGAGGACCTGCAACGTGCCCGCGACATCTTCACCAAGCTGTCGGAAGATGCCCAAGCCCCCGCCGGGGTGAGAAGCCGAGCCCGTGACATGCTGGCTATTATCGGTGACTGAAATACCTCTTTCGGGAAAGAGAACCTCTCTCCGTACCCTCCGTTGGAAGCCATGGATGATATCCGTGGTTTTGGGCGCTGCGTTGCTCGGCGGCGGGTGTGGTTTTTTCGATGAAGATGTTGAACACATGGAAGGCGAGCGTATCTCGATCCTGATCGGCGATCGGGAACTTATGCCAGACGCCAAGGCGGCGGAAGTTCAAGTGCGCCTGCCACGGCCTGTCAGTAATGAAAACTGGCCTCAGGCGGGCGGGGACGCGTCCCATGTGATGGGACATCTTGCCGCCAAGGGTAGTTTGTCCCCAGTTTGGGAAGAAAGCATCGGTGACGGCACCGATGAGGAATTGCGCCTTCTCTCGACGCCTATTATCGCCGATGGCCGCGTTTTTACCATTGATACGAGTTCCCAGGTCATGGCCCTCGACGCCGCTTCGGGCGAGGAACTCTGGGAGACCGATATCACCCCGGGAAGTGAGGATTGGTTCACCTTCGGCTCCGAAGAATCCATGGGCGGAGGGCTGGCCTACGAAAATGGTCTTGTTTTTATCTCCACCGGCTTTGCCCAGTTGATCGCCCTTAACGCAAAAGACGGAAAAGAAGTCTGGCGCGAATCGTTGCCCGGCCCCCTGCGGGCGTCGCCAACGGTCGCCGACGGCCGGATTTTCGTCATTACCATTGACAACCAGCTGTTTGCCCTTTCCTCGGAAGGCGGTGAGAAACTGTGGAATCATGCGGGAATCATGGAATCCGCCGGCGTGCTCGGTGGTGCCAGTCCGGCAGTGGCCAAGGGCGTGGTGGTGGTTCCTTATTCCTCGGGAGAGCTTTTTGCGCTTCGCGCCTCCAATGGCCGCCCCTTATGGTCCGATAATCTGGGCGCGGTAAACGTGCTCGATGCTGTCTCCTCGCTTTCCGACATTCGCGGGCGGCCCCTTATTGACGGCAACCGGATTATCGCCATCAGCCACAGCAAGCGCATGGTGGCTCTGGATTTGCGTAGCGGCCTGCGGGCCTGGGAACGGAATATCGGCGGTATCCAGAGCCCCTGGCTTGCCGGTGACTTCATTTACCTTCTCGCCGGCGACAACAAGCTGGTTTGTATGACCAAGTCCGATGGCCTTATCGTCTGGATCGCGGAGTTGCGCAAATACGAAGACATGGAGGATCAGGAAAACCTGATCATCTGGTCGGGGCCTGCGCTGGCGGGGGACCGCCTGATCGTGACGGGATCTCACGGCATGGCCTTGGCTATCTCTCCCTATACGGGAAGGCTGCTCGGGCGCATGGAAATGCCCGATCCGGTGCGTATCGAGCCCGTCGTCGCCGGGGATACGGTCTATGTTCTGACCGAGGAAGCAGACCTCATCGCCCTGCGCTAGGTTAGCTCCGGGTAGTCCTTTCCGGTAGTCAATTTTCGGTGTCAAAACCTATGAGTCTCACCGTCGCCATCATCGGCCGTCCCAATGTGGGAAAGTCCACATTGTTCAACCGTCTTACCGGCCGCCGCCAGGCCATGGTGGACGACACACCCGGGGTCACCCGCGACCGCCGTGAGGGAGAGGCGCGCCTGGAAGACCTGTCTTTCACGGTCATCGATACCGCCGGCCTCGACGAAGAAGGTCCCAAGAAGAGCCTTCAGGCGCGTATGCGTGAACAGACGGAACAAGCTCTTGCGGCGGCGGATGTGGCCCTGTTGCTGATAGACGGGCGAGCCGGGGTCACCCCCATTGACTCCCACTTCGCGCGCTGGCTGCGCCGTACGGACACGCCGCTGGTGCTGGTGGCTAACAAGTGCGAAGCCAGGGCCGCCGACCCCGGTCTTGCCGAGGCCTACGGCCTAGGGTTGGGAGCGCCGGTGGCCATGTCCGCCGAACATGGGCTGGGGCTTGCCGAGTTACATGAACGCCTGGCGCCATTTGCGGAGATGGCCGCGGAAGGAATGGATTCTGAAGATATGGATTCCGGGGATACAGAACTGCAAGAAGGGGCGTATGAAGAGAAAGGCGGACCGTTACGCATGGCCATCATCGGCCGTCCCAATGTGGGAAAGTCCACCTTGGGCAACCATATTCTGGGCGAGGAGCGCCTGCTTACGGGGCCCGAGCCGGGGGTCACCCGTGACGCCGTTGCCGTGGTTTGGAGCCATGAAGGCCGTGACGTGGAGATGTTCGATACGGCGGGACTGCGGCGACGGGCCCGGGTTAGCGGACGCATTGAGAAGATGTCGGTGGACGAGACCTTGCGTGCGGTGCGTTTTGCCCATGTGGTGGTGCTGGTCCTTGACGCTGAAGTAATTCTTGAAAAACAGGACCTCTCCATCGCCCATATGGTGGAAACCCAGGGCCGCGCCCTAGTCATCGCCATCAATAAATGGGATCTGGTAAAAAATAGAGCGGAGCTGCGCCACAGCTTGAGGGAACGTCTAGACCATGACCTGCCACAGCTGCGGGGCGTCCCCTTCGTCACCCTTTCTGCCCTTACCGGCAAGGGGACAGGAGGGCTGATGCCGGCTGTGCTCAAGGCCTATGATGTCTGGAACACCCGCGTGCCCACGGCACGGCTCAATCGCTGGCTGGAAAAGATGGCGGAACAGCATTCCCCCCCGGCGGCATCTGGAAGGCGTCTGAAACTACGGTATATGACCCAAATCAAGGCCCGCCCGCCAACCTTCGCCTTGTTCGCTAACCGGCCGGGAAAACTACCTGAGTCCTACATCCGTTATCTCGTCAATGGCTTACGGACCGATTTTGCCTTGGATGGTGCGCCTTTGCGCTTCAACCTGCGCAAGGGGCGGAATCCCTATGACGGCGGCTGAGAATCTGGCATAGACTGCAACTATGAGGAATCGCTTCACTGTTCCCCTGCTTGTCTTGCTGGATGCGGTTTTGTCCCAACACAATCCAGTGCTGGCCGACCCCCCGCCGGTGCCCCTTATGGCTGCCAATTGCGGTGGTTGTCACGGGGTCGAGGGCCGTTCCCCCGGCTCCATTCCTTCGCTGGCGGGCCGCACGGCGGATGAACTTGCGGCTTTGTTGATGGAATTTAAATCTGGAGAACGGCCCTCTACCATCATGGGACGCATTATCACCCCCTTTGGGGACGAGGAGATCCACCGCCTCGCCGATTATTTCTCAGCCCTACCCAAGGCCGCCGCGACCGCAAGGGGGGATGAATGAAGCCCCTACGTTCCTTGCTTCCCACCCGTCTGCCACGGCGACGGTTTCTCCAGACCCTGCTAGGGGGTGTTGGTGCCACCGCGGCCTTGCCTTATCTCCAGGGCTGTTCGAAAGGCTCAAGAGGGCGCGTGGTCATCATCGGCGGTGGGTTCGGCGGCGCCACATGCGCCGCCACTCTGGCGCGTTCGGGGGCGCATGTGACCCTGGTGGAACGATCACAGCAGTTCATCACCTGCCCCTTCAGCAATGCCGTCATCGGCAGTTTCATGGAGATGTCCGCCATCACCCATGGCTATGACGGTCTTCGAAAGCGTGGTGTGCGGGTTGTGCATGACACGGCCACCGGGGTCGATACGGGGTCCCGGCAGGTGGTTCTTTCCGAGGGGCTGCGCCTGTCCTATGACCGCCTGGTGCTCTCGCCCGGCATCGACATGAAATGGAACGCGGTGAATGGCTATGACCGGGCCGCGTCACAAGCTATGCCCCATGCCTGGAAGGCGGGGGAACAGACAGTCCTGCTGCGTAACCAGCTGCAAGCCATGGAGGATGGCGGGGTGGCGGTTATCGCCGCGCCGGCCAACCCCTACCGCTGTCCCCCCGCGCCTTACGAACGGGCCTGTCTCATGGCCCATTACCTTGCGCGCCACAAACCCCGCTCCAAAATCATCATCCTTGACACCAAGGACAGTTTTACCAAACAGGACCTCTTCATCCGGGGCTGGGAGAAACTCTATCCCGGCATGATTGACTGGGTGCCGGCGTCCCAGGGCGGGGCTGTAGTCCGCGTTGATGCCGCCACCAGGACCTTTTATTGTGAGGCTGGTGCCTTTTCGGCACAGACGGCCAATATGGTGCCGCCCCAGCGCGCCGGCGAGGTGGCGGTGATGGCGGGGGTGGCCAACGACGACAACGAATGGTGCTTAGTGGACCCCAGGACCTTCGAATCCACTGCCGTTCCCGGCATCCACGTTCTGGGGGATGCCTGTTACGCCGGGGCCATGCCCAAGTCGGGGTTCGCCGCCAACAGCCAGGGCAAGGCCTGTGCCGCTGCCATCATTTCTCTTCTCGCCGAACGCGAGGTGGCGGAGCCCATGTTTCTCAATACTTGTTACAGCCTGCTCTCCCCCGATTACGGCATTTCCATCAGCGCCGCCTATCTGGCGGGCGAACAGGGCATCGTTCCCATTCTCGGCAGCGGTGGCACCAGCCCCCTGGAGGCGCCTGCCAAGGTACGCCGCGACGAGGCCAAATACGCCGAGGGCTGGTATGCCAGCATGACTGAGGAAATGTTCGGATAAGGAGGTGTGTGTGTAAATCCCTATATGCCAACTTTGATTATGGTAAGTATTTAAACCGCTATGGCATCTGAAAAAAAGAAACGGAATAATCAAAACACTGTCTGGCATTGGATCTGGATTGCCACTCTTGTGGCAGCGGCGGTTGTGGGGTATCTGGCACTAGACGGTGATGGAGCGTGCTGCGCTGACCCTGAAAACACCGCCCAGGTAGCCCTGGGCGCGGAACTCTACGTCACCCATTGCGCTGAATGCCATGAAGCGAATCTGGAGGAAGACTGGAACTGGCAGACGCCCCTTGGCGACGGCGGTCTGCGCGCACCGCCCCATGACGAATCGGGGCATACCTGGCACCACACCGATAACTATCTCTTCGCCTATACTAAAAACGGCGGCAAGGAGATGGTTTCCTCCCAGTTCAAAAGCGACATGCCGGGTTTTGCGGAGAAACTATCCGATGCGGATATCTGGGCGGTGCTGTCCTATATCAAGAGCCGTTGGCCGCGCCATATCCTTCTCCGTCAGGAGCAATTGAACCGCCAGGATAGGTGATTAGACGCGGGAAGTTACGTCAGTTCGGCCAGGAGTGAAAGCTGCTGGCTGGATTCGCCGCCGTCGTGGTCGCTGGTGGCGATGGGGTAATCGTCGGTAAAGCAGGCGTCGCAATATTGGGGGCATTCGCCGTCGCGGCCCTTTTCCCCCATGGCGCGGTAGAGCCCGTCTATAGAGAGGAAGGCGAGGCTGTCGACGCAGATGAACTCGACCATTTCCTCCACGCTCATATTGGCGGCAAGGAGTTTTTCACGTTCCGGGGTGTCGATGCCGTAGAAACAGGGATGGGCCGTGGGCGGGCTGGCGATGCGCATGTGCACTTCCTTGGCGCCGGCGTTGCGCACCATTTCCACGATCTTCTTCGAGGTGGTGCCGCGGACGATGCTGTCATCCACCAGCACCACGCGCTTGCCCTCGATATTGGCACGGTTGGCGTTGTGCTTCAGCTTGACCCCGAGATGGCGGATGCTGTCCCCGGGTTCGATGAAGGTGCGCCCCACATAGTGGTTACGGATAATGCCGAGATCAAAGGAGATACCGGATTCGGCGGCGAAGCCGATGGCTGCGGGTACGCCGGAATCGGGGACCGGAACCACCAGATCGGCTTTCACCGGGCTTTCCCGGGCCAGTTCCGCGCCGATATTCTTGCGCGCATCATAGACGCTGCTTCCCTCGACGACGCTGTCAGGCCGCGAGAAATAAACATATTCAAAAATGCAAAAGCGTGACGGTGTGTGATTGAAGGGGTGATAGGAACGCACCCCGCTGGCGTCGATGACGATAACCTCGCCGCGCTCCACGTCACGCACGAATTCTGCGCCGATGATATCCAGGGCGCAGCTCTCGGAAGCCAGAACATGGCCACCGTCAAGCTGTCCCAGCACCAGGGGACGCACCCCGTGGGGATCGCGGGTGCCGATCAGGGCGTCGGCGGTCATGGCCACCAGGGAATAGGCGCCTTCCACCTGGAGCAGGGCGTCGGTGACGCGGTCAATGACATTGGGCGCCCGGCTGGTGGCGACCAGGTGATTGATGACCTCGGTGTCGGTGGTGGACTGGAACAGGCAGCCACGGCGTACCAGCTTTTGGCGCAGACCGCGGGCATTGGTGAGGTTGCCGTTATGGCCGATGGCAAGCCCGCCGAAGGCGAATTCTGAGAACAGAGGCTGGATATTGCGCAGCACGGTTTTGCCGGTGGTGGAATAGCGCACATGGCCAATGGCGCTGGCGCCAGGCAGGCGCTGGATGATCTCCTTAGAACCGAAATTGTCGCCCACATAGCCCATGTTGCGGTGGGCGTGAAACTGGTTGCCGTCATAGGTGACGATTCCGGCGGCTTCCTGGCCGCGGTGCTGAAGCGCATGCAGACCCAGCGCCGTCAGTGCGGCGCCGTCGGCATGGCCGAAAACACCGAAAACACCACATTCCTCTTTCAGCTTGTCATCGTCGAGGGAATGGGTGGGCGAAAGGCGCATGGTTCCGGGTCCGGGAAAGTGTATGGGGCGGCGTTTGATCATGGGTCGGCTGGTGGCTCTTTAAGGATTATCTTTGGTTTCGAACAGGCGGTCCATATCCTGGCGCTGGGTATCGCTGTAGCCTTCGCCGGAGCCTTTTGTGTCCCCCTGAAGGCGGGGACTCGTCAGGGATTCCAGCATACGCCGGTTTTCCATCTGGATGGCTTCATCGACCTGTTCGCGGATGGCCTCGCTGGTTTTTTCCGTGGCCCGGTCCATGGTTGCGCCGCCTTTTTCCATGACGCCTTCCGGGACCAACTGCAACAACAGACCGGCGCCTTCCTCTACAGGGGTGATGGTGGCCGCCGAGCGCAACCATTCCGGCTGTTCCTCCTTGGGAAGAATCTGTGCGATCAGAAGATAAGCAAGGCAAACGATGATAGCACCCCGAAACAAGCCGAACAGGAATCCCAGGGACCGGTCAACCGCGCCTAGCGCGCTGTTGCGGACCTTGCCTGACAAAACATGGCTGATGAGGGCGATTATGACCAGCGTGGGGATAAAAATGGTCACGCCGGCGGCGGCGGCGGCCAGCCAATATATGGAAATCCATTGGCTGGTATAGGGTTGGACGTAGGAAAATCCGTAATGCGTGGCGAAAATAGCGCCCACCCAGCCGGCAACCGAAAGAAGTTCACGCATGCAACCGCGGGAAAAGGCCAGCAGAGCCGATACCAGTAGTGCGGCAATAACGATAAGATCGGCGGCGTTGGCTGGGAGGTCTTCCATGGCCTAGTGTCTTCTTCCGCGTGTGAGTGCCAGAGGATCTTCCTGGGAAGTATGTTCCGCTGTTATATGCGCAGTGGTGGCAAAATGGGCAAG
>Ga0208642_1000629_pt1 | contig 18165 bp, 19 predicted proteins | sample ETN02SmetaG_4_FD_185790 | JGI IMG/M metagenome (GOLD analysis project Ga0208642, IMG submission 185790) | Marine microbial and viral communities from oxygen minimum zone, Eastern Pacific Ocean - ETNP2014F10-02SV251 (SPAdes) (version 2) | ecosystem: Environmental > Aquatic > Marine > Oceanic ...
CCTGTCTCCTCTATCGATTGCCTCAGATACAATCATCTCAGTATACAAAAGAACATTTTTACTTATTAATCGTAAAAAATATCTTTCATGCTTGTCAGTACAGTCCATCATTGGAGCAACTGAAACTTTTCTACACTTAATCATCCCTATATCTTTCTAACCCTGCTGGAATCATAACCCCTTATGGATTCTGTGCCAACAAAAAAATAAATAAACTTACCAAGTCACTTACCAAGTACTTACCAAGAAATCCAGCTCATTATCGAACACCAATTTCAATAAACCCAGAACTACGATCCCTGAAAATAGTTTTTTCATTTATTCACACTTTGAAAGTTGTTGGTAAAGATTTTACCAACGCCTAATTTATTTTATTTTTATTAACTTTAATGTTTTTTCCCATAATAAACTCATTTGTTAACTCGCGTGCTATATGATCACGATGCTGCACTGGGGGAGTTTTCATGTAGTATGATGAAGCGCTGTTAAGAGGACCTGATAATCTGCGTTCTTTAGCAAAAGCTGCACATCGAATGGCATCAATAACTACACCTGCACTATTTGGTGAATCTTGTACAGATAATCTCATTTCAAGATTTATAGGAGCACCACCAAAACCTTCGCCTTCTATTCGTATGAAAGCAACCTTATTATCTTTTTGCCAAGAAACATAATCTGAGGGACCAATATGAATATCATCAGTATCTAGAGGAACATCTAATTGTGATTGAACAGATCCTGTTTTTGAAATTTTTTTAGATTTTAATCTTGATTTTTCGAGCATATTTAAAAAGTCAGTATTTCCACCGGTATTTAATTGATAGGTTCTTAATATTTTACAACCCCTATCGTTAAATAAACGGCTTAAAACTCTATGAACAATGGTTGCTCCAACCTGACTTTTTATATCATCTCCAATTATTGGTACTCCCGCTTCTTTAAATTTATTTGCCCATTTTTTATCTGAGGCAATAAAAACTGGCATACAGTTAACCATAGCTACCTTAGCCTGTAGGCAAGCATTGGCATAGAATTCAACTGCTTTTTGAGAACCTACGGGCAGATAACAAACCATAACTTCTGCACCACTATTTTTTAATTCTTCAACAACGTTCACTGGTTTTACATTTGCAACTCTAAATGCTTGAGACTCAGGATATTCCTTCATGTGACTAGCCATTCCATCTAATAATGGACCCATTTTTACCTCAACCCCGTTGACTGGAATTAATTTTTGAAAAACTGTTGTACAATTAGGTTTTGCAAAAATTGCTTTCGCAATTGGCAATCCTACTTTTCTCTTATCAATATCAAAAGCGGCTACAATTTTTATATCTTGTGGTCTCCATCCATTAATTTGCGGCTGCATAATGCCGTCTGAATGTTCATTATGATGATGTCTGTAATATTCAATTCCCTGAATTAATGAACTTGCACAATTACCTATCCCAACTACTGCTAATTTAACTTTTTTCATTATTGTTTCCTTTCAATTTTCTTCAAATTCATCATTTGACACCTATTTCCATACCGGAATATTTGCTTTTTGCAGATAAGATAAGAAAATTATTCTCTAAGAGCAATTTACTCTATATGAAAAAGAAACATAAGTAAAGATAACTATCATATTTTGAAGTTCTTATACTTCAATTACTTAATATGAAAACTTAAAAGACTCACTCATCTAAGTTACAAAACTATTACTAAACTATTACGAAAAGGAAATAAATTTTATTAATATTAAAAAAATTTAAATACTTAGTTATTTATGTATAAAGATGATATAAAAATCAATGTTTGATGTGTGTGTAATAGGTCAAATAGTTAAAGATTATAACTATCTAAAAGGGAAAAAATATCCTCCCAAAATTTCAGCTGGAGGTACGGCTTATTATTCAACTTATACTTACTATAATTTTGGATTAAAAACAGCTGTGGTTACAAGTTTAAGCAAAAACGATAAATATTTACTGTCTAAACAATTTGAGAATATTAAAATTATTAATAATAACAATGCTGCTTCGACTGAGTTTAGAAATTTTTACAAGCTTGGAGATAAAAATTATAGAAAGCAAGAAGTAACTTATAACAATAGACCAGTTAAAGATAAAATTCCCAAAGCAAAAATATATCATTTTGGACCATTGGTTCCAAATGATATTAACTATACTCTCTATAAAAAAATTAAAAAAAGAAAAGGATTAAAGATATTAGATGTACAGGGTTTAACTAGAAATATTAAAAATCAAATAATTACAAACCAAAGAAATCCTTCGATAAAAAAAATATTTAAAGGATTTGACATATTAAAGTGTGATAATAGAGAATTATCATTGATTAAAAATTATTCAAAAAAAGAAAGGGTTATTAATTATTTATTTGATCTAGGTATTTCAGAGATAATTGTTACGAAGGGATTTTTTGGTTCAACTATTTATTCAAAAGAAAAAGATAGAACAGCAATTCCTTCTTTTATTCCAGAAAAAGTTGTTGATACCACGGGATGTGGTGATACATATGCTGCTATTTATGCATTCGCACGATATAAGCAATATTCTATTTATCATGCGGGTCTTCTAGCTAGTGCGGGATCTGGGATAAAGACTGAAAAAACTGGATTTTTAACAAAATCATTTACCAAAATAAAATTAAGGGTTAATTCAATTTGTCAAATTTAATGATTAAAACTGCTGTTATTCTTGCTGCTGGAAAAGGAAATAGATTAAATAAAATCACCAATTATAAATCAAAGTCCTTAATAGAACTTTTTGGAAGAACTTTTATTGAAAGAGCTATTTTAAATTTAAGAAATAATCTTAAAGTTGAAAATTTTATTATTGTTACGGGGTATAATAATCAAGAGTCTGAACAATACCTAGATCAATTAAAGCAAAAATACAATTTAAACTTATCCTGTATTTATGATCCGGATTGGGAAAAAGGAAATGGACATACTTTTCTAGCTGCTTTAAATAATGCTAATGAAGATCAATTTTATTTACAAATGGTTGATCATTTATTTACAGATAAATTCTACCAAGTAATTTTAAATACAAAAATTTCAAACAATAAATCCTATTTATTAGTCTCAAAAAATTTATCTAAATATCATGACTATGGAGATGTAACTAAGGTAAAAATTGAAAATAATTATATAAATTACTTAGATAAATCAATTGAAAAACCAAACGCTTATGACGCTGGTTTTTTTATTATTGATAAAAAAAATTATGATACAAACATATTTTTTAACTTTAATAAAGTTGAACTTAGCAAAGTTCATATGTCTGTTGCGGACAAACAAAATCTTCTTCCAATCTATGTGGAACATTCTGACTGGATGGACATTGATACAGAAGAAGATCTAAAAAAGGCAGAAGATTTTTTAACTGAAAGTTTAAAAAATAAATCAACTGATGGGCCAGTATCAAAATATATTAATAGAAAACTGTCAGTTCCTATTTCAAAAAAATTAATTAATTATGATATAACCCCTAATCAAATTTCAATTGGTGTTTTTTTAATTGCTGTTTTGGGAACAATTATTATTGCTCAAGATAATTATTTTGCATTATTATTTGGTGCTTTATTAGCTCAACTATCTTCTGTCTTGGATGGGTGTGATGGAGAAATAGCTCGACTAAAACTACTTAAGTCTAAATTTGGAGGATGGTTTGACCAAGTTTTGGATAGATATAGCGATATATTTATTCTTTCTGGATTAACTATACATTGTTTTAATAAATATGAAACAACTTGGGTAATTATAATTGGTTTGCTGGCTGTCGGAACCAAAACTTTATTAAGCTACACAGCTTATAAGTATGATGAAATTTTCAAAAATAATAATTCATTTAGATTTGGAAGAGATGTAGCAATGCTAATTTTATTTGTTGGAGCTATTTTAAACTTTCCTTATTTTACGCTGATTCTGTTAACTGTTTTATTTAATTTTGAAATTTTAAAAAGAATTTATATTTTGAAGGATAGATTATTTTAAATTTCAATACAAAGAGGATTTGGAGCATCTCAAAAATATATTTTTGATTCCTTAAAAACTTTTCTATTCATAATGTAAGATTAATATCTTATTTTATTAGCTATTTGTAGCTTCTGTGTCTGCTTGATCGTTTACTTGAGATTCTTCTTCCTTAATTTCATCAAGAGATACATCTGAATCTTTTTCTTCTGAGTCAGTTTCGTCTGGGTTAGAAGGAACTTGTTGTGTATTACTTTGTAATTCTGCTAGATCATCTTTGGAAACTTGTATTTTTTCAGGAATTTTTCTTGCTCTTTTTGAAGGTAGAATTGGAACACCGCTCTTTGATATTTCACCTTTGTATAAATTTTCAAAATCATCGCCTATTTCCTCATCATATTCCCCAGTATCATCGACTTGCTCCACATGTTTTCTTAATTTATAGATGGCTGCTTCACTTAAATCTGGAACTTTGATCGTTTCTTCTGCTATCTCTCTTAAAGCAATAACGGTATTTTTATCGTTATCTCTATCTAAAGTTGGCTCTATACCAGAATTTAATTGAGCTGCTCTTTCTTTAGCAACTAAAACCAGTTCGTAAGGACTTTCTACTTTATCTATGCAATCTTCAACGGTAACTCTCGCCATGGGCGGTTATTTATACCTCAAGCTAAAAAAAATCAAGTTTTTTCTAAATAATTACTGGGTTTAATTTTTTTCTTATTAAATAAAGCAAAACAATTGATAAAAATATATATATTCCAGAAACTACTGCTATTTCCTCGATTGAAAATCCTAAATCTATTAAAATTCCAAATAAAGCTGTCCCAAAAGCAGTGGCAAATACCATTAAAGCTGCTGTGAGAGCCTTTATAGAACCTATATATTTTACTCCATACATCTCAGCCCAAGTAGAAGAGCCCAGAACATTTGCCCAACCATTAGAAATACCAACTAAACCTAAAAATAAAAATGCTGTTAATGGTTCATTAAGATAAATAATTACTAAAGTAGAAATTAAGAGAGGTATATTCATATAAATCAATAACTTTCTACTAGTAAATTTGTCTATCAAAAAACCTGATGCGATTAAAGTAATTATAGAAAATATTGAATAAGACATAAATGATTGTGCAATAATATAAGATCCCCATTCTTTTGATTCAGTTATAAATGATTGATAAACAAAAAATCCAGTTGCAATCCAAGGCATAGCAAGCATATTCATACAAATAACATAAAATCTATAATCCTTAAGCACCTCTATTCTTTTCCATTGTTTTATATTCAGATCATTTGTTTCGTTACTGCCTATTTTTTCTCTTGAATCTAATTTTAAATTTTTAACTAGCAAAAAAGAAAAAATTGGTAACAAAATCAGAACAGAGATTGAAATACTTACCCAGATATCTTTCCAATTAACAAATGTTAATAAATAAACCATAGATACAGGTAAAATGAATTCAGCAGTGGATAAACCAAACCATCCGGCACTTAAAGCCTTGCCTCTAGATTTTGTAAAATATCTTGAAATTATTGTTGAACCGGTATGTGTCATCATCCCTTGACCTGAAAATCTCATTAATAAAATTCCTATAAATAATAAAATCACTGACGATATTTTTGAGAAGAAAAAACAAGAAAATGATAAAAGAATTATTACAAAAAGAGAAAATTTAAAAATATTTACATCATCTATTTTTTTTCCAATCCAAATTAATAAAAAACTGCTGCACAATGTTGCGGATGCATAAATTGTACCAAATTGTCCATGCGTGATCGAAAGTGTATCTCTAATGCTTGGATTAAAAATTCCTATAAAAAAACTCTGTCCAAAGCTTGAAAAAAATGTAAATATAAATCCAAATACAATTACTTTTAAACTTAAACTTTTAAACATATTTAAATTATGACTTGTAATGTTGCTTTCATAGGTCTTGGAGTAATGGGCTACCCAATGGCTGGTTTTATATCAAAAGCCGGACACAATGTAACTGTTTATAATAGAACAACTTCCAAAGCAGATAAATGGATTAGCGAATACAAAGGATCAAAAGCCGATACACCTGCTAAAGCTACTGAAAATGCAGATTATATTTTGACATGTGTTGGAAATGACAATGATTTAAGAGAAGTAACTTTTGGTGATAATGGAATTTTCAAAACAACTAAAAAAGATTCTGTCTATATTGATAACACCACAGCATCAGCAACTATCGCAAGAGAAATATATGATTATGCTAAGAAAAATGAATTTGGTTTTTTAGATGCTCCAGTTTCTGGAGGTCAAGCAGGAGCTGATAATGGTGCACTAACTGTCATGATTGGAGGTGATCAAGAAGATTATGATAAAGCAAATCATATAATTGATTGCTACAGCAAAAAAATGAAACTTTTAGGAAAATCTGGAAGTGGACAATTAGCTAAAATGGTTAATCAAATTTGCATTGGAGGTCTAGTACAATCATTATCTGAAGCTATAAATTTTGGTATTAATGCTGGTCTTAAAATGGAAGATGTAATTGAAGTTATATCAAAAGGTGCTGCTCAATCTTGGCAAATGGAAAACAGATTTAAAACTATGATTGATGACAAATTTGAATTTGGTTTTGCAGTTGATTGGATGAGAAAAGATCTAAAAATTGCACTTGAAGAAGCAAAAATAAATAACTCACCTCTACCTATAACTGAAATAATTGATAAGTATTATGCTGAAGTTCAAAACATGGGTGGAAATAGATGGGATACTTCTAGTTTAATTAGGAGATTTAGAAAGTAATAACGTATGCAGCCAGCATACTACGAAGATTTTAGCGAGATTAAGAATAAAATTTGGTCAATGCTTGATGATGCGGTGACTAATAGAAATTCTCCATTTAGAATTCCAGTTTTTGTTTGTGGAGAGCAAAAAGATTTTGATGGAAGAATTATAGTTCTTAGAAAGTCTGATCATTCAAATAATCTTCTTCAATTTAATAGCGACATTAGATCTGATAAAATTCCTAAATTAAAAAACAATAAAAATGCTTCTATGCTTTTTTATGACAAAGAAAAAAAAATCCAAGTAAGACTAAAAGTAGAATGCGCAGTTAATTATAATAATGAAATAACTAAAGAGTCTTGGTCGAAAACAGGTCATATTAGCAGAAAATGTTATTTGGTTGATAATGGTCCTGGAACTGAGTCCCCTAGTCCAACTTCTGGATTAAGATCTGAATTAGATAATTTTGAATTTACAATAGAACAAAGTGAAGAAGGTTATAAAAACTTTGCAGTTATTCAGTGTAAAATAAAAATTATTGAGTGGCTTTTTTTAGCAGCCAAAGGTCATCGAAGAGCAAGATTTGAATTAGATAATAATAAAGAATATTGGCTGGTTCCTTAATATTTTTTATTATTAATTTAAACTATAGACTTAGAGTATTTTTTCCAGTTATTTTGGTAGTGAATTGTATTTTCTTTAATCGCATTGATTTCTTCTTCGGTTACTTTTCTAATAACTTTACCTGGTGATCCAACAACTAGAGAGTTGTCAGGTATTTCTTTGTTTTCTGTTATTAGAGATTTTGCTCCAACGATACAATTTTTTCCGATCTTTGCATTGTTAAGAATTACAGCTCCAATTCCTACCAAACTGTTATCCCCTATAGTGCAACCATGAAGCATAACGAGATGTCCAATTGTTACATTTTTTCCAACTTTTAAAGGATAGCCTGGATCAGTATGTAAAACGCTGCCATCTTGAACATTTGATCCTTCGCCTATATGAATATTTTCAACGTCTCCTCTTAAAGTTGCATTAAACCATATACTGGTATTTTTTTCTAAAGTAACATCGCCAATTACTACAGCATTAGGTGCTATCCAATTTTCGCCAGAGTTTTGTGGTTTTTTATCTTCCAAATCGTAAAACATAATTTATATATTCTTTTAACATGGCACTTATAGAAACACCAATATGTGATTTTGGAAAAAAAGCAGATAACTTCCAATTAAAATCTACAGAAAATAAAATAATTTCTCTTAATGATGTTAAAGGAGAAAATGGAACGTTGATCATGTTTATCTGTAACCATTGTCCTTATGTATTGGCTGTAATTAAAGATATAGTTAAAGATTGCAAAGAACTAGAAAAAGATGGCATTAAATCTGTTGCAATAATGTCTAATGATCCAAATGAATATGAAGAAGACTCATTTGAAAATATGATTCAATTTGCGAAAGATCATAAATTTAATTTTCCTTATGTCATAGACAAAACTCAAGACATTGCAAAAAAATACGGTGCAGTTTGTACACCTGACTTTTTTGGGTACAATAAAAATCTTGAACTTCAATACAGAGGCAGAATTAGAGAATTAAAAAATTTAAAACCAGTTAAAGAAGGTGAAAGTGAATTATTAACTGCAATGAAAATGATAGCTAAAACCGGCAATAGTCCAAAAGAACAATTTCCTAGTATGGGTTGTAGTATAAAGTGGTTTAAATAAATTAATGTATCTTATTGTTACTAGAACATTTCCTCCTGAAGTTGGAGGCATGCAAAATTTAATGTGGGGCCTGGCAAGATCTCTTTCAAAAATAAATCTAATAAAAGTTATTGCTGATTATAAAGAAGGTCACGAAGAGTTTGATAATAGTGTATCGTTTTCAATTGAAAGAGTAAAAGGTATTAAAATATTAAGAAAATATAGAAAATCTTATCTAATAAATGAATATTTAAATAAAAATCCTAAAATACAATGTGTAATTGCCGATCATTGGAAAAGCTTAGAGTTAATTAAAACAAAAAATAAAAAGATTTGTCTAATTCATTCTAAAGAAATTAATCATATAAAAGGTTCTAGATTAAATAAAAAAATTTTAGAAGTGTTAAATAATGTAGACCATGTAGTTGCAAATTCAAATTTTACAAAAAAATTAGCAATAGATCTTGGTATTGATGAACAAAGAATAATAGTTATCAATCCTGGTGTAGATCCGGTAACTGAAATTCCTAAGAAAGATTTAAGTAAAGCTGAAGAAATTTTAAAAGGAAAAAAACAAAGATTAATTACAGTTTCTAGATTTGAAAAGCGTAAAAATCATGAAAAAGTGATAATGGCAATTAGAAATCTTAAAGAAATTTATCCAGATATTATCTACACTTGTATTGGACGTGGTGATGAAGAAAATTTAAAAAAGTTAGTAATTGAGCTTAAATTAGAAGAACAAATAGTTTTTTTACGAGATGTTCCTATTGATTTAAAAAATGCTTTAGTTGCGAAATCCAATGTTTTTATTATGCCTTCAATAATTTATAAAAAATCTGTAGAAGGTTTTGGCATAGCATTTGTTGAAGCAGCACAATACGGAATACCCTCTATTGGTGGGAAAGATGGTGGTGCTGCAGATGCAATTATTCATGATAAAACTGGTATAATTGTTGATGGAAATAATTTAGATGATATCTATTCAGGTATAGTTGATTTATTATCAGAAAATAAATTTATTGAATTTGGTAAAGCAGCAAAAGAGAATTCTGCTAATTTCGATTGGGACAAAATAATCCAAAAATATTTAAAAATTCTCAATTAATAATATTATTTTATTTTTTAAAACTTTTATAAACCTGCCAACTTATTATTGTGATAGTTAACGTTAATATAATTGCAGTTAGAGGTCTATCCCATAAAAACTCAAAAGAACCGTCACTTATCAATAATGATCTTCTTAAGTTTTCCTCCATTAAACCACCTAATACAAAAGCAAGAATGAGTGGTGGCATTGGAAATTTATAAAGTCTTAAAAAAGTTGCAACCACAGCAATCCCTATCATCAAAAATATATCGAAATTATTAAATGACATTAAATATATTCCTGTAACTGAAAAAAATAGAATTAAAGGTATTAAAAAGTTTTTAGGGACAGCTAGTATTCGAGCAATGTAAGGTATTAATGGAAGATTTAATATTAATAATATGACCATTCCTATATACATTGACATAATAACTGACCAAAAAATCTCTGGATGGGTCATATAAAGTCTTGGTCCTGGCTGAATACCAAAACCTAAAAGTGCACCTAACATTACCGCTGTCGTTCCACTTCCTGGGATACCTAAAGTTAATAATGGGACAAATGCACCTGAACATGCAGCATTATTTGCTGTTTCTGGGGCTGCTAACCCATGAACACTACCTTTTCCAAATTTTTGTTTTTCTTCATCGCTAACAAAATTTCTTTCCACACCATATGCTAAGAAAGATGCAATTGTTGCTCCTGCACCTGGCAAAACACCTACTAAAAAACCAATAACAGATGAGCGAGGAATTGACTTTAACATCTTGTTTCTTTCTTCTTTGTCTAATCTAATCGAGCCTAATTTAGATAAAGAAATTTGTTGAGTGGCTCTACTAGGATCTTTTCCCTTAAGAATAATTGTTAATGCTTCACTCATTGCAAATGTTGCCATAACAACCAAAACAAAACTAATTCCATCCAACAAATTAATATTTCCAAAAGTAAATCTTGTAATATCCGATAGAGAATCTTGTCCTACAGATGCTAACATTAGTCCTAGAATAACCATCATCATTGCTTTTAAAAATTGCCCTTTTGCAGAAAAAGCCGAAACTGCAGTTAATCCTAGAACCATTAAAGCAAAATAATCTGGAGATCTAAATGCTAAACTGACTTTAGATAAACTTGGTGCAGCAAATAATAAAAATATTGCTGCAAGAGTACCGCCTGCAAATGAACTATAAGCTGCTATTGCTAAAGCTTTTCCTGCTTTTCCTTGTTGAGCCATGGGATAACCGTCAAAAGAAGTTGCAACAGTTCCTGGAACTCCAGGTGCGTTAATTAAAATTGAAGAAGTTGAACCACCAAAAACTGCACCATAATAAACTCCTGCCATAAGAATTAATCCTGTAGCTGGTTCAAATCCATAAGTAATAGGTATCATTAAAGCTATCGCCGTCATTGGTCCAAGACCAGGAAGCATTCCAATAATAGTTCCAAAAAAACATCCCATCATCACCATTAAAATATTTTTTAAACTTAAAGCTGTTTCTAAACCGATTAGTATTCCTTCAATCATCCTATAATTCCTAACATTTTAAGAAATGGATCTCTTAAATAAATGTCCAATATTCCATGTAATAAAAACATAAAAAGCGCAACAAATGGAAATGATAAAATAAACATCCATATCCATCTTCTTTCCCCTAAAAAATAATATGACAAAAATAAAAATAATGATGTTGAAAGAAAGAAACCTGCTTTTAAAATTATAAACCCATAAACAATAGTAATAAGTACTAAAAATAAAGAACTCTTATAGTCTAATACTTTATGATTAACTTCAGTTGAAGTTCTTTCTGGCAAAATTATATATAAAGCAGAAAGAAACATTCCTAAATAACCCAAATAAATTGGAAATGTTTTTGCATTAAAAGGTGCATCTTCGTCAAATGAAAATACTCGAATCTGATGAGCGGTATAAAGATAAAAAGCCGATAAAATAAAAAAGAGCAGCGAGATTATTTTTACTGTGCTAATTCTCACTGCTCTTCCTAATTAATAATCCTTCTGGATTATATTACTCCTAATTTTTTCATAAGAGCTGTCATTTCTACAGTTTGTTTTTCTAAGAAAGAAACAAACTTATCACCTGGATTATAAATATTTACCCAAGCATTTCTTTTTCTAACAACTTCCCATTCAGGTGTTTTTTGAACATCACCCAACATTTTAGCAATTTCATTTTTCATGCTAGAGCTCATACCTGGAGGTCCAAAAAACCCTCTCCAGTTAACAAACTGAACATCAAAACCTTGCTCTTTTAATGTTGGAACATCAGGTGCATCGCCTACTCTTGATGGTGCTGTAATACCAATTATATTTACTTGGTCTCTTGCACCCATAACTTCACCTAACCCTGTTGATAGGATTTGAGTTTCACCAGAAAGTAGTCCTGCTAATGCTTTTCCTCCAGCATCATAAGGTACATAAACAACTTTGTTTGGATCTGCGCCTGCTTCTTGGAAAGCCAAAGCACCAATTAAATGGTCCATGCTACCTCTTACAGATCCACCTGCCATTTTAATAGATTTTGGATCTTTTTTGTAAGCAGCAACAACTTCTCCAAATGTTTTGTAAGGTGAATCTTTTGCAACAGCAATTGCACCATAGTCACCAATTACTCCAGCAATTGGAGTTACATCATTATAAGAAAGAACACCATCACCAGCAACATAACCTTTGTGTCTTGTAATTGATCTTAAAACTAAAGGCGTTGATTGCACTAAAATTGTATCAGATGGTTTTGTGTTAATCATAAAAGCTAAGGCTTTTCCACCACCACCACCTGACATATTTTCAAATGATGCACTTTTTAACATTCCAGCTTTTGTTAAAGCTTCTCCAGTACCTCTTGCTGTTCCATCCCAGCCACCTCCAGCTCCGCCGCCAATTACGAAGTGCAATTTATCAATTGCAATTGAACTAGTTGTTGTTGCTGAAAATAAAAGGATTGCTGAAAATAAAACAGAAACTATTTTTTTTATATTTCTCATTATTTTTTCCTATATATTGTTGTTATAATTTTAGTATTAAATACCCTGTGCTTGAAAAGACAACAAATAATATATTATTCAACCATTGGTTGATTTAATTTTTTTTATATTATTTATTATTTTTCATTGTTTTTTTCTAAAATTAAATAATTGGATTCACTCTGTTAACGAACTTCTTTTCTATTATTTTTTCTATAGTAAATGATAGAAGAAAACCTTCTCATGAAAAATTCTTCAATTCCTTTTAATTCTGCAAACATCAAACAATTGTTTTCTAAAAATTTCTTTTTAGTAATTTTTATTTCTATTCCAAGTGCGATAATTGCTGATTATTTCAATATACCTTTGGCTTGGATGCTTGGACCAATGATTGCTACTTCAATAGCTGCATTATCAGGTTTGAAAATTGTAATGCCTAGATTGGCTCTTAGTTCAATTTTAATAATTCTGGGACTACACATTGGAAATTACATAGATCAAAATTTGTTATCTCAAATGAAGGATTGGATTTGGACTTCAATAATCATGTTTTTTTATATTTTGTTTAGTATAATAATTGTTTCAAAGTATTTACAAAAATTTTCAAGCTACAAGCAAAAAACATCTATTTTTTCAGGTGCTCCGGGAGGGCTTGGTCCTTTATTAATACTAGCTGAATATGAAAAGTCAGACTTATCCCAAGTTGCAACTGCTCATTTGATAAGGTTAATAATTATAATAACTTTATTTCCTTTTTTAGTGGTTAATTTTTCTTCAGTTGATGTAATGGAAATAGAAAAATTTAATTACATAGATCAAAATCATTTTAATTTATTAATTCTACTATTTGTTTCGATAATTTTAATTTTAATTTTTGATAAAATTAAAGTTCCTGCTCCTCTACTAGCGGGAACTTTGGTTGCTAGTGGAATATTGCAAATAAATGACATAGCTTCTTATAAACTTCCTGAAATTAGTATTAATATTTGTTTATTGGTACTAGGAGCATCTGTAGGATGTCGTTTTGCAAACAAAACGGTAAATGAAGTAATAAAAAATACAGCTCATAGTTTTGTTGCAACAGGATTATTGGTTTTTCTAGGTATAATCGCTGCAGTAATAGCAGGATATTTTGTGGATAATAATTTTTTAACTTTACTACTTTCTTATTGTCCAGGAGGTATTTATGAAGTAGCTGTTATAGCGATTGCTTTCGACTTAGATCCAAATTTCGTATCTTTTCATCACATTATAAGATTATTAATCATATTATTTATGGTACCTGTAATTTTAAAATTTATAGACAAATCTAATTCAAAGAATTAGAAATTTTTTCCATAACTTTCTCTGAAGAAAGTTTTGTTAAATCAGAAACTTGTATTGCTTTAAAATTTTCTCTTTCAATGCTTACTTTATAAGCTGATGTATGAGAACCAAACAAAACTAAACCTTTTGAATTTAAATGAGCGGCGATATGTGCGGGTCCTGTATCATTGGCCACAACAAATGAACTATCTTTAATTATTGCTGATAATTGAGAAATATCTAAAACTTTTCCATTATCTAAAACACATAAAGCATTAATTTTGTCTGCATCTTTTGTTTCATTTGGTCCAGGAGCAACAATTATTTTGTATTGATCTTGGTATTTTTCTTTAATTTTTGTAATCAGTTCATTGTAGTAAGGCCATTTCTTTGAAATTAAGTGTGGTGAACAAAATGGAAATAGAAGTATATATTTATCTAACTTATATTCAGATTTAATTTTACTTATATCTGAACAACTCCATGAGAAATCAGGCGCCATTGTATGATTTGTTATTAATCCAGAAGCTCTTAATTGATGATCAAATCTATTTAGGACAGGATCCTTGTCAAATTCCTCTTTTGATTTATCCGATGGAAGAGTTGTTTCAGAAGATGACCAAATATTTAAATTTGAACTAGGAAATAAAATTCTTTTGTAAAAAGATGTTCTGCTTGAGTTTTGAAGATCGTAGACTTTTACAAAATTATATTTTTTTATATTTTTCATTAATGAGTAGAGATAGATTAGATTAAATCTAGATAAACGTTTGTCTAAAATTACTTCAGATAAGAATGGATTTTTTTTAAATAAATCAAAATATGGCTTTGTGGTTAGAAGGTATAGTTTATCATTTTTATGATTTTCAAATATATCTTGAATTGCACCACTTGCTTGAGTTATATCTCCTAAAGATCCATGTTTTATGATTAGTATATTAGACATATTTATAACAATTTAACATACTATAAAACTTTATGAATAAAATTCTAGTTGAAGTATCTATTGGCGAACTTTTGGACAAAATTTCTATATTAGAAATTAAGAAAGAAAAAATAATAGATGCTGAAAAACTAAAATTTATTAATAATGAATATAACATTCTAAAAGTACACCTTGATAACAATATAAAAACTGATGAAAAATTAAATAAACTTTTTAAATCGCTAAAAGAAATAAATGCAAAACTTTGGGTTATAGAGGATGATAAAAGGATGTGCGAAAAAAATTCAGATTTTGGTGAAAAATTCACAAAACTTTCTAGAGATGTGCATTTTTTCAATGATGATAGGGCTAAAATTAAACTGGAAATCAATAATTACACTGGATCTAAAATTAAAGAAATCAAGGAATATACTAATTACTAATCCAAACTTGGAATTATCTTTCTAAGTTTCATTGATTGACTGGGCTGGATATTTGCACAAATAATTCCAATTCCTGATTTTTTTAATTTTAAAATTTTACCATCTGGTGAAATTATTGCTGAATGACCAAATGTTTCTCTTTTTTTAGTATTTTTTCCAGTTTGATTAGGTGCAAAAATATAGCAAAAATTTTCTATTGCTCTAGCTCTCAATAATTCAATCCAATGTTTTTGTCCTGTAATTTTAGTAAATGCAGAAGGCACACTAATAAAATGTAATTTTTTCTTAGATAATTTTCTATATATTTCAGGAAATCTAAGATCAAAACAAATCGTAAGTCCTAACCGCCCCCAAGGAAGATTTGTTGTTACAAGTTTTTTACCAGGTTTAAAAGTTTTACTTTCTTTATGTTGTTCCTTGTTGGGTAAATTAACATCAAACATTTTAATTTTATCATAATAAGTAACTATATTTCCTTTTGGACCAACCATAATTGATCTATTTCTGTATTTATTTTTATCTTTAACTGCAATAGATCCTATCAATATCCATTTTTTATTTTTTTTTGATATTTTTTTGATTTCTTTAACTAGTGGGTCTTTGTTCATTGGGAAAGAATTTTTATAAAGTATTTTTTTATTGCTTGTAATAATTGATGTAGTTTCTGGAGTAATTATTAAGTCAGCTTTTTTCTTTATAGCCTGATTAATATAAAAAATAACCTGCCTAAAATTTTTATTATAATTTTCTCCACAAGATAACTGGATACAAGCAACTTTCATTATTAGTAACTATATTTTTTCTCCAAATACTTTATAAAATTGTGAATTATAAAGGTCATTATTAAATATATACTTCCAGCAACAATAAAAACTTCCACAGGTCTAAAAGTAGTTGATATAATATGTTTTGCTACCCCAGTGAGATCAAGCAAAGTAACAGTGCTAGCTAAAGAAGTTCCTTTTAACATTAATATCATTTCGTTACCATAAGCTGGTAATGATTGTCTTATAGCAATCGGTAGTTTGATTTTAAAAAAAGTATTTATTTTATTTAATCCCAAACCTTTAGCTGCCTCTAAAATTCCTTCATTAATTGTATCAAATGCAGACCTAAAAATTTCTGAAGAATAAGCTCCTGTGTTTAAAGTAAATGCAAGAATTGCACAAGAATAAGGTTCTTTTAACACTATCCAAAGAAAAGATTCTCTTATCCATTCTACTTGTCCTAAGCCGAAATATATTACAAATACTTGAACTAATAGAGGTGTGCCTCTTAAAATATATGAATAATAATATGCAATATAATAAAAAAATTTATTTTTACCTGTTCTTAATATTGCAAAGAAAATACCAACAAAAATACCAAAGAATAATGATAGTAAAGTCAATTCAATTGTTAATTTTGTAGCATTAAGGAGCTTAGGTAAACTTTCTATCATCAAATCCATTTAATACCCTTTGTTATAATGTTGTTCTAATTTGTTAAATAATTTCATGCTCAAAAAAGTCAAAAATAAATACAAAACTGCCGCAAAAGAATAAAAAAATAAAGGATCCCTTGTATATCCAGCCGCAATATATGACTGTCTCATAATTTCTACTAATCCAGTAACTGATATTAAAGATGTATCTTTTAAAGTAATTTGCCAAACATTACTTATATTGGGTAAAGCTAATCTCAACATTTGTGGAATAATTATTTTGTAATAATAAATTTTTTTTTGAATACCTAATACTTCTGAAGCTTCAAATTGACCTTTATCAATAGATTGAACTGCTCCTCTGAATACTTCTGTTGAATATGCGCCAGATATGATTCCTATAGAGATTGCGCCAGTTAAAAATGCATTGACTTCAATATATCCATCGTATCCAAATATTCTAGCTACATACATAACTGCGCCACTTCCTCCAAAAAAAAACAAATAGATTACTAAAAGTTCTGGAACACCTCTAAAAATAGTCGTGTAAAAACTTCCAATCAAATTTAAAGTTTTAATTTTTGATAGTTTAAATGATGCAAAAATTGCGGCTAAAAAAAACCCAATAATTAAAGCTGTTGAAGAAACTGCTAAAGTCATGAGTGTCGCAAAAAAAAGCTCGTCTCCCCAACCAGTTTCTCCGTATGCTAAAAGTTCCATAGATTTTAAGACGATAGATAAAATTAAACTATCGTCTTAAAAATTAATTTATTACATTGACGCGTCAAAGCCAAACCACTTTATAGCTAGTTCGCTTATTTTTCCTTGTTCTCTAGCTGTGTCTATAGCTTCGTTAAATCTTTTTAATAGATCGGTATCATCTTTTCTAATACCTACACCAACTCCTGCTCCAAAAGGACCGCCTGAATAAACTGGTCCAGTTAAAACAACAGGTTTTCCAGATTTCTCAGCAAAATCTGTAATTGCTAGAATATCTGCCAAACCAGCATCACATCTACCCGCTACTAAATCTAAATTTACTTCATCTTGAGTTTTGTAAGTTCTAACTGTTGGTTTGCCTACTAAACCTGACTCTAAGAAGTTTTGATGAATAGTTGCTGTTTGAACACATACAGTTTTTCCTGTAAGAGATGTTGTTAAGTCTGCAAGTATTTTTATTGTTGCTAAGTCTGTGTTTGATAGATTAATTGCAGAAGTATCCATTCCTTCCAACGCTGAACCTTTCATGACTGCTAAAGAAGCACCATCAGATGCATATCCTTGAGAAAAATTAATTGTTTTCATTCTCTCTTCAGTAATAGACATTCCTGCCATGATAGCATCGTATTTTTTCATGGTTAATCCCGGGATCATTCCATCCCAATCTTGTTCTACCAAAGTGCATTCAGCCCCCATATAAATACAAAGAATATTAGCCAGTTCAATTTCAAAACCAATCAATTTCCCAGATTCATTTTTTGCATTCCAAGGTGGGTAAGCACCCTCTGTTCCTATTCTTATTTTATCAGCAAATACATTTGCTGTTAATAATA
>Ga0208642_1000631_pt1 | contig 18133 bp, 18 predicted proteins | sample ETN02SmetaG_4_FD_185790 | JGI IMG/M metagenome (GOLD analysis project Ga0208642, IMG submission 185790) | Marine microbial and viral communities from oxygen minimum zone, Eastern Pacific Ocean - ETNP2014F10-02SV251 (SPAdes) (version 2) | ecosystem: Environmental > Aquatic > Marine > Oceanic ...
TGTGTGTTGGATTGAGAGCAATTGCCCTCTTAAGATCCAGCATTGCATCGTTAAGGGACTGATTGACCAAACCGTGCATCAGATCCAGATTGAAGTTTTTAAATCCAACCTGTCGGGCAGTTTCGACCGAACCTAATACATCATTGCTGGAGTGAATTCTTCCGAGGCTTTTAAGTTGCTTATCACTAAGGCTTTGTGCGCCGATGCTCAATCGATTCACACCGGCATCAAGAAAACCACTGAACTTGTTGCGGTCGACGGTACCCGGGTTTGCTTCCATGGTGATTTCAACAGATGGGTCAAAGACCAGAACCTGTCTCAATCGGTTGATGAGTTTCCTGACGGCTTCCGGGGAGAACAGACTTGGTGTGCCGCCTCCGAGGAAGATGGATTTGATACGGCGATTGTTTACATAAATCAGATCATTTTCGAGGTCTGTGTTTAACGCTTCAATATAGGCTGTCTCTGGAAGCTGCTCAGAGATCTCATGAGAATTGAAGTCACAGTAGGGACACTTCTTTACACACCAGGGGAAGTGAATATAGAGCGAGAGTGGAATGGTCATAACCTGCCAAGCGTGGATCTCAGTTGTTCGACCGCTGCAGCTCGATGGCTGATTTGATTTTTTTCCTCCGGGCTCAGTTGTGCTGAGGAAACACCCAGCGCGTCTACATAGAACAATGGATCATATCCAAAGCCTTTGTCGCCAATCTGTTTTTCAAGAATCTTCCCTTCCCATGTACCGCTCGCAATTAAAGGCATGGGATCTCTTTCGTGTCTGAGTAGTACGATGACGCATCGAAATCGAGCGGTTCTCTGAATAGAGGGCACACCCTCAAGTTCGCGGAGTAATTTCGTGTTGTTGTCGCTGTCTGTGGCAGAAGCACCTGCATAGCGAGCCGAATGGATCCCTGGTGCCCCTGACAAAAAGTCGACTTCGAGTCCGGAATCATCGGCAATTGCAGGCATTTTCGCGACGTGGCTGGCGTGTCGGGCTTTGATAATGGCGTTTTCGACAAAGGTCAGTCCTGTCTCCTGCGGGCTTTCAATATCGAAAGAACTTGCTGGCAATAACTGGAATGAGCCAGGCAGGATTTGATTTAACTCAAGCAGTTTCTTGTCATTGTTACTGGCCAGAACGATTTGCACCCTAATGCACCCTTGTAATAATGTTGGGTCGATGACAGATCGTTATGTCAGGATCGCTCATCATCTCAATATGAAGTCTGGCAGGCTGCCTGATCATGAGCGTTTCCAGAGACTGATTGGCACCCCTGTCAATACTGATACTTGTCTGTGGTACAGCGAATATTTTTAAAAGATATTTCAACAGGTGTTTGTTGGCTTTACCATTGACTGGCGGGGCTGTGTTTTTTTTTATCTTCAGGCGGTCGGGTCCGGGCTCCAACTTGACAATCGATGATTTTGAATTGATCTTAACGTGAAGCGTAAGACTGTCATCTCGCCAACTGAAAAAACCACTCACCTAAAGACCAAGCCTAAAGACCAAGAATGAGATTGGGAGGAACACCCAGCATTTGTGCCAAAGGTGCGACAACCAGGATATTGTCAATGATGTTGATGAAAACAAACACCAGAATGATTGAGAAGTCTATTCCGCCCATGGGAGGTAATAACTTACGAGCTGGTGTGCAAATAGGTTCTGTTATCTGATGAATCAAACTCAAAGCCGGATGATTTGAATAAGGAGCAATCCAACTGGATATGACCGAAATCAGTAAAGCGAAAAAGTAGATTTTGAGAATAATCGAGAAAAGACCCACTAGAACCCAGGCAACATAGATCGGCAGGAAGAACGAGTATCCGAACAACATCATGATCAGCATGACGGCGACAAGCTGAATGATGAATGCGACGGTCAGTGTGGCGAAATCAACTCCGTATACGGTTGGCAGGACAGTACGAAAGGGGCGAATCGCCGGGTCTGTAATTTTCACAATAGCCTGACAGATAGGATTGTAGTAGTCCGTGCGGGAGACCTGCATCAGAAAACGTAACATCATGACGATGGTGTAGAGGCCAAAGAACGTCTGAATGATATAAACACTGGCGTTTGCAAGATTTTCTGACATTGACTTAATCCGTAATACTAAGAAAACTGATTATAGCCAAGATCACGCCCGTGATAACTCCTTTGATCGTTCGAAAGCGGCTTCGATTGCCTCGGCAAACAGCTCAGTTAATCCCGCGTCCATCAGTTTTGTGAGGGCTGCCTGGGTTGTACCGCCGCGAGAAGTAACGTTTATGCGCAATTGTTCGGTGGTGAGATCAGAGTCGATGGCCATCTGTGCAGCGCCAAGCGCTGTTTGCAAAACCAGTACTCGACTCTCATCGGCCGTCAGACCGAGTCCAATGCCTGCCTGCTGCATGGATTCCATAACCAGAAAATAGTATGCAGGACCGCTACCTGAGATCGCCGTTACGGTGTCCAGGGCTGATTCGGTGCTGAACCAGAGAACCTTACCGACAGAACCGAGGATATTCTCTGCAATGTTTCTTTGGCTATCAGTCACCCTGGTATTGGCAAACAGGCCAGTCATGCCCTGTTGCACAAGTGCAGGGGTATTTGGCATGCAGCGAATCACTGCCGTGTCTTCGCCAAGCCAGTTGTTCAGGGATTCAATGGTGATACCAGCGGCAACACTGATAAACAGCTTGTCGTCGGTCTGTCCCCTGAGGGTCTGACAGATTTTAGACATCATGCCCGGTTTGAGGCACAGGACCACAGTCTGAGAATCGGCAATAGCCTGGATATTGTCATTCGTCCTGACGACTTCTGCTGGTAACTTGTCCAGTTGGGCGGACACCGGATCTGAGGCGACTATCCTGTCTGCCTGACCGGTCTTAAGATAGCCGCCGATGAGTGCCTGGGAGATGTTTCCGGCACCGATGAATGTGGTTGAAGTCATGTCGCTACTCTTTTCGGTTTGGGTTGTGCCTGCTGTGATCTTGCAATGTATGCGTCATTGAATCCAATTACCTGCTAAAAGAACTTATTCACGGGTGCCAAAGATTGCCGTACCAATTCGCAGGATGGTCGATCCTTCTGCTATCGCTGATTCCAGATCGGCTGTCATGCCCATGGAAAGCTGATCAAATTCTATTATATCAAAGGTCTGCTTGACAGATTCCTGCAGCTCTCGGAGCCTTCTAAAGGCGTCTCTTTGAGCAACTGGATTGTCGTTTGGTGCAGGAATTGCCATTAATCCTCGCAGACGGATGTTATCGAAGGTAATCATCGACTCAATCATGGCTTTTACCTCCTCAACCGGTATGCCAGCTTTGCTCGGTTCCATGTCGAGATTCACCTGCAGCAGTACGTTAAGCGGGGGCAGTGTTGACGGCCGCTGATCATTGAGCCGGCGAGCAACCTTGAGGCTGGCGATGGTATGAACCCAATCAAAATGTTCTGCGATCGGTCGGGTTTTGTTGGATTGAATGGCGCCAATGAAATGCCAGTTAACAGGCCAGTGGCTCTGGGTTTGGTCAATCACGGATATTTTCTCAAGCGCCTCCTGCAGGTAGTTCTCACCAAAATGGCGCTGATTGCAGTCCAGCGCTTCAACGACCATTGCTGCGGATTTGGTCTTACTCACTGCAAGAAGTTCGATTTCAGCGGGATCACGAGAAAAGCGTTGACAGGCCTGCGAGATCCTCTGTCTGACGCTGGCGAGATTACTTTGTATTAGGCTGCTGGACACGGCTTATCATGAAACGATGGTTTATTGCTCTATTCGATAATACTATTATGCCTTAATCACACTAAGTCGATTTCTAGAATCTTTCTGCACAGGAACCAACTAAATGGATATTACAGAATTATTGGCCTTTAGTGAGAAACAAGGTGCGTCGGATCTACATCTGTCTGCCGGCTTACCCCCCATGATACGTGTTGATGGCGATATTCGGCGAATCAATTTGCCTGCTTTGGACCACAAAGAAGTGCACTCGTTGATATATGACATCATGAATGACAAGCAACGAAAGGAATTTGAAGAGTTTTTTGAATGCGACTTTTCCTTTGAGGTCCCTGGTGTTGCGAGATTCAGGGTTAACGCCTTCAATCACAATAGAGGCTCTGGGGGTGTATTTAGAACTATCCCGGCAAAAGTACTGACAATGGATGACCTGGGTATGGGTGAGGCCTTCAGAAGCATCGCGGAAACTCCCAGGGGATTGATTACGGTCACCGGTCCCACAGGTTCTGGCAAAAGTACAACACTGGCAGCCATGATGGATTACGTCAATGACAGCCGTTATCAACACATCCTGACGGTTGAAGATCCGATTGAGTTTGTGCACGAGTCCAAGAAATGTCTTGTAAACCAGAGGGAGGTGCACAGGGACACCCTTGGCTTCAACGAAGCGTTGCGTTCAGCATTGCGTGAAGACCCGGATATTATTCTGGTTGGGGAGATGCGAGATCTCGAAACCATTAAACTCGCGCTCGAAGCAGCCGAGACGGGTCATATGGTGTTCGGCACTTTGCATACGTCTTCTGCTGCGAAAACCATCGACCGGATTATTGATGTATTTCCTGCATCCGAGAAAGACATGGTCCGATCGATGTTGTCTGAATCCCTGCAGACGGTAATTTCACAGACGCTTTTGAAAAAAGTCGGCGGCGGTCGGGTTGCCGCTCACGAGATCATGATCTGTACTCCTGCGATAAGAAATCTGATCCGGGAATCCAAAATTGCGCAGATGTATTCGGCGATACAGACCGGTGGTCAGATAGGTATGCAAACGTTGGATCAGTGTTTGCGAGGGCTGTTGGAGAAGAACCTGATCAGTAAGGAAGCTGCGCGTGAAAAAGCGAAAATCCCTGGAGACTTTGCTTAAAACCAGCTCAAGGGCTGGTCTCCTTTGACGGAAATCCCAGATCATTGATTTCGACGAGTTGCTGAAGGTTGTTGTTGACCAGTCTGCATCATCTCTATGCTCAGGGAGAGACCTTTTACGACAGTGCACTGACATCAAGGGATTCTGCCAACGATTTAAGACTTATGATCAAGCTCGCGAGATATGCACCACAAGATACTGCGAGTAGCGTCGCAGGCCTGTTTCTCGAGTCGAATGAAGACGACCTATCGCGGCGTTAAGCAAGTCAACAGCTTATTCATTCTGTCTGAACCAGGTTTCCAGAATCAGTTTTGCAGCGATAGCATCAAGCGGCCTCTTGCTAGGGAGTGTTTGATGACTCTTGACCCCTGTCAGCTGTTTGGCTTCAAAACTACTCAAACGTTCATCGACGATAGAGTGTGGAATATTGAACCTGCCGGTGAGTCGACGAGCGAACTTTATGGCACGATCAGACATGGCGCTCGGGGTCTCATCCATATTGAGTGGCAATCCGATAACCAGATGTGAAGGTTGCCATTCTGTGAGGAGATCCTCGACCTTCTGCCAGTCTGGAACCCCGTCTTTTGCAACAAGGACAGACACCGGGCTTGCAGTCCCGGTTATTGCCTGACCGACAGCGACACCGATTTTTTTTGTGCCATAGTCAAATGCCATAACAAGTGAGGTATCCACCATTAGTCATGTCCTGCTCTGGGCGAGATCAAGTTAAGATCGACACCCATCAGTTTGGCTGCTGCAGAAGCTCGACTGGCATATGGTTCATCGAAAACGATATGACCGGCTACAGGGGCCAACAACCATACATTCTTGGATAGTTCATGTTCCAGCTGTTCAGACCCCCAGCCCGCATATCCTAACAGTGCAATTGTTTTTGGGGGCTCCTCTCCCGCTTTCAGGGCCTCGATAAAGTCAGGCGAGGTAGTCAGTGAGATGTCATCACTGATCTGCAGTGTGGAAGTAAATGAACTCCCCGCGGGATGCAGAAAAAATAGACTTTCCTGCTCGACAGGACCGCCAATCAGGACGGGACAGTCACAGCAACCATCGAGTTCAGGTAACAATTCCCCAATCTTGTTTTCCAGGGGTTGATTAATGACCAGACCGAAGGCGCCCTGATCATTGTGATCGATGAGTAGAGAAATCGTATTCTGAAAGTAATCCCCTTTTAGCGCCGGTAAAGAGATCAGGAAGTTATTCTTAAAAGTCTGGTCTGTGTCCATGACGTAATCTTCAGTGCTGCATTGTTCTTTAGTAGCTCCGTAACGAGCTGTTTTTTCGAAAGTGCCACGTACGAATAATTTCTAACACGTCGGTGGTTTTGCGCAGTTCATCAGGAAATGGCGCAAATGGCGATGCAAGTTTGACAATTCTTATGGCAGCGTCATCCAGTACCCTGTGACCGGACGATTCCAGCAGTTCGGCTTCTCTCAAACGTCCATTTGGTGCTATCGCCACCATCAGTCGCAGACTTCCGTAGAGTTTTTTGCGTCGGGCTTCTGCCGGATAGTTCAAGTTACCTATCTTCTCTATTTTGCGGCGCCATGAATTCAGGTAAAAAGCGTCTGCACTTGACGCAGTGGATAGACTGGTCAGACGCTTGATTCTGGGTCGTTTCGCATAAATCTGCCGCTGCTGGTCAAGTCGTGCTTCGAGACTGGCGATCTCAAGACTTCGTTCTAGCAGCGACTTTTTGCCCTTAACCGGTCGTTCCGACGGGGTCATTTCATCAGCTTTGGTCTCGGCAGTAGCCTTGTTTATAAAGGAAGCTGTGGTTGTCACCACGGGTTTTTCAGTCTGGATGACCGTGGGTGCAGCTGCGGTCTGTTGTACAGGTGAAACCTCTCGAATGACCGTGTCGTGGAACTGGGCCTGTTTTGGTGATGTGGTGAGGGCTTTCTCTTCCAGTGAACCGCTTCCCATTTGACTGAACTGAGCCAGAAAATCTGCCTTGTCTGGTTGATTCTTACTGTGATGTTGGGCAAGCGTTACTTCCATTGTGTGAGTCGAAGGTCCTCTCTTTACAAATGTGAAGGTTACACCGAGGATAATAATGGCGTGAATTGCGACGGCCAGAAATACAGTGAAACTGAGTCGATCAGTTGATGTGACACCGGGGTTAATCGCTGCCATCAGTGAATAAGGGTCTCGATGAAGCTGATATATTCGCCCGCGATATCGAGATCATAGGCTTTATCAATCTCACGGATACAAGTTGGGCAAGTCACGTTGATTTCCGTCAGGTAATCGCCAATCACGTCAATTCCAACAAAATAGAGTCCCTTTTCGCGCAGAACCGGCCCAATCTGATCACAAATCCAGCGATCCCTGTCATTCAACGGTCTTGCCACGCCAGATCCACCTGCCGCCAGGTTTCCTCTTGTTTCACCCTCAGCGGGGATTCTGGAGAGCCCGTAGGGAACAGGTTCTCCATTGATCAACAGAATCCTTGTGTCTCCTTGGGTGATCTCGGGTATGAATTTCTGAGCCATGATTTGTCGATTACCATGATCTGTCAGGGTTTCAATGATGACCGAGAGGTTGGAATCATTGGGTCTGGCTCGAAATATTGATGCGCCACCCATTCCGTCGAGTGGTTTGAAGATCACATCCTCGTGCTCCTCGTGAAAGCCGCGGAGAATGTCGGTATCTCGACTCACCAGGTGTGCAGGGCAACATTGTGGGAACTCGAGCGCAAACAGCTTCTCGTTACAGTCGCGTATACTGCCAGGACGGTTCAGGATCATTGCCCCAGCACTTTCAGCCTGTTCCAGAAGGTAGGTGGAGTAGATGTACTCCATGTTAAATGGGGGTTCCTTGCGCATTAGCACAGCGTCCAGGTCGCTTAGAGGGGTTGTAACCTCGCTAATTACCTCGTACCAGTGGGTCTGGTTCTCAATAATGGCGATTTTGATCTGTTTCGCGGAAACAATGCCCTGGGTTGTGAATAATCCCGCCTGCTGGATCGTGTAGATCTCCCAGCCTTTGCGCTGTGCGGCGGCCATCATGGCCAGGGTGCTATCTTTCTTGTGATTGATGGATTCGAGTGAATCCATCACCACGCCAAGTCTTAAATTCAAGCTTTACTGCCTTGGAGAACTGTAGTTAATTCGAGGACATTGTAAACCACGAAGGCAGTTTTGTGACGCTAATACCGTTGCTTGAGTGTACTTATGGATTGAGTTTAGCAACTGCGTTAAAACCCCCGGTGCTTGAAGGACAGGTCGTACCCTTACCGGTCATCCTTGCAAGGAGTGGCGATAGGCCAGTGGCACTGCAGGTCGATCGAGTTATTGGTAGCCGCGAAGTTGTCTCGAAGAGTCTTGGCCCGCAATTCAGTGACGCCAGCGGTATATCTGGTGCGACCGTTCTGGGTGATGCCCAGGATGGATTTGAGGTGTTGCGGACTGTGCGTAGAGACCCCGACTTGAGAAACTTCCTATCATCATGAATAGGCGCTTCTTAAGCTAATCTTCTAAAGATCGCCCCACCTGGATTGCACCAGTGTCAACATCGAGATGGTCGCTGTTTCAAGCCTCAGAATTCTGGTGCCAAGGTTAATGCCCGTAAATTTCTGATCCCAGGCTTGCGAGATCTCAGCGGGAGTGAATCCTCCCTCGGGCCCAATGGCGATGGCGACGTGTTTTGGCGTTACAGCAATCCCATCCAGTTTTAACTCACCCTGGGGTTCGGTGATTAGACATAGTTCAGCACTGATGGTAATCCATTCCGAGAAGGGTATGAGAGGCAATACCGCAGGTGGACGGTTCAGGCCACATTGTTCACAAGCGCTGTGACAGATTTCCTGCCAGTGGCTGATCTTTTTATCTGTGGCGGAGAGCGAGATCGATGAATGTGAAACGATAAGTGGTTGGATGCGGCTGACACCGAGTTCAGTTGCCTTTTGAATCGCGAAGTCCATCGCGTCGTGCTTACTGACAGCGAGGCCGATATCAATCTCAAGGGGGGACTTGCGATCGTTTGATGAAAACTCACCAACTTCGATATCAACCTTGTTGCGATCTGCCGATGAAATCTTTCCCTGGTATTCGCCTCCCTGACCATTGAACAGGATCAGTGAATCCCCGGATTTCAGGCGCAGCACATTGCGGATGTAGTGAGAACGAGTTCCGGTCACTGTCAGCGACTGGTCAGTGGCTAGTGGTTGTTCAATGTAGAATCGGGAAACCCGCATAGGTGAATTGGCGATTCTGGTCAAAGACCGAGATTACGCCACAGCCTGACAATGGGTAAAGACTGGTTCATGGTATAGAAGTGTAAGCCAGGTGCGCCTCCCTCGAGCAGTTGTTCACAAAGGCGAGCCACTACTTCGTCACCAAAAGCCGTCAACGAATCCTTGTCATCCTGCAGATCCTCGAGATTCTTGCGAATCCATCGTGGAATCTCAGCCCCGCAGATATCCGAAAATCGAACCAGAGACCGGTAATTCGTGATCGGCATAATACCGGGCACGACAGGAATATCGACGCCAATTTTCTCGCAGCTGTCAACAAATCTGAAGTATGAGTCGGCGTTGTAAAAGTACTGGGTAATAGCGCTGTTTGCCCCTGCATCTATCTTTGCCTTAAAGAAGTGCAGATTTGATTCAACGCTTCTGGAGTCGGGATGAATTTCCGGGTAAGCCGCAACCTCAATGTGGAAGTGATCGCCGGTTTTTTCTCTGATAAAGGTGACCAGTTCGTTCGCGTAGGTCATTTTAATTGATGCGCCCATGCCAGATGGCATATCACCGCGCAATGCCACCAGGCGCGTAACCCCTGCGTCTTTGTATTCGTTTAACAGTGCTTCAATCTTCTCAGGCGCATCACCGCCGAAGGAAAGGTGCGGAGCGGCGGTGGACCCGGAGTCGTTAATCTCGAGAACGAGCCGTTTGGTACCATCTTTTGTCGAGCCACCTGCGCCATAGGTCACTGAAAAAAAATGCGGATTCAGTTCACTCAGACGATCATGAACCCGTCGGGTTTTTTCGAATGCTTCTTCAGATTTTGGTGCTGAGAACTCGAAGCTAAAAAGTCTGGGAAATGATTCCTGTGCTGCCATGGAGAGGCTCTTTAAAGAGCGTCGGCCAGGATGTCAGCCTTGTCCGTTTTTTCCCAGGTGAAGTTTGGCTCTTCTCGACCGAAGTGTCCGTAGGCTGCTGTATCCAGGTAAATCGGCCGTTTTAGATCCAACATGGAAATAAGACCTTTTGGCCGAAGGTCAAAGTGTTCCCGAACCAGTGCCTCGATCTCAGAATCTGAAAGCTTTCCGGTGCCGAATGTCTCGATACTGATAGAAGTTGGTTCAGCAACACCGATCGCGTAGGACACCTGGATCTCACAACGATCTGCAATACCGGCAGCGACAATATTCTTGGCGACATAACGACTAGCATAGGCGGCACTTCGATCAACCTTTGAGGGATCCTTGCCGGAAAAGGCACCGCCACCGTGTCGTGCTGTGCCACCATAGGTATCGACGATTATTTTCCGACCCGTTACACCGCAGTCACCGACGGGCCCGCCAATCACAAAACTGCCCGTGGGATTGATGTGATATTTGGTGTCTGCGTGGAGCCAGTTTGCCGGTAGAACCGGTTTGATGATTTCTTCCATGACTGCTTCCTGCAGGTCCTTAAGTGAAACTGAAGGGTCATGCTGGGTTGAAAGTACAACAGCGTCTATGCCATTGGGTACACCCTTGTCATCGTAAGTAAAGGTCACCTGACTTTTTGCATCGGGTCTCAGGAACAACAGTTTCCCTGCTTTTCTAATGTCGGATTGCTGTTTAACAAGACGGTGAGAATAGGTAATCGGCGCGGGCATCAATACATCGGTTTCGTTGGTCGCATAACCAAACATCAAACCCTGGTCGCCTGCGCCCTGCTCATGGTCGGCGCTTTCGTCCACCCCCATAGCGATATCTGCAGATTGCTTTCCAATCGCATTCAGTACCGCACAGGAGGCGCCGTCGAAACCCACATCAGAGCTGTTGTATCCGATATCCAGGATGACTTTACGACAGATTTCCTCAAGATCAACCCAGGCTTTAGTGGTGATTTCTCCCGCGATAACTACCATGCCGGTTTTGAGCATGGTTTCACAGGCAACACGACCTTCTTTGTCCTCAGTGAGAATGGCATCCAGAATGGCATCTGAAATTTGATCAGCCATCTTATCTGGATGGCCCTCTGATACGGATTCAGAGGTAAATGTTTTGATTGCCATATGCGAAGTCTGATTTCCAAAAGCCGGCATTCTACAGCCTTAGGTGATGTTTTCCCAATCTAAACCGCGACAATGCTTCAAGACAATGCTTCAAGTAGAAGCCAAAAACCGCTCATATCCAAAAGAAGGTTTGATGTCGATGAGTGCCTAAGAGAAAATAGTCGCCTTCATTCATCGCAACAACGGGTTATCAATGAGTTCACACCAACAACGCGCGAATGCAATTCGTGCGCTCAGCATGGATGCAATTCAGAAAGCAAAATCTGGACACCCGGGAGCACCCATGGGAATGGCGGATATAGCTGAAGTCCTTTGGACTGAGTACATGGACCATAACCCACTTAATCCTGACTGGGAGAACCGGGACCGGTTTGTACTCTCAAACGGACACGGATCCATGTTGCTCTATTCCTTGTTGCACCTGACTGGTTACGATTTAGCCATGGAGCAACTGATGAATTTCAGACAGCTGGGGTCAAAAACACCAGGGCATCCTGAATATGGCTATACACCTGGCGTTGAAACGACAACCGGTCCACTGGGACAGGGATTTGCTAACAGCGTTGGGATGGCGATAGCCGAGAAACTACTGGCGGCCCGTTTTAATCAGAGCAAAGACGGCAGTGTCTTCAATATCGTTGACCATCATACTTTTGTATTTGCCGGGGACGGTTGCCTGATGGAAGGTATTTCCCATGAAGTTGCATCGCTCGCGGGGACACTGAAGCTGGGTAAGTTGATCTGTATCTATGATGACAATGGCATTTCGATTGACGGCAAGGTGGAAGGCTGGTTTACCGATGATACTCCGGGTCGGTTTGCTGCTTACGGCTGGCATGTCATCCCTGATGTGGATGGTCATGATGCAGAGGCTGTTTCTGTTGCCCTTGAACAGGCGAAGAGCAATACCGGTCAGCCCAGTATTATTTGCTGTAAAACAGAGATTGGCTACGGCGCACCGAACAAGGCAGGAACTGCAGCAAGCCATGGAGCGCCTTTGGGCGAGGATGAGGTGGCTGGTACACGGGAGCAGCTTGGATGGTTGCACGAGCCCTTTATTATCCCCGATGACATCTACGAAGGTTGGGACTGCAGGCAGAAAGGTGCCGAGAAAGAAAATGAATGGAAGCAGTGCTTTGCAGACTACAGTCAGGCGTTCCCTACATTAGCGAAGGAGTTTGAACGTTGTGTCAGAGGCGAGTTGCCGGATGACTGGTCAAAGGCGATGGATGATCTTTTGAAAGAAACCAATACCAATGCTGAATCCATGGCATCCAGGCAGGCGTCTGCGAAAGTCATTGCCAGGATTGCATCCCTGCTGCCGGAATTAGTGGGTGGTTCAGCGGATCTGTCAGGTTCCAACAACACAAACTGGCCTGAAGTTGAAGTTGTTGACGGGTCAGATTCAGAAGGCAATTACATTTACTATGGCGTTAGAGAATTCGGAATGACTGCCATCGCGAACGGCATGACTTTGCACGGTGGTATTTTGCCCTTTACAGGGACGTTCTTAATCTTCATGGATTACGCACGCAATGCAGTCAGGATGTCAGCATTGATGGGAATTCGGAATATTCATGTCTATACTCATGACTCAATTGGCCAGGGTGAAGATGGCCCGACGCATCAGCCGGTCGAGCAGCTGGCCAATCTCCGTGGTACGCCCAACATGTCTGTCTGGCGCCCCTGTGACAGTCTTGAGACGGTGGTTGCGTGGCAATCAGCCGTCGAAAGAAAAGACGGACCGACAGCACTTGTCTTCTCCAGGCAGGGATTGCCCTTCCAGGCGCGAACCGACAGCCAGATAAAAGAAGTTGCAAGGGGTGCTTATGTCATCAAAGACAGCAGCGAGCCAGCAAAGGTCATTCTGATTGCGACCGGTTCTGAAGTGAACATCGCAATTGGTGCTGCTGAAAAACTCAACGAATCCGGCACGCCGACAAGGGTGGTGTCGATGCCCAGCGCAAACACCTTCGAAGCTCAAGACGAATCATACAGGGAGTCCGTATTGCCTGTGGCTCAGCGTAATCGAGTTGCAATAGAAGCTTCGCATCCGGATTACTGGTACAAATGGGTTGGCCTCGATGGTGAAGTGATTGGCTTACCCAGGTTTGGCGAATCCGGTCCTGGCGGTGAAGTCATGACACACTTTGGTTTTTCGGTTGATAACATTGTCGAAGTTGCCAGAGGTATGGTGTGAATGTAGTTGATCTCAGGGATCTCGATCTCCAAGGTAAACGGGTTCTTGTTCGTGAAGATCTGAATGTACCGCTCAAAGATGGCAAGGTCACATCGGATGCCCGGATCCGCGCCGCATTGCCTACCATAGAATATATTTTGGGTGCTGGGGCAAAGTTGATGGTTATGTCGCATTTAGGGCGCCCGATAGAAGGGACTCCTATCGCTGACCAACCTGAGGCCAGTATGGCCCCGGTTTCTGCTTATATTGCTAACCTGATGGGAAAAGAAGTACGTCTGCTTGAGGACTATCTGGATGGAGTGGAATTTGGTGATGAAGACTTTGTTCTGTTTGAAAACGTCCGTGTTAATCAGGGTGAGAAATCAAACGATGAAACACTGTCGCGCAAACTGGCACAGCTGTGTGATGTATTTGTGATGGATGCCTTCGGTGCGTCACATAGAGCCCAGGCCACGACTGAAGGGGTTGCCAGATATGCACCGGTTGCCTGCGCTGGACTATTGCTGGTAAATGAATTGAAGGCTTTGGAAACTGCAATTGCTGAACCGGCAAAGCCGGTGGTTGCTATTGTGGGCGGCAGTAAAGTGTCCAATAAACTCGAAGTATTGGATGCTTTATCCGAAAAGGTAGACCAGCTCGTTGTCGGTGGCGGGATTGCCAATACTTTTCTTGCGGCAACCGGTTGCGAGGTTGGGCAATCATTGTATGAACCTGATCTTGTCGAGGCAGCCAGAGCATTACTCAACAAGGTCGAAGTGCCCATACCAACAGATGTTGTAACCGCCACGAGTTTGAACGAACCAGAAACGGCGACAATCAAATCAGTCGAAGAAATAAATAGTGACGATATGATTCTCGATATTGGGCCGGAAACGCGAAGTGCCATCAGCCAAATCATTGGCAAAGCGGCGACGATCATCTGGAATGGGCCGGTAGGGGCATTTGAGCGGGACGAATTTGCAGAGGGAACAAAAAGTCTGGCGAAGGATATTGCAGATAACAGGGGCTTTTCGATTGCAGGCGGAGGCGATACCCTTGCGGCAATAGATAAGTATGGAATCGCAGGTGCGATTTCCTATATCTCAACCGGCGGTGGTGCATTTCTGGAATTTGTTGAAGGCAAAGAGTTGCCTGCCGTGGCGGTATTGGAGCGGCGCGCAGCAAACTGAATATTATTTTACAGGAGTAGAACAATGGCATTGGTTAGCATGAGGCAATTGTTGGATCACGCCGCAGAGAATGGATACGGCGTCCCGGCGTTTAATGTTAATAACCTGGAGCAGATGCGGGCCATCATGGAAGGGGCAAGAGAAACAGACAGTCCCGTTATTGTCCAGGCGTCTGCGGGTGCACGAAAATATGCGGGTCCTAATTTTCTGCGTCATCTTATCCTTGCGGCGATAGAAGAATTTCCGGATATACCTGTTGTGATGCACCAGGACCATGGGGCGTCTCCGGATGTATGTCAGCGTTCAATTCAGTATGGATTTTCGTCAGTAATGATGGATGGCTCGTTGATGGAAGATCAGAAGACAGCGTCGAGTTACGAGTACAATGTCGATGTTACCAAGCGAACCACTGATATGGCGCACGCCTGCGGCGTAACCGTCGAGGGAGAACTTGGCTGCCTTGGTTCTCTTGAAACAGGCGAGGCCGGAGAAGAAGATGGCGTAGGCGCTGCGGGGAGTCTGTCGAAAGAGCAACTACTTACAGATCCGGAACAAGCCGTTGATTTTGTCGAGAAAACGGGCGTGGATGCACTGGCCATTGCAATAGGCACCTCCCATGGTGCTTATAAATTCACAAGGCCGCCAACAGGTGACATATTAGCTATTGATCGGATCAAGGCGATTCATTCACGTCTCCCCAATACCCATCTGGTGATGCATGGGTCGTCCAGCGTACCTCAGGAATGGCTGAAGGTAATCAATGAGCACGGTGGCGAGATTCCTGAGACCTACGGGGTGCCAGTGGAAGAAATCCAGGAAGGCATTAAGTATGGTGTTCGCAAGATCAATATTGATACTGACTTGCGACTGGCGTCGACGGGTTCAATTCGGCGCTTTTTAGACAATAACAGATCTGAGTTTGATCCAAGAAAGTACTTTACCGAGTCTCTGATTGCCATGAAAGGGATCGTACTCGATCGTTATGAGGCATTTGGCACGGCTGGAAATGGTTCTAAAATCAAACCAATATCACTCGATGCCATGGCAGGACGCTATTCTACCGGTGATTTAGATCCACAACTTCAATAGAGATCGTGAGTGAGTTAGCTGCCCGCCTGACAGAAATTGTAGGCCTTGAGAATCTTGGCAGCGATGCTGCTGTCAGGGAAAAATACGGTCGTGACTGGACTCGGTTTTTCCCTCCTGTCCCATCGTTTGTGGTGTTTCCTCGAAACATTGAAATCGTTCTGAGACTTGTAAAGTTTGCTAACGAAGCCAAAATTTCTTTGGTGCCGTCAGGTGGTCGAACGGGGTTGTCCGGCGGTGCTGTGGCAACGGACGGTGAAATAGTGGTCTCGTTTGAGAAAATGAACCAAGTGCTGCAATTCAATGAGGTTGATAATACCGTTGTTGTTGAGCCGGGTCTGATTACACAGCAGCTACAGGAATTTGCCACTCAAAAGGGTTTGTTTTATCCGGTCGACTTTGCTTCCTCCGGGTCGAGCCAGATCGGCGGCAATATCGCCACCAACGCGGGTGGAATCAAGGTCTTGCGGTATGGATTAACGCGAGATTGGGTCCGTGGATTAAAGGTGGTGACGGGATCAGGTGAATTACTCGATTTGAATAAGGGACTTATCAAAAATGCCACCGGATATGATTTGCGACACCTGTTTATAGGATCCGAAGGGACGCTTGGGTTTATTGTCGAAGCCACCATGGCACTGACAAAACCTCCTAACGATTTGACGGTGGTGCTGCTCGCGGTACATAAAATGACCGATGTGATTTCTATCCTTGAAGTATTCAAAAACAAAGTTGAACTAACGGCGTTTGAGTTTTTCTCTGATGAAGCTCTGCGCCATGTCATCGATCTGCAGGGAGCGAATCATCCGTTTCCTGAGCAATCCCGTTACTATGTACTGCTGGAGTTTGAGAGAACCACTGCCGAGGTCCCTGAGCTGGCTCACGCTGCTTTCAGCGACTGCGTTTCCGGTGGCTGGGTGGCGGATGGTGTCATCAGTCAGAGTGAACGGCAGCGCGACGAGTTGTGGTCATACCGTGAAAACATTGCACAGGCTCTTACACCCTTTACGCCCTACAAGAATGATGTTGCCGTTCGCGTATCCCAGGTGCCTGGATTTCTGGCAGCGATCGAAGGAGAAGTTGGAAAGAGATACCCGGCGTTCGAGGTTATCTGGTTCGGGCACATTGGCGATGGCAATCTGCATCTGAATATCCTTAAACCAGCAGACTGGGATATTGATGACTTCAAGCGCGATTGTGAGAAAGTCAGTCAAAGCGTGCTGGCAATCGTGAAGGAATTTGATGGCAGCATCTCTGCGGAACATGGGGTTGGATTGCTGAAGCGGGATCAGCTTGAATTTACCCGTTCGTACGCCGAAATCGAACTGATGAAATCACTTAAAGCGGTATTCGATCCAGGCGGGATTATGAATCCAGGGAAACTGCTCTTCTAACCACGCCCCGGGGAGCATATCACCGAACCCCTTGTGTAACGGCGAGATGTCCCTGGCATTGTTAGATTAGTGAGATGTCGAATTAGCGAGACGATCGAGTCTCAATACCCGTTGGTGTACCGATAAGTAATATGTCTGCTGGTTTTTGCGCAAATAAGCCGTTTGTGACGACGCCGGTAATGTTATTTATCTGCTTCTCCAATTCTGGCGCATCCTCTATTGTCAGATCGAAGGCATCGAGAATCACGTTGCCATTGTCTGTCGTGAATCCGTCTCGCCAGACCGGGCGACCACCCAGCTTGATGATTTGTCTCGCAACAGCAGAACGAGCCATTGGGATAACTTCAATCGGTAGCGGAAACTGGCCCAGTGTTTTAACAAGTTTTGATTCATCAACGATACAGATAAACCGATCTGCTACTGAGGCGACGATTTTTTCTCTGGTTAGAGCACCGCCGCCGCCCTTGATCAGTTCGAACCTGGCATTAGTTTCATCTGCACCATCGATGTAAAACAACACTTCCTTTACGCCATTTAGTTCATACACGGGAATGCCATGGGATTTCAGTCGTTCCTCGGAGGCAAGGGAACTTGCCACGGTGCCGTCGAACTTGTGTTTGATCTTAGCCAGCGCGTCAATGAAGTAGTTGGCTGTTGAACCGGTACCGACGCCGATGATGGATTCGATTTGGAGGAATGGATCAATGTAGTTTGCGGCTGACTCGCCGACTTGCTGCTTGAGTGCGTCCTGATCAGCGGTCATTTAGCTACTTTATGTTAGCGGATTCACTGATGATTATACTTATGGGCCCGACGATACCAAGGAATAAGAAATCTGCAAGACAACTCAGATTCTCAAAAGATACAGGTACTTTACTGATGCGCCCGATGGAGCCTAGTCATTAGGATACACTCGGTCAGAAAGATGAAAATCACGATACTCCTGGTCATATGAAAAAAGACTCAAGTCGTCGATTCGATCAACAAAGAGCGTGCCATTCAAATGATCAAACTCATGCTGGAATACGGTTGCGAGGAATCCTTTGAACTCTAGGGATCTGTTTTCACCCCTGGCATTCAGATATTCGACTGCGATATGTTGCGGTCGTTCGACAAAACCCATCAGGCCTGGCACAGAGAGACAACCTTCCCAGTATCCAGTGCACTCTGGCTCAA
>Ga0208642_1000632_pt1 | contig 18080 bp, 21 predicted proteins | sample ETN02SmetaG_4_FD_185790 | JGI IMG/M metagenome (GOLD analysis project Ga0208642, IMG submission 185790) | Marine microbial and viral communities from oxygen minimum zone, Eastern Pacific Ocean - ETNP2014F10-02SV251 (SPAdes) (version 2) | ecosystem: Environmental > Aquatic > Marine > Oceanic ...
CAAATTTATCACTTTGGTCTGAAGATTTTCTAACTATAATTGGTTGTATAATTCCTCGCTCTTTAATAGAGTTTGTAAGCTCTTCCATTTTTTCTTTATCAAAATTTTTTCTTGGTTGAAATTTATTTCTGGTAATTGAACTTATCGATATTTTATTTTTTATTAGTTTTGAATCTACATCTCCAATTAATGAAGATAATCCTCTACCTAGTCCTTTTTTAGTTTTAAATGGATTCATCATGCAGCACTCTCCACCAATTTATCTTGATTTAAAAATTCATCTGTGAAAGTAAAATACGATTTACTTCCTGGACAAGAATTATCGTAAAGTAGGACTGGGACTCCATGAGATGGGGCTTCTGACAGTCTTACATTTCTAGGTATTATTGTTTGATAAACTTTTTCTTTGAAATAGCTTCTAGCTTCTTGTTCTACCTCGCCAGATAACTTGTTTCTCTTATCATACATCGTAAGAAGGATGCCTCGTATGTTAAGAGATGGATTTAAGTTGGATTTAATCCTTTCGATTGTCTTCATCAGCTGAGTAAGACCTTCAAGAGCAAAAAATTCTGTCTGTAGTGGGACCACTAGCTCGTTGGAGGCGACCAATGCCATAATTGTTAGAAGACTTAGAGATGGAGGACAGTCAATGAGTATATAATCATATGATGCCCCAGAATCATTTAAAATAGAGGCTAATTCGTCTTTCAATTTAAAAGCTCTTCGGCTGTCTCCAGCTGTCTCGACCTCTAAACCTGAAAGATCTACATTGGAAGTGATCAAATTTAGATTTTCGAACTTAGTTGATTGAATTACTTCTGAAATTTTTTTATTTCCATTAAGCACACTGTAAATTGTTAGTTCAGAATCTGTATTCGATACTCCAAGACCTGTTGTAGCATTTCCTTGCGGGTCAAGATCAATTACTAAGATTTTTTTTCCTTTCATAGTCATACCTGCTGCCAAATTAATTACAGTAGTAGTTTTCCCTACTCCACCTTTCTGATTAATTACTGAAATAATTTTTTTATCCATTTTTTTTTAAGTTTGAAATCTTTACAACTAATGACTCATTACTTGTTAAACTTTTTTTTTTCTCGTAATCAAATTTCCATTTCTTTGATGTCTCCTTTAAAATTTCTTTTCCACTTTTTCCTAAAAATAAAATTATGTATTTAAATTTTTTGAAATTCTTCGACGCAATTTCAAAAATAACTGGCACAGGTTTGAATGCTCTCGAAATTATAATGTCTGTTTGTAAATTTTTTTCTTCAAAAATATTTTTTTGATTAATTTCTGTGTTTAATTTAAGTTTTTTTGAGATTTCTCTTAGGAAATTGCTTTTGTGATAACTTTTTTCATAGAAAATCATCTTAAATTCAGGTTTTTTCGGTTTCATCAAAATAGCCAAAACTATACCAGGTAAACCTGCGCCTGAACCTAAATCAGTGCATATTTTAACATCGTTTTTATTAATAAAATCAATTGTTTGCGCACTATCTAAAATATGCCGTGTTTTTATTGATTTTTCTGTACTTGAACTTATTAGGTTTATGTCTTTATTCTTTTTTAAAATTGATGAACTATATTTATTAAGCTCCTCCAATGTTTCACGTGAAACATTTTGAATGCTAAGTTTTGAGTTTTTTATAAAATTCGAATCAATCAAGCTATATGCTTAATAGACTTTCTTTTAAGATGAGACAACAAAATATATACAGCCGCTGGCGTAATTCCGTCGATTCTTAGTGCTTGGCCCATAGTTTTTGGCCTAACTTTCTTAAATTTTGATTTAACTTCGTTAGAAAGACCAGAAAACATATCATAGTTCATATTTTCTGGTATAATAAGATTTTCATCTCTTTTGAAAGCTAAAATATCTGCATTTTGTTTCCTTAAATATCCTCTATAATGAGAATTTATCTCTAATTGTTCGTCTATTTCACGTGAAACATGCTTAATTTCTGGCCATATTTCACGTATTTTAATCATATCTACTGAGTTTTGGCTTAATATCTGGTTTGCACTACGACTAACACCATCTTTTGCAATATTTACTCCAAATTTTGCAACTTTTGACGGTGTAATTTTCAATTTATCCATTTTTTCTTGAATTTTTTTAAGCTCAGAATGCTTCTCTTTATACAGAACTTTTCTTTCATCAAGCACTAAGCCTATATCTATTCCTTTTTGGGTAAGTCTAATATCCGCATTATCAGATCTTAATGAAAGTCTATATTCGGCCCTAGAGGTAAACATTCTATATGGTTCTGCAACTCCTTTTGTAACAAGATCATCAATCATTACTCCAATATAAGCCTCGGACCTATCTAGAATAAATGGCTCATGACGCTTAAATGACAAAGCTGAATTAATTCCAGCTATAAGTCCTTGCGCAGCTGCTTCTTCGTATCCTGTAGTTCCATTGATTTGACCTGCTAGATATAAATTTTTAATTTTTTTACTCTCTAGAGTCAAAAATAGCTCCCTTGGGTCCACAAAATCGTACTCAATCGCATATCCAGGTCTTAATATTTTAACATTCTCTAAACCGTTGATTTTACGACACATTTCATGCTGAACATCAGCTGGAAGTGAAGTAGATATGCCATTTGGATAAACTGTATGATCATTTAGTCCTTCAGGTTCTAAAAAAATTTGATGCCTTTGCTTTTCAGCAAATTTAACAATTTTATCCTCTATCGAAGGACAGTATCTTGGACCAACTCCTTGGATGCTTCCTGAATACATGGCGCTTCGTTTTATGTTTTTTGAAATAATTTTATGTACAGACTCATTCGTATAAGTCATCCGACATGAAATTTGTTTGTTTATGTTTTTTTTAGTAAAGAAGGAAAAAAAATATGGATCGTCATCTGCAAACTGTTCTTCCAAAATATTAAAATTAATTGTTCTAGAATCCAATCTTGGAGGTGTGCCTGTCTTAAGTCTTCCAATTTTAAAGTTAAGTTTTTTAAGTTGCTCACTTAATCCTGTTGTAGGTTTTTCATTATACCGACCGGCTGGAGTTTGTTTTTCTCCTACATGTATCAAACCATTCAAAAAAGTGCCCGTTGTCAGTATTAGCTTTGATGTTTTAATTTTCTTTCCGGACTGTGTTACAAATCCTTTTATACTATTTTTTTCAAATATAAACTCAATTACAGAATCAGAGAAAACGCTTAAATTACAGTAGTTTACAAGTTTTTCTTGCATATATTTTTTATATAACGATCTATCACTTTGTGTTCTGGGCCCTCTAACTGCTGGCCCTCTACTTCTGTTTAATAATCTAAATTGAATACCTGATTTGTCTGCTACATCACCCATAACTCCATCTAGCGCATCTATTTCTCTTACTAGATGTCCTTTGCCTAAACCACCAATTGCTGGATTACACGACATCTCTCCTATTGTTTCAATTTTGTGTGTAAACAATGCGGTGTTAACTCTTAAGCGCGCTGATGCTGCGGCTGCTTCACAGCCTGCATGCCCTCCACCTATAACAACTACATCAAATGATAAATCATTTTTCATAAACTAAACTTATAACTCAATAAAATATTTACAAGATCAGAGAAGAAATATGAAAAAACTATAAATCGCTTAAAAAGCCTTATTTATCAATGAAAAAAAATAAATATTGCTCAAAAATCCGCATAAAACTGCTTTTATTTGCCAATACAAAAATCGTTGAAAATACTACCTAATATCTCCTCTACATCCACTTTTCCAACAATTATTCCTAAATGTCTAGTTGCTAATCTTAAATCTTCAGCAGCTTTATCAAAATCTTCTGTTTTATATTTATTTTCAAAATTTTTTAATTGATAAACACATTGCTCTAAATGTTGCCTGTGTCTTTCTCTTGTTATCAAAATATCGTCTGATGTAATAAATTTGTTTTTTAATTTTTTTTTAATTGCAGAAATTAACTCTTCAATATTTTTTTCATTTTTTAATGAAATAGTAATGGGATTTAATTTTTTTAATTTTGAATTAGTATTTTTAAATCCTAAATCAGATTTATTTAAAACAAAAATAGCTTTTTTACTAGCTGAATCACTTAAAAAACCTTTAAAATCAACACTTTTAGGTTCAATTATTACTAAATTCAAATCGGCATCTTCGGCCCTTTTTAAAGCAAGTTTAATACCTTTTTTTTCTATTTCATCTTTGGACTCTCTTATTCCCGCTGTATCAGAAATTACAACTGGGTATCCATCTATATTTAGATGAGTTTCTATTACGTCTCTTGTAGTTCCCGCAATTTCTGAAACGATTGCTACATCTCTTTTTGAAAGATAATTTAATAAAGAAGACTTGCCTGCATTAGTTGGACCAACTATAGCAATCTTAAAACCTTCTCTGATTCTTTCTCCAACTTTTTGATCATTTAATAGTTTTTGAATTTCTTCTTTTATTTTTTTTGAAGAACTTTTAATATCTTTTAAAATATTATCTGGAAGATTTTCGTCTGGAAAATCTATTTTAGCTTCAACATTTGATAAAATTTTCAATAATTTATCTCTCCACTCATTAAATTTTTTAGAGCTTTTTCCAGACATAATTTTAATTGCTTGTTGCCTTTGAATTTCTGTTTCTGAAGAAATTAGATCTGCAATACTTTCGGCTTTAAGAAGATTTATTTTTCCATTTTGAAATGCAATTTTTGTGAACTCACCTGGCTCTGCTATTCTACAATTTTTTATTTTTGAAATTGAATTATGGATAGCATCAATCACTGCTCTACTACCATGGACATGAAATTCGGCCATATCTTCACCAGTGTAGCTGTCAGGGCCGGGAAACCATATAATTATACCCTCATCTATAAGTTCATTAGTGTTGATTTTGTTGACTTTTCTGAGTGAGGCCAGCCTAGGCGGTGGAATCCCTTCCTTGGTCATTTTTTCTATAGCTATTTTGGTCTCAGGTCCAGATATTCTAATCACAGCTATACCTGAAATTCCCGGACCCGAGGATAATGCATAAATAGTCATTGGCTCAGTATAACTAAATTTAATTTTTAAGGAATATTATTTATAATTTAATTGATTAAAGTATTTTTCCAAACTTTGAAGATAATGTTTGTTGGAATCGATAGAAGTTTTATATATAGGTTTTCTGGCTTGATATGTGCTAACAGTTTTAATCATTGTCTTTTTACTTTGATGATGGTTTAGGCAATTTTCATCCCAATTCACAATAATTTAATAGTTTTCTAATTTCATGTTCACTATTATTAACAATATCCTCATAGTTAATTTCATATATGAAATTTTCACATTTTTTTTCCAAAATCTCATTAAAAATTCTTTCGGCTTTATCATATTCATTTAAATAAATATAAGAATTAGCAAGATTATTTTTTTGCCCCGGATTTGATGGATCGAGTTCAATTGCTTTTTTAAAATAAAATATTGAAGTTTTTATGTTGTTTAATCTTTGATGTGCTAAACCACAAATATTTTGCAAATACTCTTTGTCAGGATATTTTTTAAGCAATTTTTTACCCTCTAAAATTACTTTATTAAATTTTCCTGATTTTAATTCTTGTAAAAGTTGGTCAACTTTTTTATTTAATTCCATATTCAATTTTTAAATTAATTTAATTAATTTAAAAACAAATTAATAAAAAATTAGGCTGGTTTATTCATAGAATTAAAGAATTCTGCATTATTCTTTGTATTTTTCAGTTTTGAATTAATAAATTCAATTGCATCCATTGGTCCCATTGGCGCAATAATTCTTCTTAAAATATTCATTTTTTGCAAATCATTATTATCAAAAAGCAATTCTTCTCGCCTTGTTCCAGATTTAGTAATATCAATAGCAGGGAATATTCTTTTTTCTGATATTTTTCTATCTAAAATAGTTTCACTATTGCCGGTTCCTTTAAATTCTTCAAAAATTACCTCATCCATTCTGCTACCAGTATCTATTAATGCTGTTGCTATAATTGTAAGTGACCCACCTTCTTCTATGTTTCTTGCTGCACCAAAAAATCTTTTCGGTCTTTGTAGGGCATTAGCATCAACGCCACCTGTTAGTACTTTGCCCGAACTAGGGACGACCGCATTGTAGGCTCTTCCTAGCCTAGTTATAGAATCTAATAATATAACAACATCTTTTTTATGTTCTGTAAGTCTTTTTGCTTTTTCTATAACCATTTCAGCTACCGCAACATGTCTTTGGGCCGGTTCATCAAAAGTTGAACTTATAACTTCACCCTTAACGGTTCTTTGCATGTCGGTTACTTCTTCTGGTCTTTCGTCAATCAGCAATACCATTAAATAACATTCTGGATGATTTGCTGTTATTGAATTCGCTATACTTTGGAGTATCATTGTTTTCCCCGCTTTAGGCGGAGAGATTATTAAAGATCTTTGACCTTTTCCAATCGGACTTACTAAATCAATTAATCTTGCCGTTAAATCTGGTTTTTTTTCAACTTTATTACTTTCAACTTCTAAAGTTATTTGCTTATTAGGATATAATGGAGTTAGGTTGTCAAAAGCAATTTTATGTTTTGATTTTTCTGGAGATTCAAAATTAATTTTATTTACTTGCAATAATGCAAAATATCTTTCACCATCTTTTGGCGCTCTTATGGGTCCTTCGACTGTGTCTCCGGTTCTTAAGCCAAATTTTCTGATTTGATTAGGGCTTATATATATGTCATCGGCTCCAGGTAAATAATTAGACTCCATAGCTCTTAGGAAACCAAAGCCATCTTGTAGAAGTTGAAGAACTCCGCCACCAGTTATTTCTTCACCTTTTTCGGCAAGTTTTTTAAGTATTGCAAAATATATTTCTTGTCTTCTAAGAGTGCTTGCGTTCTCTATCCCTAGCTTTTCAGCTTCATCGATTAACTGTTCTGAGCTTTTCTTTTTTAAATCTTGTATATTCATAATTAAAGGAGGGCTTGTTAGATGTTAGATGATGACAATATATATATTATTATATAAATTTCAACCCTAGATTGGCTTAAAAATAACAATAAAAATAATCAATATTAATATAATTGTTGGGACTTCATTAATAATTCTAAAGAATTTTGATGTTTTTGTATTAGTTTTTAATTTAAGAGATTTTAAACATGTTCCTAAATATTCATGATAAATGGTAAGAAATATTACTAGGGCTAGTTTTGTATGCATCCATAATTGTGAAAAAATATCTAAACCATTAATATAAATTAAAATTATACCAAATAGCCAAGCTGTAATCATCGCCGGTCTCATTATGTAAAAATATAGCCGTCTTTCCATAGTTTCAAATATATCTGTTGCTTCTTTTTTTTCGGAATTTTCAACATGATAAACAAAAATTCTTGGAAGATATAACAGGCCTGCCATCCAAGATATAACTGCAATTAAGTGTAAAGATTTAAATAATAAATAAGAATTCATAATTTAATTTAAACAAGGGCATTTTGTAAAATTTGATGGACATCTATTTTTTGGAGGATACAGACTATCTGTTAATTTATAGTCCTCATTATTTAAAATAAGATCTGACAACCCATCTATAAAATTTTCATTAACTCCTAAAGCTTCAATTCTGGTGTAGTTAGTGCAGCCATTGTTTCTTGCTAATTTTTTATATTCTATATCTAATTCAACCAATGTTTCAGAATGTTCCGAAACAAAAGCTATTGGCACTATAACTAGGTGTTTTTTTAATTTTGAATTTTCAACTATTACCTCTTCTGTTGATGGTCCTATCCATTTAAGAGGACCAACTCTACTTTGATAACTTAATATATAATCAGCATTAACATTTTTTATTTCATCCATAATTTTTTTTACAGTTTGTTCTGTTTGCCATTGGTAAGGATCACCTTTCTTTATGTTTTTTTCTGGAAGGCCATGAGCAGAAAAAATTAATTTAAAATTATTTAAATCTTTAATTTTTTCCATAATCAATTTTGAATGTGCTTTTATAAATTTTTTATCTTCCGGATAACAACAAATTGTTTTCGTTATTATATTTAAATTATTTTTACTTGCTATCTCTTTCCACTCTAATAATGAAGATCCTGAAGTTGCTGCTGAGTACTGCGGGTATAATGGAAGTAATATTGTTTCGTTTGGATTAAATTTTTTTACTTCTTGTATTGTTTGGGACGCCCTTGGGTGCCAACACCTCATAACAACAAAGGTTTTGTATTCTGTGTTGTTTTGCTTTGCATTTAATGAATTTTCTAAAGAATTTGCTTGGTCTATAGTTAATTTTAAAATAGGTGAAGACCCCCCAATTTCTTGATAAATTTTTCTTGCAATGGGTGCCCTTTTTTTAGAAATTAATTTTGCCAAAGGATATCTTATAAGTTTTGGTAGATTTAAAATTGCAGGATCGTTGAATAAATTAAATAAAAAGGGTTCCACATTTTCTAAACTATCGGGTCCCCCTAAATTAAATAATACAATTGCTTTCTTCATTTATAATTTCTTACAATATTAATTAATTCACCAACCATTTCTGTTTTGGTTTCGGGTAAAATTCCATGTCCAAGATTAAAAACATATGGGTGATCTTTAAAAATACTTAGATATTTTTCTGCTTCTTTTTTTAATGTTTCTTTGTCCTTTAATAATATTTTGGGGTTTAATCCTCCTTGGATAGGTATTTTTATTTCTTTAATTATTTTCTTGGGATCAACATTATAGTCAATATTTATCATATCTGGACTAACAGCATCACAAAATTTTTTATAATCTCCTATTCCTCTTGGAAAACAAATGACAGGAACGCCTAGTTTTTTAACATAATTTACAAGATTCAAAGTTGGTTCGTATATATATTCTGAAATATTATTTTTTAATAGTCCGGCCCAACTATCAAAAATTTGTATTATCGTAGCTCCGGATTTAATTTGATTTTCAATATGAATTTTAAGAAATTTTTCAATTACAATTAATAATTTATTTATTAATAATTTGTCATTAAAAAAACTTTTAGATAAATTTTTTTTGGGGGACATTTTGTTAATCATATAAACCAATATTGTCCATGGAGCGCCTACAAAGCCAATTAAATCTTTATTTTTTAAAATAGGATCATTAGATATATTAGATATAGATTTATAAATTGGATTTAACTTATTATTAAATTCTGTTTGACTAATATTTGAAAGTTTGTCTAAATTTAATTCACCTAATTTGGGTCCTAATCCTTTTTCAAATCTAACCTCCTGACCAATGCCATACGGCAACATTAAAATATCAGAAAAGATTATTGCGGCATCAAATTTAAATCTCTTAATTGGTTGTAGTGTTATTTTTGTAGACAAATTTTCATTCAAACATAATTTAATAAAATCTGGATTTTTAGATCTAATTTCTCTAAACTCAGGAAGGTATCTTCCGGCTTGTCTCATTATCCATATAGGTTTTGTTTTATGGTTTTTATTTTTTATGCAGTCTTGGATTGGAGTCATATAATAATTATATATATAAGCTTTAGTATTTGTTTTATATCCTGTTAATATAGGGAGTTATTAATTTTTAACATTTTACCCACCAAATATTAACAGATAAAAATAATAAAAAGTTAAGACAAATAGCCATTTTTTTTTAAATTCTGGGGTAAATAAACAATTATGTATATTAATTATTAAGATGTTTGTTTATGTTAATAACTTGAAAGATATTCGAGCAAAAAATAAAATAAAAATAGTTATTAATTTTTAACTTATTTATTAAATTATTATAAACATTTTATACATGAATATTAAACACGATATTTACCTTATTTCGGATTCAACTGGAGAGACAATTGATCGAATATTTTTGGCTTTAAAAGCACAGTTCATAAATTTTAAATACAATGACCATCAATTTTCTTTTACAAGAACAGAAAACCAAATAGAAAAAATTCTAGAATTAGCCAAAAAACAAAAAGAACCAATAATTCTTTACACAATAGTAGATCATAATCTTGCAAAACATTTAGAAGAAAAAGCTAAGAAATTTAATATTCCATGTTTTAGCGTCCTTGGGGATTTAATTTTAAAGTTTTCTAAATTATTAAAACAAAAAGCCTCACACCTACCAAGTGGACAACACACGCTGGAAGAACACTATAAAAGGATAGAAGCCATACAATTTACAATGAATCATGATGATGGAAATATGATTCATGACTTAGAAAAAGCCGATATAATTTTACTAGGCGTTAGCAGAACAAGTAAAACACCCACATCTATCTATCTTGCAAACAGAGGATACAAAACTTCAAACATCCCACTAATTAGTGAAAATTCAATACCAGATTTTTTGAAAGAAAAACCAAAATTAAAATGCGTGGTTGGTTTGACAGCAGAAGCAGAAAGATTAATTGATGTTAGAAAAAATAGAATGATGGCACTAAAAGAAGAACATGGAACCAATTATACAAATATTGAAAAAATAGAATTAGAAACAAAAAATGCAAAAAAAGCTTTTAAAAAATATCAGTGGCCAGTTATTGATGTTACCAGAAGGTCAGTTGAGGAAATATCGGCCTCAATTATAAAAATTTATGAAATAAAAAATCAAAATGAATAAAATAATTCTTGCATCTAATAGCAAGGTAAGGAAAAAAATTTTAAATAAAAATGGAATAGAATGCAAGGTTTTTCCATCCAATGTTAATGAGGAATCAGCAAAAGAAGGTTTAATAAAAGAAAATTCCAGTCCAGAGATAATTTCTAAAAATTTAGCCGAATTAAAAGCTAATAAAATAAGTTTAAAATTTAATAATGAAATTGTACTTGGAGCCGATAGTGTAATAGATATAAATGGAGAATTAGTTTCAAAACCAAAAAATAGAGAAGAAGCATTAAAAATATTAAAAAAACTTAATGGAAGAACTCACCATTTAATAAGTTCAGTTTGTATTTCAAAAAATGGTTCTATGATTTGGAATTATACCGAAAAAGCAGCTTTAAAAATGAAATATATGACCAATCAACAACTCAAAGAGTATTTGTTTAAGATCAAAGATGAAGTTTTGTATTCCTACAATGTGTATCAAATAGAAGGCGAAGGAAGATCTTTATTCTCTAAAATTGAAGGAGATGAAGATACAATTATGGGCTTGCCAGTTAAAAAAATTAAGGATTATCTAAGGAATTTAGAATGAAAAAATATTTAGTTATTGGGAATCCCATAGAACACTCTCTTTCTCCCAGGCTGCACAATTATTGGATTAAAAAAAATAATATTGAGGCCGTCTACGATAAAAAAAAAATTAATGAGAGTGATATTAAATCTCTTATTAACGAAATAAAAAATGAAAAAATTAATGGAATAAATGTAACTGTTCCTTTTAAAAGATCGGTTATTCCATTTATGGATAAACTTAGCTCCGAAGCAAATGAGTCACAATCTGTTAATACAATTTATTTTCAAAGCGGAAAAGTAGTGGGTCACAACACCGATATATCAGGTTTTGAACTTGGAATAAAATATTCAAAATATAATGTTAAAAATAAAACAGCATTTATATTAGGTGCGGGCGGCGTTGTTTCTTCGATAATAATAGCTTTAAAAAAAATGGGAGCAGCCAAAATAATTATAAGCAATAGAACAAAAACTAAAGCCGAAGATCTAAAAAAATTTTTTAGAGATTTAGAGATTATAAATTGGGGAGAAACGCCAAATTTTGATATAATTATTAATGCAACAAGCATCGGTTTAAAAAATAAAGAGGAAATCAATTTAGATTATAGTGGTGTAGGACATAATAAATTTTTCTACGATCTAATTTATAATCCAAAAGAAACAATTTTTTTAAAGAGAGCTAAATTGTTTGGAAATAAAGTCGAAAATGGAAAAATGATGTTTATTTACCAAGCTCATCAAGCATTCACTATTTGGCATAAATTAATGCCAGATATAAATGAAGAAACTATGAATTTATTAGATTAATGATTAAAATTGGCATTTTAGGGGACATAGGATCTGGAAAAAGTTTTGTTGCAAAACAATTTGGATATCCAGTTTTTAATGCAGATAATGAAGTTAGAAAAATTTATAAGAAAGACAAAAAATGCTACACAAAACTTAATAAGGTTATTCCAAAATATATATTGTCGTTTCCAATAAATAAAAAAGAAATTGCAAAATCAATATTATCCAATCAAAAAAATCTTAAAAAAATAATTAAAATTGTTCATCCAATGATTCGCGAGAGAATGAATAAATTTATTAAAAAAAATAAAAAAAAGAAAATAATTGTTTTGGACGTTCCTTTACTTTTAGAAAGTAAAATTACAAAAAAAAATGATATTTTAGTTTTTGTTGGTGCAAAAAAAAATAAAATTATTGAAAATCTTAAAAAAAGAAAAAATTATAATTTGAAAATGATTAAAATCTTAAAAAAATTTCAATTACCTTTAGATTATAAGAAAAAAAAATCAGATTTTATTATTAAAAACAATTTTAAAATAAACCCAGTCAAGAAAAGTGTTAAATTATTGAAAAAAAAAATTTTATATAAATGAAAGAAGTTGTTTTAGATACGGAAACCACCGGTTTATCAGTAAAAGATGGCCATAGAATTGTTGAGATAGGATGCATTGAGTTAGACAATTTAATTCCCAATTCAAATAAATTTCATTGTTATTTAAATCCAGAAAGAAAAGTTTCAGAAAAGGCATTGGAAGTTCATGGATATACCGATAAGTTTCTAGCAGATAAAAAAAAATTTGTTGATGTAGTGGACGGCTTCCTATTGTTTATAAAGGATAAAAGATTAATCATACACAATGCTGAATTTGATATTGCTCACCTAAATAATGAACTTCAAATAGTCGGGAGAAAAAAAATAGATATAAAAAATGTAATTGATACACTAGATATCGCTAGAGATAAATTTCCCGGATCTCAAATTAGCTTAGATGCGTTATGTAAAAGATATAGAATAGATAATTCGAAAAGAGAAAAACATACTGCACTAGTAGACTGTGAATTACTAACAAAAGTTTATATAAATTTAATTGATCAAAAAGAGCCTTCATTAGATTTTATTTCGGGATATCAAGATAATAATGACGTTAAATTTAAGTCTACAACCAATTATTCAAAAAAAATAATTAAACCTTCAGATAAAGAAAAAACTTTGCATAAAGAATATTTAAAAAATTCTCTTAAAAAAAATTATTTTAATTAAGTCTTTGATTGTACAGTTGTTCAAAGTCTACTTTTTTTTCAAATTTAATACCAGGAAAACCCGAGTTACTTAATAAATTTATAAAAATTTTTTCCAAGCTAGGATAAATTTCCTTTTGGACATCACATAAAATTATTTTTTCAATTGTTTTTTTATCTTTGATTTGCTCTTCTATTTTTATTATTGAAGCATAGGTAATCTCAAAATAAGATTTATTTTTTGACTTTCCTTTATCCATATAAGAAAGCTTTGTATTTACTTCGATCATCCTATTTTTTAAAGGCTTAGTTGTTATATCAATATTTAAATTATAATTTTTTAAATATTCTTTTACATATAAATAAGTTTCTGCATCTGGAGTTTCAGAAGACATATCTTTTACAAATTGAGTAAGTATTTTAAATTGTTCAGACATTTTTAATTTTTATCATCTATATCCTCGTATTCGCCTTCTATAAAGTTTTTTTTGTTTTTATAATTTTTTTTTGGAATTTTTTTTAAAAAAAATTTCCGCGTCCACGGAAAAACTATTAATAACCCCAAAATATCAGTTAAAAAACCCGGGAGTATCATCAACAAAGCCGCAAAAGCCAAAGCAGCACCAGAAATTATTTCGTTCACAGGCACTTCATCTTTGACAAGCTGTTTAATGGCCGATCTTAGCGTGTTTAACCCCTCGTATCTTGCATAATACAATCCAAATATTGCTGTAATTAATATAAGAGAAATTGTATTTAAAGGTCCAATTTGAGAACCAATTTTAATAAAGAGATATATTTCAATAATTGGTATTATAAAAATTAACAATATAATCGTGCTCATTTGTCTTTAATCTAATTTGCCAGTTGAAATTACGCAACATAGTAAATATATTTTATTTATGAATTATAGTTTTGAATATATTGATATAATACTTTTGGCAATGATTGCTGGGTTTATTTTTCTTAGATTAAGAGGCATTTTAGGAAAAAAAACTGGACGCGAAGAGAATATGAGAGCTGCTTTTAATCATGATTTTCCAATAAAAAAGGAAGATTATCAAAAAATAGATGAAAATAATTTTGATGAAAAAGCTAAAGTAGATTTTTTAAAAGGAGCCAAAATTGCATATGAATCTATAGTAACAAGCTTTTCATCCGGCGAACTTAAAAAAATAAAAACCCTACTGAATAAAAAAGTTTTCAATGAATTTAACGAAGCTGTTAAGGAAAGAAAAAATAAAGGATTAACATCCGAGACAACTTTTATTGGAATAAATTCAGCTGATATAAAAAATTATAGTCAAATAAATAATATGTTTGAAGTAACGGTTGATTTTGTAAGTGAAATAATTTCCTGCGTTGAGGGCAAAGATAAAAAATTAATTTCTGGAGATCCTAAAAAAGTTAAAAAGGTTTATGATACCTGGAAGTTTTCTAGAGATATTAAATCTTTAAGTCCAAATTGGTTACTAATTGATACCCAGGCATAATTGATAAAAAAAATTTCAGATCAAGATAAAAAAGATTGGAAAAAATTTTTAGACAGTAAAGAAAAATTAGAAAACAAAGACAAATCATATTCTAATTCTAAAAAAATCCACGTTTTTACTGAAAAAACAATTGATCTTCATGGATATACACTTGAAGAGGCAAATAAAAAAATTTATGAGTTTATCGAAAACAGTTACTTAATCGGAATTAACAAAATTAATATTATTACTGGCAAAGGTTTAAGATCAAAGAATTTAGATGATCCTTATCAATCTAAAAATTTAAGTATATTAAAATATTCCGTACCTAATTTTATAAAAAATAATTCTGACCTTATGAATAAAATTTTAGAAATAGATTTTGATGCAGTTAACAGCTCGTCAAAGGGAAATTTTGACATAATCCTTAAAACAAAAAAAAATGAAATTAAGTAAAAAAAAGATTAAAGCTAGAATTAGAAAAGGAAAAAAGGACGTTAAAAATAAGGTAAAAAATATTAGAAAAAAAATAAGGATTAGGGTTAGAAAAGGGAAAAAAGATATAAAAAAAAACGTTAAAAACTTTTTTCATTGGATAAAGGGAGCAAAAATAGTTGAGCTAAAAGAGTGTGAAGTAGAAAAAGATCCAGTAAGACCAGAGCTTGATAATGAATTTAGAACAAGTTATGGAAGAAAAATTTATGGCGTCAAATATAAAAATGAAATACACGCTATAATGTGTTTTGCTTTCACAAATAAAATTCCTAAATCAGTCAAAGAATTAGATTTATTTAGCAAAGATGCTTTTTTACAAAGCGTTACCAGAGATCAAAATATTGGAAAGATAGCAATAGCTTATACTGTCTGGTCAACAAAAAAAGGCGGCGGAAAACTAATAGTAAAAGAGATTTATAAATTAATAAAGAAATCAAATCATCTCAACAGATTGGCTACTCTCTCTCCTTTAACTGAAATGGCGCGTAAATTTCACTTAAGCAATGGTGCAGTTGAGGTCCAGGTTAATGAAGAAACTCAAAATTTTGAATACAAAATTATAAAATAAATTTTGATAAATCGGTATCTTTAACTATATCTCCTAGATTATTTTTAACGTAATTCGCATCAATATTGATTTTTTCACCACTTCTATCTGTTGCGGTAAAACTAATTTCATCTAGAACCCTTTCGATTATTGTATGTAATCTTCTTGCTCCAATATTTTCAACTTTTGAGTTTACTTCGTAAGCTAAATTTGCAATCATATCAACGCCATCTTCTGAAAATTCTAAATCAACATTTTCAGTTTTCAATAAAGCCTTATATTGTTTTATTAAACTATTGTCCGGTTCTTTGAGTATTCTTTTAAAATCTTCACTATTTAAAGCATCTAGTTCAACTCTAATTGGTAATCTACCTTGTAATTCTGGAAGCAAATCAGATGGTTTTGCTAATTGAAAGGCACCTGATGCAATGAATAAAATATGGTCTGTTTTAATCGTTCCATATTTAGTACTAACAGTTGTGCCCTCTATAAGTGGAAGTAGATCTCTTTGAACTCCTTCTCGTGACACATCTCCACCAACACGGTCCGTTCTAGCTGAAATTTTGTCTATTTCATCTAAAAATACTATTCCGTTATTCTCCGTAGAATCTTTTGCTGCTTTTACAATTTTATCTTGTTCTATTAGTTTATCAGATTCTTCATTAATCAAAATTTCATGAGATTCTTTTACTGACATTTTCTTCTTTTTAGCTTTTCCTCCCATTGATTTTCCCAACATTTCTGAAATATTAATCATTCCGACGTTGGCACCAGGCATTCCAGGAATTTCAAATTGTGGCATTTGTCCTGTTTCATTAATATCTATATCAATTTCATTATTGTCTAAATCTCCGCTTCTTAATCTTTTTCTAAAACTTTCTCGTGTGGCAACAGTTGCTTTATTTCCAACCAAAGCATCCAAAACTCTTTCTTCGGCTAACTTTTGAGCCTTTGCATGTACTTCTTTTCTTTTTTTTACTTTTTCCATAGCGATAGCTATTTCCAAAAGATCTCTGATTATTTGTTCAACATCTCTTCCAACATAGCCAACTTCAGTAAATCTAGTTGCCTCAACTTTAACAAAAGGTGCTTCAGCTAATTTTGAAAGTCTTCTCGATATTTCTGTTTTTCCAACTCCAGTTGGTCCCATCATTAAAATATTTTTGGGTAAAACTTCATCTTTCATCTCGCCCGTTAAAGCCTGTCTTCTCCATCTATTTCTAAGAGCAATTGCCACTGCTCTTTTTGCATTTTCTTGTCCAACAACAAATCTATCTAATTCAGAAACAATTTCTCTTGGTGATAGTGAGTTTAAAATTTCTTTTTTGTCTGTTTTTTCTTTAGGCACCAAAGGTGTTACGTTTGAATTTTCCATTATATTTTTTCAATTTTTATATTGTCATTAGTAAATACACAAATTTCAGAAGCAACTTTAATTGCTTTTTTTGCAACTTCTTCTGCCGAAAGGTCAGTATTCATTAAAACTTTTGCCGAAGCTAATGCGTAATTTCCTCCAGAACCAATTCCTATTACGTCCCCTTCTGGCTCAAGAACATCACCAGTTCCAGAAATTATAAAACTTTTTTCTTTATCCCCAACTGCCATTAATGCTTCCAATCTTCTTAAATATTTATCGGTTCTCCAATCTTTAGCTAATTCGACCGCTGCTCTTGCAAGATTTCCTGCATGTTTTTCTAATTTAGATTCTAGTCTTTCAAACAAAGTTAAGGCATCTGCTGTAGAACCAGCAAAACCTGCAATAACATTTCTTTTCTCAATTTTTCTCACTTTGTTAGCTGTGCTTTTTATAATTGTATTTCCCATGCTAACTTGCCCGTCACTAGCAACCACCACTTCTTTATTTTTTCTTACTAATACTATTGTTGTCATATCTTATAAATGGATACTAAATTCAATAGTTCAAGACCAAGTCCAGTATCATTGCCATAATTGGATAATAGATATATACCTTTTTTAAATTATGAAGAGGAAAGCAAAAATTACTCGAAAAACTAAAGAAACCAAAATCGATGTTGAAATAAATGTTGATGGAAAAGGGAAATATAATATTAAAACAGGAATTGGTTTTCTAGATCATATGTTAGAGCAACTTTCTAAACATTCTTCTATGGACATTAATTTAAAAGCCAAAGGAGATACCCATATAGACCTTCACCACACCACAGAGGATACTGGCATTGCTATTGGTGAATGTTTAAAAAAAGCTTCCAATAAATTTATAGGAATAAAACGTTATGCTCATGCAATGATACCTATGGATGAAACATTAACTAGAGTTGCATTAGATGTATCTAACAGACCTTATTTAATTTGGAAAGTAGACCTGAAAGTAGAAAAACTTGGAGAAATGGATACAGAGTTATTCAAAGAGTGGTTCCAGGCTTTTTCTCAAGCCGCAGGAATAAC
>Ga0208642_1000639_pt1 | contig 17972 bp, 17 predicted proteins | sample ETN02SmetaG_4_FD_185790 | JGI IMG/M metagenome (GOLD analysis project Ga0208642, IMG submission 185790) | Marine microbial and viral communities from oxygen minimum zone, Eastern Pacific Ocean - ETNP2014F10-02SV251 (SPAdes) (version 2) | ecosystem: Environmental > Aquatic > Marine > Oceanic ...
TTTTTGTCGAGCTCTTGGAACCCCGAATTATCTGTCTGTGGACTCATTGTGTTTTTGCACTCGAGAAATTGGCTGGTCACTGGTTTATGGTAGTTGGCCTAAGCCGGATTTTCGCAATTCACGTTGCATGCTGGTGTGGGGCTCCAATCCACCGGCATCTCATCCACCCCTAACAAGGCAAATTCTTAAAGGTCAAGAACGTGGCGCAACTTTGATCGTTATAGACCCACGGCTTTCGACTATTGCCCGCCAGGCTGATATCCATGTGCAACCAAAACCGGGAACTGATGGTGCTCTAGCCTGGGGCCTAGCCCACCAATTGATTGTTAATGACTGGTACGACAAGGATTTCGTGAAAAGCTACACCATAGGTTTTGATAAAGCTGCTCGCTATGCTGCTGATTTCACTCCTGGGGCTGTCGAAGCCCAAACTGGTGTTCCAGCGCAAACCGTAATCAAGATTGCATCGCTTATACATCAGGCCGGATCGCGCTTTGCGCAACTTACGGGAAATGGCATTGAACACTACGAAAATGGTGTTAACAACACCCGCGCCATTGCCTATCTGAATGCACTGTGCGGTTCGTTTGACATGAAAGGCGGTGCCGTGCAGGTGGATGGCCTCGGGCAACAGTCTCTCGCACTTTTTGACGAAATTCCCCTGAGGCAACTCAAACGTGCAGACGGTGATAAGTTCCCAGTAATGCGTGACTTCCGCCAAGAATGTAATACCATGACAGCGCTCGATGCGATTCTGACGGGCAACCCCTATTCTCTCAAGGGCATGATTATGACTGCGGCTAATCCGGTCATAACTAACCCAAACTCAGAGAAGGTTCGTAAAGCGCTGGCCGCGCTCGATCTGCTCGTGGTGCGCGAATTGTTCATGACTGAAAGCACAGGGTTAGCCGATTATGTTTTACCTGCAGCAACGTTTCTTGAGCGCACAGAGCTCTATGTCTATGGGCCAATTCAAACCGTCAGCATGAGTACGCGGGTTCAGTCCATCCCTGGAGTACAGGATGAATACCAGTTCTGGCATGACATAGCCCATCGCATGGACTTTGGTGAATATTTCCCCTGGGAAAATGAAAGTGCACTGAACGAATGGTTGCTGCAAAGCACCGATGTTGACTTCAAAGAACTACAAAACAGTCCTCAGGGTATCCAGTATCAGCAAATCAAATATAAGAAGTGGCAACACAGGCCCTTAACAACGCCCTCGGGTAAAGTTGAGTTTGCATCGTCCTATCTGGCCAAGCAGGGTTATGAGGAAATCGGCGAATATAAAGCACCGCGCTATCTCAATAATCCAAAGCCAGAGTTTCCATTCTCCCTGATCACCGGGGCGCGTAATCATCTCACTTACCACAGTAGCTATCGTGGCGTAGAGCGGTTCCGCGCAGAATATCCAGACCCGCATGTTGAAATGCACCCCGATGATGCAGACGGTAGCGGCATTACAAATGGCGAGACGGTCAAATTGTCCTCGGTAGTTGGTAGCATCGAAATTCCTGTCAAAATAGTCTCTCGCCAGGAGATTATCCCCGGTGTATTACAAGCCACTCATGGCTGGAAGGAGGCCAATGTTAATGCTCTGACCCATGACGACATTCTCGATCCTATTGACGGTTTCCCCGTCCAGAAGGGTGTCCCAGTCAAGGTGGAAAGAGTGCTGTAATAGGCGCTGTAGTGGGAAAAACTACTCTCTGTGCTGCGCTATAGCCAGAGCCATTACACTGGGGCGTGATGCCAAACCAATTTCCATGAAAAGGTCTGCCAGGTCATACTGAGTTATGCACTTAATCGGTGTTCGGTTGAGTCAGCATGTCGTGTAGTTTTGTTTCTGAATCACGTGAGGCTAATTTATTCGGCCAACAAGTTTTAAGGGATGGCGGTAGTGAGCAGAGCTAAGCCACGGCCATCCAGAAAACGAGGTCAATCCCGCGAGCGGAAACGTTTGCGCAAAGCGAATATGGATGTCGCGGCCTCACACCGATCCCAGGCACTTTTGCTGTCGGTGGTCGACCCCGAGGGTGCAGCCACAATCCATCGGGTGGTTTTGAAAATCCTCCAGGAAGTCGGCGTGATCGTTGAACATACCGCGGCCCGAAAAATGCTGATCCAGGCGGGATGTCAACAAAAACCTGATGGCTACGTGCGCATGCCCCCTGACCTGGTCGAACACGCTATCTCATCCGTGCCTGATCGGATCGTACTCTATGACCAGAACGGGAACGTTCGTGTCGACACCTCGCAAAGCGCGACATCGTACTGTCCGGGGCACAACTGTGTGCGCACCTTGGACTATCGGACCGGCCAACTACGCCCTGGAACGCTCGAAGACATTAAGCGCACGGCGATTGTCAGCGACAAGCTTCCCAATCTCGACATGGTATGCGCTCTTGGTTATCCGACCGACGTACCGGCGGAAGACGAGGCGGCGGAGACCATGCGGTTGATGCTCGAATACTGCTCCAAGCCGGCCGCAATACTGGCGCACGATGAACTCATTCAGAAACGCACCCTAGGGCTCGTTGCCGATGCTTGTGGCGGCTGGAGCAATCTCGCTGACAAGCCAATTATCTTGGAGTTGATGGGACCGGTATCACCGTTAAAGTTACCCGATGAATTCTGCACGCGGCTCATCAACTGTGCCCGTTGGGGTATCCCGGTAGTATGCTATTCGGCGACCTTTCCCGGCATGTCTTGTCCGATTACGACCGCGGGCGCCATTGCACAATCATCTGCCGAGGCCCTTGCCGGCATCGTGATTCATCAATTGACCGAACCGGGTTCTCCTGTTATGAGCGGTTCAGCGGTGTTGCCCATGGATATGCGCCAGGCAGACGTCGCTTACGGTTCACCAGAGTACATGCTGACCGGGCTAGGCGCGGCGGATTATTTTAGTTCCATTGGTATACCTAGCTGGGTGGGCGCAGGCTGTTCAGACTCGCATGATTTCGATACACAGGCGGCGGCCGAAGCCGGTGCGAATCTGGCTATAGCGGCACTGGCGAAAACATCGTTCGTACATAATCTAGGTTATTTGTCGGGAGGACGAACCGGATCGATCGAGCTGCTGGTTTTATGCGACGAGCTGATCGGGTGGGTCACCAAGATGGCAGCCGGGTGCAGCGTGGATGACGAGGCGATTGCTTACGAGGTAGTCCGTCGGGCTGCACCCGACAATTCGTACCTTACTGATCAGCATACCCAGAATCGTTATCTCACCGAAAACTGGCTCCCAAACCTTTTTGAGCGTAGCGATTCAACCGCTTGGCTGGAACAAGGCGGTGTGGATTTACGCGGAAGGATCAGACAGAAACTCGACGACCTATTGTCGTGACGGCCCGGATGGTTACCTTACCTGCTCGAGTCAAGTGCTCTTCGAAGTAAACCGAACAGTCGTATCCAGCATATTCGTAAATTCACACCTTAAATATCTGCAAGTGCCATAACCTCGCCACGAGTCACCGCCTTCGCCGTCATACAGATATGACTGCCTTGAACTACCCGTGCCGTGGTGCTCTTCACGCAGACTATGCCCGAATCTGTGAATTGCAATTCCTTCGGTGGGCGATCAACCTCATCAAGCGAATAAAGTATACCCGCAGTCTGGCCAGACGCGACCTTGTCCCCTACGTCGAATTTGGCTTCGAAAAGTCCCTCGAACGGTGCGAGTACGCCGCCTGCTCCATTAACAGCATCGAGATAGACCGAGCTTTTTGACGTGTTGGTACTTTCGGGCGCCGCAATCAAGTTGAGATGCCCGAGAACGTTTCGCGCGCCGCGGTAGCCGATCCTGATGGCTTCACGATCTATATTGCCACCCCCGAGTTCGTTCGACATGAATGGGATATTCTGGGCGTGCGCGGCAGGATCGAAGCCGGACGACCAGATACTGCCATCGGCTACATACAGATGAGGCGCCTGAAACGCATCGGCCAACTCGAAAGACTTACGGTAAAGGGCGCTGTCAGTGCAAGTGCAAAGAAAGCTCGTGATCGCATAGTTAGCCAAATTTCCTCCCGAGTGAAAGTCTATACCCGCATCGGCCAAAGGAAGCAGCACATCAACAACGAAACGCGCGATTGCTGAAGTTGGACCAGTCGTTCCGTCTCCCGGAAATTTTCTGTTCAGGTTTTCGTTGTCAAGCGGTGAGGTGCGGGTAAAGGCACGGACGGCCGGGTAATTCAAGGCCGGGAGAAAAATAATGCGGCCCTGCACGTCGTCCGGCTCGAGCTCATGGATAAGTCGGCGAAGAATCAACTGGCCTTCATCCTCGTTACCGTGGTTGCCCGCCGTTAGTAGGATAGTGGGGCCACTACCATTTTTTATCGTGACAATCGGGATGAGAAATACACGCATCCCGTTAGCGTCATCCGAATATGTCAGATGTGCTGCACCGTAGTGTTTGCCTTGGGCATCAAAGTGGAAATCGCACGAAATGAAAGCCGATTTATAAGTTGTCATCGCATTACTCCTCATTCACTTAGCAGGCATCAGACTAATTGTTGTTGCACGGTCACCGCTTTTGACATAATCGTCGAAATGGATATTTTCAGACAAGCGGATTGTTCGGTATATTTCTTCAGCGGCCTCGCTATTTTTCCAAAAAAATAACTTCCAGCAGGATGTTTTTACTAAAACCCACTGCCAGTTCCCAACCTGGATAGATTCATTTTTTTATCGTTAATCATTTTCTCGATAAAGTCCTACAAGAAGCCTAACATGCCCACATCTACAATACTGCTGCCGCCATCAGCAACCAGTACCGTTCCGGTGACAAAGGATGAACTGTCGGAAGCCAGAAATTCGACGCAGGCAGCTATCTCGTCGGGGTCAGCCATTCTCCTTAAAGGAAGATATTGAGTCACAAGGTCAATTGCTGCAGGGACAGAAATTTCTTTGTCTTTGGCCAACTCTTCCATCTCCATCTGGCTCATTTCAGATAAGAACCAGCCCGGACAAAGTGCGTTAACGCGAATTCCATGCTGACCATAGTCCATCGCCATCGATCTAGTTAAGCCCAACAGAGCCGCTTTTGTCGCACAGTATCCGGCAGCATCATTAACTCCCATCATTCCGGCAATAGAAGATACATTTACGATTGCCCCTCCTTTGGTGGTCATCGCCGGTAATGCGGCTTTTGCAGTCAGCATAACGCCTGTTAAGTTAATGTCTATCAGCTGCTGCCAATCACCCTCCTTAATTGAAGCTACATCTGCAGTTGATATGACGCCGGCGTTGGCTATTACCACGTCTAACCCGCCGAACTCTTCAACCGCCAGGTTCACTGCCCGGTCCAGATGCCCGCTATCCGTAACATCTCCGGCAACTGCCAAACCGCCTGTTTCTTCTGCAATCGTTTTGATCAAACCCTCGCGCCTGCCTGTAACGACGATGGAAGCACCATTGCTCGCAAGCCGTCTGGCGACTGCAGCCCCTAATCCTGTACCGCCTCCCGTGATTAAGGCGACTTTACCTTCCATTGATTGTTCCATTTTTTTCTCCATAGTCCACTGTTATGCCAGGATGTCCGGAATCGCCATGTTAGCTCACCGGGCTATCTTCTTTGCGCTTTTCAGACGGCGTTTTATTCTATTACCAGCCTTGTCGTGGGCAAGAAAAACCCCGCTAGAGCGGGGCTTCTTCAAATGCTAGTGCATCGCAAATATCTCTGCAGCATTCTTCTTACCAGGACGAGCAGGAAAAAGGTCAAGGCTGACCAACTTCAGTTATTGTGAATCCTGACAAACCGCTATATCTAATCTTTCGATTACTTGCTGCCATCGTCTTGCCGCCCGCCACTGCCTCCAGTTCTTCCTCGCTCAAGTCAGCATGTTCAAGGTACAGCAGTAGATCCACATCAGTAAATTCACAACCATATTCAGCACCCAAGGCGATCAGCGTATCACCGTCTATCTCCTCGCCTATCCGTGCCTGCAGGTCTTCATTACCCGCAATCTGCTCCAGAAACCTGCCTAGATTTTCTTTGCTCATGATGGCTCTCCTTGGAGACTCTTAAATATCATCCTACACCTGTAGCGGGGGATTTACGACAACAGGCAAAAGACTTTAATTTCTACTATTTTCCAGGGCAAAAGGCGCTTTTGCCAGTAGCTATATGACTATTAGACGCCCCCTTCAGCACCCTTACCGTGACGGGGATCACAACCTATGGCCAGTTGTTCTTTCCTTCGCAAAGTCTTAGTTCACTTCCAGCAGGGCAGCGGCGGTTCTGGCATTATTTACAACAGCTTTAGGTCAGCTGTTATTTGGGATTCTAGACTTCAAGTAGTTATAGTCAGATGACGGTACCTTTTTGATTTTGATTTTGATTTTTACCAATGAGGCAACCTTTTCGGTTTGGATACTCATTTAGTAAGGCCCTATTATCTCTTTCGAATCTCATTTTTTATATTGGTAATACGGGTCTCAGGATGAGGATGGGTGGAAAAATAATAAGCGAAGTGCCCTTTTTTTTCTTTGATGGAAAGTTTTTCCATAAACTCTATCGCCCCGCTAACTTGTTCGTATTGCCGATCTAGAAGATCGAGCGCATACGTATCTGCCGCTATCTCCTGGCGCTGAGAATATTTCATCTGAATACCGACTAATGTCCCACCCATTATTTCAGCCAGTGAACTGTCCGGGCCAACAAGCAGGGAAAGAAGTGAATAGAGCAACAGGCCGCGTCCAAGACCCTTGAGGTGGTCCCGGTTGGCAAAATGGCCGAGTTCGTGACCTAGAACAAAAGCAAGTTCCTGTTCCGATCCGACTTCATCCATCAGCCCGGAAAAAACAACAATATTGCCACCCGGCAACGCCATCGCGTTGACCTGCTTATGTTCAACAAGGTAAACCTTGTAGGTCCCCCTTTTTTCAGGCATAACATCAACTAATTTCTGCAACACCTTTTCCAGTTGTTCGGATTTTTTATTTTCTTTTGCATCCGCAAAATTACGCTCAAAGGGACGGCTGAGAGTCTGTTCTACACTAGAGGGCAACCGGGGAACGACAAAATCAACTGCAAAGCCAAGGACCACATAACCAATAATAAGAAACGCCAATACCCCACCTAATAGGATGAACAATTCCTTCGGGGGTGACGTCTTCGTAACATTGATATTAGTCTTGAGTTCTTTGGGCACATATTTCACGTCATTTTCGATAGGATACGGCCGTGCCGTAAGCAATCGCCTCTATGCTGCCTATACCTCCGCGGCTGTTGGCACTTCTTCCGATGGTAGAGGTTTCTATGCGCGTATTTAAAACTATATCGGCATTCGGCGCCTTCTCTTTCATTCTAAGAACCGCTTCACGCCTGGCCCGATCGACAAGTGACTCATATGCCGCTACTTTCCCGCCAAAAATATTTCTCAAGCTGGCAAGCAAGCGTTTGAAATGATCGATTGATATGACTGCGCTTCCTTGTATCATTCTTGCATCAATAATATCGGCATCTTGTTCAATCATGTTTTTGACTGTTACGGCAGGGATATGCAGCAATTGTGCCTCACGAGATACTATTGACCGGTAGTGTCGTTTTTCAGCGATGGAGCCGACAAAATATCCCAGGCCAACAAGAACTATTACGACAATTAATTGTTCCATTATTTCTCCCCTACTCTACTTTAACGGCTGTTCCGTAAACGTAAAGCTCAGACGCTCCTTGGGCAACGGACGATGTGGCAAAACGAATATTGAGAACTGCATTGGCTCCCAGCTGTTCAGCGTGAGATGCCATACGGCTGATCGCCTCATTTCTGGAATCCTGGAGTAACTCGGTATATCCTTTCAACTCACCACCAACAATATTCTTTAATGAAGCCATGATGTCTCTGCCAACATGTTTGGCCCGTACGGTGCTACCGGATACGACCCCAAAATGCTCGATAATCTTTTTGCCAGGAACAGATTCGATGTTTGTAAGGATCATAAAACCCTCCTTTCATAGTTATGGGTTTTGAATATTAGAAAGAATAAACGCGCAAATTGCTTTGCACAACCGCCAAGACCCACCAGCAGTACCTCTTAAGGTCTGCTTGATCGCCCTATCTTACAGTCCGCTGTCCTTTCCCTGAAGCAAAAAATCCCCACGGCTTGTGTCCGCGCCCTGCCTGTCACCAGGAGTTATCCTGTTCTGTCGGCGCTCTACCGGTATCCTGCCAGGTTCACCAACACCCGGTGGATGTTTTCAGAGGCAGCGGCCCGGGGAAAGCGGGTGAGATTTATTCTGGTTTAGGGCCAGCGTGGTTAGAATTAGACTACATTCAATAAAGTAAATCCCTATCCTTTGTGCTAGGCGTTTTATGTATGTATAAAGTATTAATTCTTGGCGGATACGGTAACTTCGGCAAACGTATAGCCGAAATTCTCGCCATGAATAGCAATACCCTATTGCTGATCGCTGGCAGAAATCTCCTAAAGGCTGAATACGTATGTCACGCATTGGGGCAACAAAATACTGGCGGTATTTATCAAGCGACGGAGCTAGACATTTACGCCAGTGATTTTAAACAAAAGCTTATTGACCTTTCTCCTGATTTAGTTATTCACACCAGTGGTCCATTTCAAGGTCAGGATTTCCGTGTTCCATTAGCATGTATAGCTTCGGATTGTCATTACATTGATCTCGCGGATGACCGGCGTTTTGTTTGTGACATAACTGAACTTGATAGCAAGGCTAAAGAAAAAGGGTTGTTAATTGTCAGTGGTGCCAGCTCTGTGCCAGGCCTGTCGTCAACTGTAATAGATCATTTCACTGATGGTTTTACTGATTTGGATAGTATTGATATTGCTATCGCTCCTGGCAATAAGGCAGAAAGGGGAGAGGCTACGGTAAGAGGTATTTTGTCTTATACCGGACATGCTTATAAGACAATGCAGGCAGGTCACTGGGTTGATACCTATGGCTGGATGTCACCGAGAAAGTTGGATTTTGGCAGAAAAATTGGATCACGCTGGCTGGCTAATGTGAACATCCCTGATCTTGAGTTATTCCCCAAAAGATACCCTTCACTAAAAACCGCACAGTTTCAGGCTGGTTTGGAAGTCCCCTTTTTACACTTATCGATGGTGTTTATGGCCTGGCTGGCAAAAAACAAATTAATAAGTAACTGGGCCCCGCTCACCAAAGTAATTATGGGCGCAAGTAACTGTTTCCGATATTTTGGTTCTGATAATGGCGCAATGCAGGTGACACTGAAAGGCCTCGATGCTGAAAACAATTGGCGCTTAGTCAAATGGACATTGTATGCCTATCAGGGTGTTGGGCCTTACATCCCGACGCTATCAATAGTAATAATTGCCAATAAATTGATTAAAGGTGAAACAGTGGGTATTGGTGCCAAACCCTGTTTGGGTTTATATACACTGACTGATTTCGATGTATATGCCGATGGCCTTTCGCTGTTTTACAAAACAGAAATTACCCCAGAGCTAAGACGTGGATAGCTATTTTCTGCTCAAGCTAATACATATCATTTGTGCCGTGGTTTTAGTGGGGACTGGCGTTGGTATTGCCTTTTTTTTGTTTATGGCCAACCGCAGCAATAATGTACAAGCCATTGCAGTAACTACCAGGCATGTTGTACTGGCCGACTGGATATTCACTACCCCAGCGATTATTGTGCAACTTATCAGCGGTATATTATTGATGCTGGAATTGGACTATTCCTTTTCATCAAGTTGGTTTTTAACCGTGTTGGCGTTATTTGTTATTGTCGGTATATGCTGGTTACCGGTTGTTTATATACAGTACCTGTTAAGGACTATGGCAGAAAAAGCGGTAGCAACAGGCGCCTTATCACCCAAATTTAAAACGTTGATGCGATTATGGACGACTTTAGGCATAGCGGCGCTTATCACGATACTGGTCATTTTTTGGTTGATGATATTTAAACCCTTAGCGGTTGTTTAGTTTATGAAGGCAACGGTGATTATGGTAAATAAATCAGGCAAAAAAATCGCGGCTGTCGAAACTGAGGCTTGAATCAATGCCAGAGTTAGATGTAGTCATTAGTGGCGGCACCGTGGTGACAGCGGGCGGGCTTACTGAGTGTGATATAGGCGTACAAAATGGCAGCATCGTCGTCCTAGCGCGGAATCTCTCCAAAAAAGATTCCAAGGTGATCGATGCCCGCGGCAAGTTGGTGCTACCCGGCGGAATCGACAGCCACTGCCACATTGCCCAAATCTCCTCCAGCGGTCTTGAAACCGCCGACGATTTTGAATCCGGTACCCGCTCAGCCGCAGCCGGTGGCACAACCTGCATCATTCCTTTCGCGGCCCAGTACCGTGGCCAGACACTTCGCGATACGGTAGTTCAATATCACGCCCGTGCACAAGGTAAAGCCATCGTCGACTATGCGTTTCACCTGATCATTTCTGACCCGACCGAGGATGTCATCCTGAGAGAACTCCCTGCTCTAATCGGAGAAGGATACACCTCGTTCAAGATCTACATGACTTATGACAGCCTCAAACTTAATGATCGCAAAATGCTCGAGGTGCTGGCTGCAGCCCGAAAACACGAGGCCATGGTAATGGTGCACGCCGAAAATCACGATGTGATCAGTTGGCTGACGGATAGCCTCCTTGCTACTGGGCACGATGCGCCGAAATATCATAGCGTCGCTCACGCGAAAATTGCCGAGAGCGAAGCCACCCATCGTGCGATTGCGCTCGCCGAGATCATTGGCCTGCCAATTTTGATCGTTCATGTCTCCGCCAAAGAGGCCATTGACCAGATTGCAAGAGCACGCGCCCGCGGCCTTGCCGTGTACGGTGAGACCTGCCCCCAGTACCTGTTCCTGACTGCCGGTGACCTCGACCGCCCAGGATTCGAGGGTGCCAAGTTCATGTGCAGTCCGCCGCCGCGTGACGCTGCCAATCAGCAACAGGTATGGCGGGCCCTCGAGACCGGGGTTCTCGAGGTATTCTCATCTGACCACGCGCCCTACCGCTATGCCGGTGCAGACGGCAAGGCAGCCGCCGGCATGAATACACCTTTCCATAAGGTTGCCAATGGTGTACCAGGAATCGAGGTACGCCTGCCGCTCCTCTTTTCCGAAGGGGTACGGAGTGGGCGCCTCAGTTTAGAATCTTTCGTCAACTTGAGCGCAACGCGGGCGGCACAACTCTATGGCCTCTACCCCCGCAAAGGCACCATCACCATTGGCGCGGATGCCGATATCGTGATTTGGGACCCGGACAAAACAGTTACCATCCGCCAGGCCATGCTCCATGACAACATGGACTACACACCCTACGAGGGCCATGTGGTAACCGGGTGGCCAGTGCTCACCCTGAGTCGAGGCGAAGTAGTCTGGGATGGCGAACAAGTGACTGGGGCCGCTGGCCGCGGAGAGTTCCTGCGTTGTGCGCGCCCCGAGCCAGCTGCACCGCGCTATAGTGGGGTACTAGAAAACACCGGGCACCAGCAAGGATAGTTCAATGACTCGGATTCTTCGTATCGGCGCGGCCCAGTCGGGGCCCATCCAGAAAGACGAGAACCGTGAGGTTGTTATCGCACGGCTGCTCGACCTGATGAAAGAGGCCCACGGTAGAGGCTGCGACCTGGTGGTATTCACTGAGCTTGCGCTGACCACATTCTTCCCACGTTACTTTGAAGAAGACCCTGCCCGGATGGACGCGTGGTTTGAAACTGAGATGCCAAATCTCGTAACCCGACCAATTTTTGACTTCGCACTGCAACAGGGCATTGGCTTTGCACTGGGTTATGCTGAGAAAACTCCCGAGGGGCGGCATTTCAATACCAGTATCCTGGTCGATAAGTCAGGTGTCATTGTCGGCAAGTACCGCAAGGTGCATCTTCCCGGACACGCCGAGTTGGAACCTGAGCGCAGGTGGCAGCACCTCGAAAAACGTTACTTCGAGCCTGGCGACCTCGGTTTTCCAGTTTGGCGAACCATGAACGCAGTCATGGGCATGTGTATTTGCAATGATCGCCGCTGGCCCGAGACTTTTCGGGTGATGGGATTGCAAGGCGCCGAACTGGTGATGCTTGGCTACAACACACCGACCCTGAATTCATTGAAGGATAGCGAAACTGCCGAGACCCGAATGCACCACAACCACCTCTGCATGCAGGCTGGCGCGTACCAGAATGCCTGTTGGGTAGTAGGTGCTGCCAAAGCTGGCGACGAAGACGGTTACGACCTGATGGCGGGCTCGTGCATCATCAATCCTGACGGCGAGATCGTGGCGCTCGCGAAAACCACCGAAGATGAACTGATCAGCTTCGATTGTGACCTCGACGAATGCACGTTCTCGAAGCGAACTACCTTCAACTTTGCAGCCCACCGACGGATTGAGCACTACGGACGGATCTGCTCACAAATTGGTGCGGAGCCGCCGCCGGAGTAACGATTCCGATGGGCAGCCTGATCATGGTGGTCAACCCCAATAGCAGCGAGGCGATGACGATGGGGATCGATGCTGCCATCACCCCGCTGCGCTCTCAAGATGGACCGAAAATAAAATGTTTGACCCTCGCTGAGGGGCCATCTGGAATCGAGAGCGATGCCGATGTGCGATCGGTGATCGCACCCCTTTGTAAACTCGCCCGATCCTTGGAGGAAAAAGTCGCAGCCTTTGTCAACGCCTGCTTCTCCGATCCAGGGCTCACCGAGATGCGTGCTGCTACCCGGCGCCCTGTTTTTGGTATCGCTGAATCAGCCCTGCTGACAGCGCTGGCATACGGCCAAAAAGTTGGCATTCTGTCGATTCTCGATGAATCAATCGAACGCCATGCACGTTATATCGATAATCTCGGGATCAAAACTCGAATTGCAGGAGATTATTCGATCAATCTAGGTATCCGGGAACTCAGCAACCCATGTCGTACGTTTGCACGGCTCACCGAGACCGGGCGCCGGCTGCGAAGCGAACGCGGCGCAGACGTTCTGATCCTCGGCTGTGCAGGGATGTCGATGCACCGGACCCCGCTGGAACGGGAGGTCGGTTGCCCGGTGATTGACCCGTGCCAGGCGGCAGTCGGAATGGCAATCAACGCAGTACGTCTTGGGCTCCAGTTAAACGACTGATATTTTTCTAGCCCCTCAAAGCCTTTACAACACTTCCATACGAGCAGGTCCAGACGCGCACCAGTTCTCACGCAAGGCCTCCTGGTTGAACCGGCAACACTTTTGAATCCGACTGTGCAGGGTTCCACACAGCATTGTGACCCCATCGACCACCCGCCCCTTGACCCAATAGTTTAAAGTTCAATACAGGATAAGTTCCTCGCCAGCTATGGTGTCAAAGGCTAGCTCCTTGGTTGCACCACAGCAGGTTGCGGAAAATGACACCAAGCCAGTGCTTAACCAGCCGCCATTGGAAAGCACTGTAGCCACAGAGCTCCCAGGAAAAGTGTAGTTCAGTTCGTAGCTTGGCCCCGTTTTTTTGAGCAGATAATCCCTCAGGTTCTCAGTGTCGACAACGTGATACGGCCCATAGTGATCCTGTAATAGCAGCACTTGATCTCCAGCTGGAGAAAAAACGTCGAACCGCCAGTCGCTGAAGAGTAATTGTCCTTCAGGCTTAAAGATATATTCAGATACATCATCCTCAAAGGAGAAAACTACTCTATCGACACCATAATCCAGCGGGTAGGACCCAGCAACTACTCCTTCAAATCGGGCTTGGTTTCCCTGGATGGAAAAAGTCAGTTCGTAGGGTATTTCAGGCTCAGGGCCCCGCTCTCCTGCGAGGCGCCCTTGCGAGACATGCAGCACCTTAGCGTGTAAGTGGTGCCCGCTAAGATATGCTTTCAGATCTGCAATTGGAACCCTATGCCATAGCCCGGCATCATCCTGCGGAAGAATGACACTCAGCTTGTCAGGCGAGAAAACGTTCAACTGCCAGGAAATATCTGATACCGGGGAATGAGAAAAGTACTGGTAATGCTCGGGATCGCCAGCAAAAACGAAAATTAGCGATCGAATACTTTTTTCCAATGGTGAGCGATGGACGTAGCGCGTTGCCTTACGTGGTGCAGGCCAGCCATATTCACCTGAAAATATGGCCGTAACCCCATTTCCTTTCAGCGCCAAACGAAATGGAATACCCTCGATCTGGGTATCTGGAACAGGCTGAGCGACCTTTCCAGCAATCGTGGCTGTCGGAATCATCAGCACTATCCAAAGGAGCAAGGAGACCCTAGTTTTTTTTGATATAGCTACCGCCACTTTCAACTCCAATTACCAAGAGTACACTGTTGCACTATAAGCTAAATCAAAGGTTATCTACCATGGATAACGTTAATGCTGAAAGCTGATAACACTGTCATCAAACGCATCAATCTGCAATCGTCAGATAACTCGAGTAAATATTTAGCTCCAGATCAAGTAACAACGTAAACCCATTAGGCCATTCATCCCAGAGTGATTCAGACAAAACCATCTCCTCCAATACGTCGACTCACCTCACGCAGAAAATCTAGTTTAGCTTCAGAAATCACATAGGTTAGGGCACCAGTTGGCATAGAGAGAATCCCGAGTAGGTTTAGGTCCATCACAAAGCCACTTTTGATCAACTTTTAAAGCACGCCCCGATTGACCAATATGCCAGCCTCAAGGTGCAGCAGTTCTCCCCCTGCTTGTCGGCCACCGGAACTGGCGTCCTCAGTCGAACTTAAAATTTGATCATTGGCGCGAATCAATGTTGCAACAGGAAGGCTAAACCGGACGATTTCTGACGAATCCTCTGCGTGGCTGACAACGGCACTCACAAGCAGAAGAAAAGCAACAAAATTCGCAGCGTTAAGCTGGCAGAATCTATATCGAGAAAGTTTCATCACTTGGTAAAGTTGCCAAATCTCGCCTGGTCAGGCCGAAACCTAAGTTGAATTTTACTGATAAAACTACTCCTGCATGTGATAGGGGTCACATCAACACCCTTTCTTGGGTGATGGCCAGCACATATCTTTTGTGACTTTTTAGTCAAAATGGCAACACTGGAATTACCCAGTTAAACCATTAATAGGAGATATGAAATGAAAGAGCAAGCAACACAGCTGACAGCAGCCGAGACGGACCAGGTGGCCGGTGGTATATCGCCAGTGCCAGTGCCGACTAGTATGCCGATACCCGATGACTTACGTCGCGGCGATCCAATTTTCGATGCGGCACAACTCGTAGAACCCGGTAGCCCTTCCCCGGCACCCGGCCCGGCCCCTGTTGCACTCGCAGTTCCCGGTTGCGTGGGCCCGGGACCCGGCCCGCGCCCGCCTTTTTCCCGCAGTCGTCGGTCTTAATCAACCCCGACAGCAGGTAAATGGAGCGGTTATTGGCGGTGGCCTCCTCGCACCGCCACCTCCCTGAAGACCCCGCGCCAGCGGGGTTTTCTTCTTGGGAAAGCAGGCAAACAAAGATTAGCTTGTTACCAGATCGGCATTAGCGCGACCACCAGATAGTGTAACTGTGCGGTGCAATCAGCACCGGCACGTGACACCGCGCCGGTGCCTCGGATAAATCAACGCGCACCACTACCTCGCTCACTATAGAAGTATCGGCTTCGCCGGATTGGGCTCTGGCGAAGTATTCGCCGCTGCAAAATACCAACTCGTACCGGGTATCCAACGAATCGGAGCCGGTATCGATCTCAATTGAGATTCTGCCGTCATCGCCGGCATTTGTGTCAAGCACTGCCTCCGATTCACCAGTAGCCGACAGTCGGTGACAGGTGACCCGGATACCGGCGGCATCCTGGCCGCTGGCGGAGTCAAGAATATGGGAAGAAATCGTTGTCATTGCTAGTCTGTGGGGTCAGGGTCTTATTGTGTGGTGGCGTATAAATGTCCCTACTCGATTGACGCCTTGTCTCTCTTGCTGGTCACCGCAGCAACGATAGGGCTGATCACGCCGCGTGTGCGAACGTTTACACAGGCAGTACGGCCGCTGGATATAGCACGTTGTACGGCAGGTACCACCTCGGCCGGGTCTTCAACCAGCTCGCCGTAGCCACCGAGACCCTCAAACATCGTATGAAAAGGTATATCACGAAAATCCGTAGCCACGTGACGATCATGCCCAAATAAACGCTCCTGTTGCTGGGAGATAGTTGTAAGCCCGCCGTTGTTATCTATCACTACGGTAATGGGTGCGTTCTCCTGGAATGCTGCCTCGATGCTCAACCCACCGGAAAGAAAAGCCCCATCACCGCTGATGACCACTGCGTTGGCCTCAGGGTGCGTCAGTTTGGCAGCAAGTGCAAATGGTACCCCCACCCCCAGCATGCTGAAAGCACCCGGATGCAGAATGCCAGCTAATTCCTGGCCACGCCAGCCAGCAACGTTGATCGCAATCTCGGACCAGAAGTGCGTGTTGCCGCCATCGAGCACCAGCCAGTCCTTGGCACCCATAGCACTTTGCACATTCAACACCAGCTGCAGGGGGTGTATCCCGGCAGTTGCAGAGTTATCGTTATCCATGGTTGTCAAGGTTTGCGCCACCCACTCACCCCTACGCGCGCGCTGCTCATCAAACCAGTTGTGATCCAACTGCCAACGCTGGTCATACTTCAGTTGTACCAGTGCGTCCAGGAATGCGCCCGGGTCACTCAGCAACACTTTGTCAGCCGCGCGGTTCAATTCTATCTCCTCTGCTGAACCGTTCACGCAGATGAGTCGAGTAGTTGCCGGGAAAAGTGGTGGGTTGCCAAAATTCATCTGGTTATCCAGGCGTCCCCCGAGCATGATCACAACATCCGCCTCAACCAGTGCTGCTTTGGAGGGAGGATACTGGTGTACATCGGCAAGGCCCATGTAGGCCTCACTGGTCTCTGGCAGCAATTTCTGGTGGTAGGGAATGTTGTACACCGGAATCTTCAGCAACCGCCCGGCTGCCTCCAGTTTACGTTCCGCGCTGGACCACCACACGCCGTGACCGCCAATCAGCACGGGTTTTTGGCTGCTGCACAAAATCTTCACAACGTCATCAAGATCCTGCGGACAGGGCCAGGCCCGGGCGGCAGGGTGAGGCTCACGGTTAAACGGCCTTTCGTCGCGTTGCGCATCTGCCGCGAATGAAGAGAACATGATGTCCACCGGCACACTCAGGTGTACTGGGCCTGGATACCCGCTAAGCGCATTTTTAAACGCGCGGTCGACGAACTCGGGAATGCGCTCACCGTCAGTAATGCTGGCGCTGTATTTTGTCAGTGGCGCTGCAATCGCGACGTCATCGATTTCCTTAAAGCCGCCGCTACCCTGGCGTTTCAGGGTGCTGGAGCCGGTAACAAAGATAACGGGAGAGCGCTCTCCCCAAGCCTCCATCATGGCAGGTATAGCATTGGCAAAACCTTCGGGCCCAACCAGACATACCGTGGGCTTTCGAGTAATCCGGGTAGTGCCATCAGCCAGATGTCCTGCAACCTGCTCGTGTGGGCAATTAATAATGCTGATACCACATTGGGCCAGACCCTCTAGGGCCGGATTACAGAATCCGCCACTCAGGGTAAAAACCTGGCTTATGCCTTTTTCCTGCAGTGAGCGCGCGAGCAAAACACCGCCACGGATACGTTCGTCATTGCTCATATCAATAACTCGACTCTCATTCGTGTCTCAGCACCAGGCCTATAGGTAAAGCGTTATGCAACTCGATAACGCGCTGGCGAAGGTGGCGCAGGATCTGACCAGTGCTGACGGACCATCACTCAACAGCCAGGCTGGTGCGATCCAGCTGTACAGTACGGGTACAGCCCAGTTGTGCCATAACGATACCCAAATCGTTGGCCAGCATATCCAGCATCTGCTCAAGCCCGGCAGGGCCGCCGGCGCCAACTGCATAGAGAAACGGGCGCCCAAGCATCACAAAATCGGCACCACAAATCAGCGCCTTGGCAACACCCTCACCGCTGCGCACACCGCTGTCAAAGATCAAGGGGATATCCGAGCCAACGGCCTGACGAATCCTTGGCAACATTTCGATTGCAGCAGGGGC
>Ga0208642_1000641_pt1 | contig 17924 bp, 22 predicted proteins | sample ETN02SmetaG_4_FD_185790 | JGI IMG/M metagenome (GOLD analysis project Ga0208642, IMG submission 185790) | Marine microbial and viral communities from oxygen minimum zone, Eastern Pacific Ocean - ETNP2014F10-02SV251 (SPAdes) (version 2) | ecosystem: Environmental > Aquatic > Marine > Oceanic ...
AAAAATTAATGTTCGTTTATCTAAAAAAGAATTAATGAATAGACGAAAAAAATGGAAACCAAAAAAAATAAACTTTGGTAATGGTACGCTATGGAAATATGCTCAAACTGTAGGTCCTGCTTATTTAGGAGCAGCGACCCATCCAGGCGGAAAAAATGAGGTTAAGGTTTACGCAGATATTTAATGAAAATTAGACCTGTTATTCTGTGCGGTGGGGCAGGTACAAGACTTTGGCCTAATCAAAAAAAACATCAAGCAAAACAATTTATTGACTTTGGTGGATGGAGCTTATTTGAAAAAGCTCTGATTAGATGTAAGAGCTCAATATTTGATTCTCCTGTTATTAGTACTAATTCAAAATATCTGAAAATAATTAAAAAATTTTTAAAAAAATCTAAAATACATAATTATAAGATTATTTTAGAACCAACAAAAAAAAATACTGGTCCTGCAATTTTATCTACCGCCTTAATTAAAGATATTCCAGTAAACCAACCTCTAATGATTTTTACAGCTGATCATTTAATAGAAAAATTAAGTATTTTTAACAAGGCTATTCAAAAAAATAAAAAATATCTAACAGATAAAAACATTTTCGTTTTTGGTATAAAACCTAAAACTCCTTCCACCGAGTATGGCTATTTTTTAACAAAAAGAGAAAAGCAAATAAATAAAGTTAAAAAATTTATTGAAAAGCCTAGATTAAATAAAGCAAAACAAATAATTAAAAAAAATGGATATTGGAACTCAGGAATGTTTTTTTTGAGAAAAGACTCAATTATTAACAATTTCAAAAAATTTCAACCATTAATTTATATAAATTGTTTAAAAGCAATTTCAAAAGCAAGATTTTTAAATAATGTTTATTATCTAAATAAGTCATGTTTTTCCAAGTCAAATGCTAAATCATTTGATTATGCAATTTTAGAAAAAACAAAAAATATTAATGCATTTAAACTTGATATTCCTTGGTCTGATCTAGGTAGTTGGAGAGAAATTTCAAAAATTTATGAAAAAGATAAATCAAAATATTTCAAAAAAAAAAATGTTCATTACAGACCTTGGGGAAGATATGTTAATTTATTTGAAGGAAAAGGTTTTTTGGTTAAAGAATTATATATAAAATCTAAATCATCTTTAAGTTTACAAAAACATCATTATAGATCTGAACATTGGCTTGTAACTCAAGGCAAACCATTAATTACAATAAATAAAGATAAATTTATAAAAAAACCTACAGAGTCAGTTATTATTCCTAAAGCAGCAATTCATAGAATTGAAAATCGTTACAAGAAACCTGTCAAAATTATCGAAATCCAAACAGGCACTATTTTAAAAGAAAGTGATATCGTACGATATCAAGATATTTATGGTCGAGTAAAATAGTATTATAATCACCAAATGGACAGTTTTGTTTTTTTTTTAGTTCTTTTTGCAACAGTCATGCACGCCGTATGGAATGGAATGGTAAAAAATCATCCGGACAAAGTTGTAGCTATTTCATCTATTGTTTTTGGTCATTTTCCTTTATCGATTATTGCAATCATTTTATTACCAGTTCCATCACTTGATTGCATTCCTTACATAATTGCTAGTGCAATAATTCATCAAGGTTACCAATGGTATTTATTAAGCGCTTATCAAATAGGAGACTTAACAAAAGTTTATCCAATTGCCAGAGGTTTTGGTCCTTTGGTTGCAACAATAATTTCAATTTTAATATTAGGATTATTTCTAGATAGCATAATAATATTTTCAATATTGTTAATATGTGTTGGAATAATGATTCTAGGATTATTTGATAAAGAAAACAAAAATTTTAAGGTGTTACAATTATCTTTATTTACAGGTTTTTTTATAGGACTTTATTCTTTAATAGATGGATATGGGGCAAGAGTAAGCTTATCTGCAATAGTTTATATGAGCTGGTCATTTATATTAAGTTCTTTATTATTTCTAGTAGTTTTAAGAATTAAAAAACAAAAAAATATTATTCAAAACGTTGTTAAAAAAGGAAAAAAAATCTTTTGGATAGGTGGTTCATTATCATATATTATTTATGTGATAGTTGTTTGGGCTTTTACAAAAGCTCCAATTCCAATGGTTGCAGCTTTAAGAGAAACAAGCATATTTTTTTCTATTTTAATAGGCTATTTCTTTTTACAAGAAAAAATTACGACAACAAAAGTAATTTCAATTATATTAATTGTAATTGGGGTAATTGGAATTAAACTATTCTAAAATTGGAAAGAATTAATAATTATAACAATGTTAAATTAGGATTAAAATAATCCACGTGGAATGATTATATAATGTATGGCCAGCACTATTCCTACAGAAACACTCAAACCAAAAATCATTTTAATAAAATCTTTTCCAATGAGTGGAAAAACATATTTAAATTTATAATCTTTGTTCATGCTAGCTATAGCAAGTTCTCTACCACACAATAATCCTACAAATACCCATGTAGTTGACATGGGAAGATCATTTAATTCTTTAAAATAATAAAGCACAAGAGCATATATAATATTTATTATAGTAGCAGATCTTGCATATCTAGTTCCAGTTTTATCCAATACAACTTTTTGGATTTTTCCACCATGAATTTTAAAAATATAAAATAATAAAATAGTAAAATAGATAATAACTATTAGTAATTGTATAATGCTAATTTCTCTTGGAAGATAAACCGCAATATTTGCAACATCATGCATTAACCAAGTTGCCCATAAAAATCCAGAAGTTATCCATACAGAGTTACGCCAAAAAGAAATTTTCCAATTATCTGTAATTTCATCAAATTTTTCGTTTATAAATTTTGAAATAGCTATCCAGCAAATATAAGCAGCAACAGCTGCAAGACCATAACCTACAACACTTTTTATAAGCATTTTTTCAAGTACGACAGTTGAAGCGAAAGCAGATAATACTAAGAAAGTTGTTGAAACTGGAATTCCAATTCTAGTAAGTAATAGAAGTATTCCTGGTGCAACAGCGTGATACCATTGAATCTCTTTATAAGGAATCTGCGTAAGCCTTCCATAAGATATATCACCACCATGTTTCCACCATCCATAAGTAATAGTTAAAGCCATAGCCCCAGAAGCGGTAGAAGCAAGAGTATACCATTTAAACCATTTTTCTTTAGAAGCTATAAATGTTCCCAAAGTTTGAATAGAGTCGTTTGCAATTACAGACCATCCTGCAAGTCCAAATCCAACAATTGTATAAATTAGTGTGAGTTCCATATTTTTTCTAGTTATAGTTTAATTTTAAATTCATAAGAATCTTAATTTTAATCTTCATTTAATATGGAGCGATAGTTTAGTCTACGATTAAATTTATTAAATTTTCTTTTAAATCAGTTGATTCAGCGACCAATATATTATCTTAAAATTTTGTCTATATTTTTATATGTATTGGTTGATATATTTTGTTATGTTATAACAAACATATGAAAATAACAAAATGTTATAATAAAAATGATAAGCAAGCTTTAAATGTTTTAAAAAAGCACAACAAAGGTTTAACTGCTTACAAACTTTTAAATGAATTACAGAAAATTAAAAATGTTAAACCCATGACGGTTTACAGATCTTTAAATAGTTTACAAAAAATGGGTATAGTTCATAAATCAAACCATAATAAAACTTATTTTATATGCCATTCTACAGGTAGTGAAAAACACAACCCAGTTTTAGCTGTATGTAAAAAATGTGAAAAAACTGAAGAATTAAACTCTAATATATTCACTAAATTATTTCACAACGTAAAAACTAAGGAAAAATATAATTTTTCAAACTTTGAGATAGAAATTTCTACTGTCTGTCAAAAGTGTAGCTAAAATGGAACATTTAATAGAAGAAATTGTATGGCTACAAGACAAAGGCTGGCTTAGAGGATTTGTCTTTGGATTAGTTCATACAATTATACCATTAATTGGTTTTTATTCAGGTTGGAGCATTAATAGAATGCTTAAAATAATGTCTAATGGATATGTGGCAGGTATTATTGGAGTTGTTTTAGCACATGTAATTGCTGATTATATTGCAGCTACACTAGATCCTAATTTAAGATCTGCAGCTATAGGAATAGTTCTTGGTGGTTTGGTACCATTATTATTTATACCTTTACTAGATAAGTACGTTGTTAAAAGTAAACATCATATAGCTGTTGGCGATCATGAAGATCTTAAAAAAGATTTAAAAACAAAACACAAATAAATAATGAGAACAATTTCTCTATCTTTAGATGAAATTTATAATTTGTCAAAAAAAACACTTTTAGCCAATGGTTGCGATGAAGAAACTGCAAATATTCTTGCAGATTTGATAACGAAAGCTGAAAGAGACGGTTCCCTTTCTCATGGATTATTTAGATTACCCTCATATGTTTCAGGATTAAAAAGTGGCAAGATAAATGGTAAAGCTAGACCAGAAATTAAAAAAATATCTCAAAGTGTAATTAAAGTATTAGGCAATAATTGTTTAGCTCCTATGGTTTTAAACAAAAGCATTCCAGAATTAGTAAAAGCTGCAAAAATGAATGGCATAGCTGTGTTAGCTATAACAAACTCTCATCATATGGCTGCTATATGGCCTGAAACTGAAGCTATAGCAGAGCAGGGCCTAGTGGCTTTTGCATGCACTTCTTATAAGCCCGCTGTGGCTCCTGTAGGGGCAATTAAACCATTATATGGAACTAACCCAATATCTTTTGCTTGGCCTAGAAAAGGAAAAACGCCTGTCGTTTATGATATGGCAACTGCCTCAATGGCAATGGGTGAAGTTCAAGTTGCCAAAAGAGAAGGGCACAAAGTTCCATTAGGAACAGGTTTAACTAAAGATGGAAAAGAAACTACTGATCCAGCAGAAATAGTTGATGGTGGAGTATTATTACCTTTTGGTGGATATAAAGGCTCAGGAATTGCCATGATGGTTGAACTTCTAGCTGGAGCATTAGTTGGTGACAACTTTAGCTATGAAACAGCCGCTAAAGATAATAATGATGGTGGACCTCCTAGTGGAGGAGAATTTATTCTAGCTATATCACCTGATAAATTGTCTGGAAATGATTGGGAGAAACATTCATCTGAATTTTTTGATAAAATGAAATCGATGAAAGGTGTTAGACTTCCAGGTGAAAGAAGACATAAAAATAGACTAGACAAAGGTCCAAGAAATATAAACGAAGAATTGGTTAATAAAATTAAATCTTTAAGTTAATTCAATTTCAATAGGAGTATGATCTGAAGGTTTTGTTCTTCCTCTGGGATATTTATTAATTTTAACATCCTTTATGATATTAATTAATGAATTTGATACTAAAAAATGATCAATTCTCATTCCTTTGTTTTTTTGCCAAGCACCACTTGTATAGTCCCAAAATGTATATCCTTCTTTTTCTGGATAAATATGTCTATAAACATCAATAAATCCTAAATTTATAATTTTTCTTAATCTTTTTCTTATTTCCAATCTAAATAAAGCATCATTTTCATAGTTTTTTGGATTATGAACGTCTTCAGTCGCAGGAATAATATTAAAATCACCACCAATAATTATATTTTCGTTCTCTTTTAAAAGTTTTTTCAATTTTTTAATTAAGCTATCTAACCAATATATTTTGTATGAATATTTGTCAGTATCTACTGGATTGCCATTTGGTGTATAGATATTAATAATTTGGATATTTTTATTTTTATGCTTAATATCAGCAGTAATTATTCTCGATTGTTTTAATTTATCTTTAAAAATATCATTTTTAATATTTAGAAGTTTTTTTTTTGAAATTATTGCAACTCCATTGTAGCTTTTCTGACCAAATACATAACTTTCGTATTTTAAAGATTTTAACTCATCATATGGATACGTTTCATCTTGAGTTTTAATTTCCTGCATCATTAATATATCAGGACAGAATTTTGTAATATATTCTTTGATATTTTTTATCCTAGCTCTTACGGAATTAACATTCCATGAACTGATTTTCATTAGAGAGAAAAAGAAACACCACATCCACAAGAAGACTTGCTTTGTGGATTTGTAATTTTAAAAGAATCTCCTATTAATTCATTTACGTAATCTACTTCTGAACCTTTTAATAAATCAACGGATGTTTTATCAATAAGTATGTTTTCATGTCTTAAATCATCCTCTTGTGCTGATTTATCAATAGAAAAATCATACTGAAAACCAGAGCAACCACCTCCTTTAATAGCGATTCTAAAAAAAGAACCTTTATCTTTTGTAGAAAGCAGGTGATTGATTTGTTTTAATGCTTTATCGGTAAATTTAATTTCTTTAATCATTATTCAACACTGTTATTACTAATATAATAATAATTTACCATTTTTAAAGCATGAAAAATTACTCAAAATTAGGTTTATTTAAATCAAGCGGGAGATTATATTATGAAAAACCAAATAAGTTTCGAACACAATTTCAAAGAGACAGAGATAGAATTATTCATTCAGCTTCGTTTAGAAGACTAAAACACAAGACTCAAGTGTTCGTAAATACGGAGGGAGATCATTATAGAACAAGAATTACACATTCTATTGAGGTAGCGCAATTAGCAAGAACAATTTCAAGATATTTTAAATTAAACGATGACTTAGCAGAAACATTAAGTTTATCTCATGATTTAGGCCATACCCCATTTGGCCATACTGGTGAAGAAGCTTTAAATGAATGTATGAATGATCATGGTGGTTTTGATCATAATTTACAAACCTTAAGAATTGTTATGTTTATAGAAAATAAATATTTAAAATTTAAAGGTTTAAATCTTACATTAGAAACCTTGGATGGATTGTTAAAACATAATGGTCCTTTTTATGAAAAGGAAAAACTTCAAACTATTATTGGTATTAAAAATTTAAAAAATAAACTTAAATTAGATAAAAACGCTTCATTAGAAGCTCAAATAGCATCAATTTCTGATGATATAGCTTATAATAATCATGACATTCAAGATGGTATTAAAGCTAAACTTTTCACATTAAGAGAGTTAACAGAAATAGATTTTTTTAAAGAAATTTATAATTCTTACAAAAGAAATATTAAAAATAATAATAAAGAAATTATAGTATATCAGATAATAAGAGATTCTATAAACTTAATGGTACAAGATGTTATCAAGAAAACTATTTACAATATAAAAGTTGAAAATATCAATAATATTTCAAATATATATAGCAGAAAAAAAAAGATTGTGGAATTTTCAACTAAATTTAAATTTATTGAAAATCAAATTAAATTATTTTTAAAAGATAAAATGTACAATAATAAAAATGTTTTAAATAAAAACAATAATGGTAAAAATATAATTAAAAAAATATTTAAAATTATAAAAAATAACCCAAGAAAATTTATTAAAAAATCAAATCTTAATAAAAACAAATTTAGAGCAATTTCTGATTATATTTCTGGAATGACTGATAGATTTGCAATAAATTTATATAACACCAATAAATGAATATTTTTAAATTTTATATAGACAAAATTATTGATATCTTAAAAACTGCAAATAAGGAAGGTCTAATTTATTTGCCCGAAAATTTAAATTCAATTAATGTAGATATTCCTCCACCGAAATTTAATTGTGATATTTCAACAAATGTAGCAATGGTTTTATCAAAACCAAATAATAAATCACCAATAGAAATAGCCGAAACTTTATCATCACTTATTAAAGAAAATGATAAATATATTGAAAAAATAACAATAGAAAAACCTGGATTTATAAATCTAAAATTAAATAAAGACTTTTGGAATTTTTTATTGCATGAAATTATAAATGATAAGGAATATGGTTCACAAAAAACAAAGAATCAAAAAACTTATTTGGTAGAATTTGTATCTGCTAATCCCACCGGACCATTACACGTGGGTCATTCTAGAGGTGCAATTTTAGGTGATGTTATTTCAAACCTTTTGATATTTAATAACCAAAAAGTAACTAAAGAATATTATGTAAATGACTATGGTAATCAAATTTTACACTTTACAAAATCTGTATTTCTTAGAGCACGTGAAATATTATATAAAGAAAAATTTCCAATAGATAATCCCGATTTATATCCTGGAGATTATTTAAAACAAATTGCAAAAAATATTATTGATCAAAATTCTGATTTAAAATTTAATAATTTTGATGAAATTTCTAATAATCTAACAAACCTATCAGTTAAAGAATCTATTAAATTAATTAAAATTAATTTAAATAATCTTGGTATTGTTCATGATAATTTTGCAACTGAAAGCGAAATAGTTCAAAATAATGAAGTAGAAAATGTAATTAAAAAACTTCAAAATGATAAATTCGTTTATACTGGAAAAATAAATGCTCCTGAAGGAGAAGATAAGTCTAATTGGATTGAGAGAGAACAACTCTTATTTAAATCTACTGATTTTGGTGATGATAAGGATAGATCTTTGCAAAAATATGATAAATCTTGGACTTATTTTGCCAGTGATGTTGCGTATCATTATAACAAACTAAATAGAAAATACGATATGCTTATCAACATATTGGGGGCTGATCATGCAGGTTATATAAAAAGAATTACATCTGCTGTTGAAGCATTATCAGGTGAAAAAAATAAATTAACTTGCAAAGTGAGTCAGCTTGTTAAATTAATAAAAGATGGCAAACCTTTTAAAATGTCAAAAAGGAAAGGTGATTATATAACTGTAGAAGATCTAATAAATGAAGTAGGAAAAGATGCTACAAGATTTATTATGCTTAATAGAAGTAATGATGCAGAATTAGATTTTGACTTTTCTAAAGTAAAAGAAAAATCTAAAGACAATCCATTATATTATGTTCAATATTGTTATGCTAGAATTTCATCTATATTTAGGAATATTAAACAAAATATTAATGATGATATTATTATTTCAAACTATGATTTTAAATATTCAAATGAAGAAATAATAATTTTAAAAAAAATTATCGAATGGCCAAAGTGTATTGAAATTGCAACAGAAAAATTAGAACCACATAGAATACCTGTTTATCTTTATGAATTATCTTCTGAGTTTCATTCGTATTGGAACATGGGTAAAAATGACGCTTCCAAAAGATTTATAGAAAAAAATAATAAAATTAAAGATGATAAAATTGTAATTCTAAAAATTATTTCCAATGTAATTAAAAGTGGAATGAATATTTTAGGAGTTGAAACTCCTGAAAAAATGTAATGATTAAAGAATTAAAATATTTATTCTTTATAATGGTTATCTTTTTTTTTCTTTTTTTTACATTAAGATATTATTTTTCAGACGAAAATAGCAAAAAAAATTACAGATCATTAAATCTGTTAGATAAAAATATTAAAAATATTGAAAAGGATTTAATTTTATTAAAAAATAATACAGAAAATATTATTGAGAACGTGGAATATAATAAAGATAAAAAAACTAAAAAATACTCTTTTTGGGAACTGTTATATCAGGATAATGATTAGTCTAAATTACAGATCGTTTATTTGTGGAATTAATGGACTTAAACTTCTAAATAAAGAAAAAAAATTTCTTAAAAAATATCGTCCTTGGGGAATTATTTTATTTTCTAGAAATATTAAAACAATTAAACAAACTCAAAAACTAACAAAGTCTATTAGAACTTTATTTAAAAATAATAATTATCCAATTTTAATTGATGAAGAAGGCGGTAGAGTATCAAGGTTAAAAAATTTTATCGATAGTTCAATTTTTACAGCTAAATATTTTGGTGATATGTTTATTAAAAATCCAATAAAATATAAAATTTATTTTAATGTTTATGTAAAACAGATTTCTTATCTTCTAAAATTTTTGGGAATTAATATAAACACAATTCCTGTTTTAGATTTAAGAAGAAATTCTGCACATAATATTATTGGTGACAGATCTTATTCTAATAATGAAAAAGTAGTGTCAAAAATTGGTGATATTTGCATTAGTACTTTTCATAAAAATAAAATTGCAACTATAATCAAGCATATTCCAGGTCATGGTCTTGTAAAAGTTGATAGTCACAAAAAAATACCAATTATAAATAATAATTTAAAATATTTAGTTAAAAATGATTTTCAAACTTTTGTGAATAAAAAATCAATTTTTGCTATGACTGGACATCTTTTATTTAAAAAATTGGATAAAAATAATACAGTTACTCACTCCAGAAAGATCATAAAATTAATTAGGAAAAAAATTAAATTTAAAAACATAATAATTACTGATGATCTTTCTATGAAAGCATTGAAATATTCAATTGAAGAAAATACTAGAAAATCTTTTGTTGCAGGTTGTAATTTGGCTCTTCATTGTAATGGAAAATTTAAAGAAATGATAATAGTTGCAAAGAATTCACCAATAATTGATAAATTTATATCAAAAAAAACATCGCAATTTATTAATATAATAAGTTAGAATTAATTATGAATTCAAACGATTCTCTAGAATTTAATGTTGATCTTAATAATTATTCTGGATCTTTAGAAGTTTTATTGGATTTAGCTAAATCACAAAAAGTCGATCTTGAAAAAATTTCAATTACAAAACTTGCTGATCAATTCTACGTATATATAACTAAAGATAAAGATGTTAATTTGGAATTAGCATCAGAATACTTGGTAATGGCAACATGGCTCACTTATCTAAAATCAAAATTATTATTACCTGAAACTGAAGAAGAAGAATTTAAAGCCATGGAAGTTGCTGAAAAACTAAAATTACAATTAAAAAAACTCGAGTTAATAAGGTTACTTTCTTCACAAATGTTAGGTAGAAAAAGATTGGGTAAAGATGTTTTTATGAGAGGATCAAAGAGTAATATAAAAGCTATTTACGATTCAAAATATTCTTTAACAATATTTGAAATTTTAAAAACATATGCAAATATTGTTATGACAAAGGATTTTCAAAGAATGCATATTCCTAAATTACCTGTTTTTACAACAGAGGATGGAATAAAAACGATTAAAGAATTTTTTGGCAAATTAAATGATTGGAAAAATATTTCAGACCTAATACCAAAGCATTATTCATCATCAAATCTAAAAAAAACAGGTAGTGCAGGGATATTTTCTGCTGCTTTAGAATTGACTAGGGAAGGAAATGTATCTATTAAACAAAAAAATCTATTTGATGAAATATTTATAAAAGAAAATTAATGAATAAATTAAAAAAAAATAATGTATTAAATTTTCCGAGAAAAATTTCTGAAATTGAAAGAGAAATAGAAGCTATAATTTTTGCTGCCGCTGAACCTTTATCAATAGAAACAATCGAATCAAAAATTTCAAAAAAAGTTGATGTTTTAAAAGTTCTTGAAAATTTAAAAAATTATTATTCTAATAGAGGAATTAATTTAGTTTGTATTTCAAAAAAATGGTCTTTTAGAACTTCGGCAAATTTATCCTCATTAATGTCACAACAAAAGACACGTGAAAAAAAATTATCAAAAGCTGCCATAGAAACTTTGGCAATCATAGTATACCATCAACCTGTTACAAGAGCAGAAATTGAAGAAATCAGAGGCGTTGCTTTTGGAACTAATACTCTTGAGATATTAATGGAATTAAATTGGGTTATACCTCAAGGAAGAAAAGACGCACCTGGGAAACCAATACAATATGGAAGTACTGATGATTTTTTAAGTCATTTCAATCTTCAAAAATTATCAGATTTACCTACCGTTGATGAACTTGGTACGGCTGGTTTAATAGATACATCTAGTCTTGATGCTTCAATATTTGGTACGGGTAAATTTTATAAGGAGAAAGAAGAAGAGAAAAAGGAAAATATCTATTCAGATATAGATGAAATGTTAAGTGACACTCTTAAAAATGAGAATACTGAGTAAAAAGTTGCTTTTAAAAAACAAATATTAAGGATATAAATAATTAATGAGCATAGGATTTTGGCAAATTGCAGTCGTAGTCATTTTGGTTGTCTTACTATTTGGTAGAGGCAAAATATCGAGTTTGATGGGAGATGTTGCAAAAGGCATAAAAAGTTTCAAAAAAGGTATGTCATCAGATCCTACTGAAGATAATCAGCCAAAAAATATTTCAGATAATCAAGACACAAATAATAATAATAAAGAGTAATTAATGCCACAAATTGGCTGGTTTGAAATTTTAATAATTGTTACTATTGCTATAATTGTTGTTGGCCCTAAGGATTTTCCGGTCATGTTAAAAAAAATTGGTTCTTGGATTGGTTCAATTAAAAGATATGTCAGTGACGTACAAACACAAGTTTCTAAAATAACAAATGAAACAATTAGTGATGAAATAGAAAAATCAAATGATGAAAAACTTGAAAACAATAAGGCAAATGACAAATAAAAATAAAGAGGTTGGTTTTGTCAGTCATTTAGCAGAACTTAGAAAAAGATTAATACATTCTTTAATATTTTTATCTATTCTATTTGTTATTTGTTATTATTTTTCTGAATATATATATGGTTTTTTGGTTGATCCTTACGCAGAAGCAGTAAAAAATGATGAAATAAATAGAAGACTGATATTTACGGCACTTCAAGAAACTTTTCTTACTTATCTTAAGGTGGCTTTTTTTGCTGCATTTTTTATAACAAGCCCATTTATTCTGATTCAAATTTGGAGATTTATTGCTCCAGGTTTATATAACCACGAAAAGAAAGCAATCATGCCTTATTTAGTTGTAACTCCAATTTTATTTTTAGTAGGAGGTATGCTTGTCTACTATTTGATAATGCCATTAGCGATAAAGTTTTTCTTATCTTTCGAAAGTGTGGGAATTAATACAAATTTACCAATTCAATTAGAGGCTAAAGTAAACGAGTATTTATCTTTAGTAATGAAATTAATATTTGCTTTTGGATTAAGTTTTCAATTACCAGTAGTTTTAAGCTTATTGGCTAGAGTGGGAGTGATTAACTCAGCTTTTTTGAAAGACAGACGTAAATATGTTGTTGTAATAATATTTGCAGCTGCTGCAATTTTAACTCCTCCAGATCCAATTACCCAAATTGGTTTAGCTATACCATTATTAATTTTATATGAATTATCAATTTTTTCAGTAAATATTATTGAAAGAAAAGAAGAAGAAAAAAATGCACAATATTAAAGAAATAAGAATAAATTTTGAAAATTTTAAAAAAATTATGAAGTTAAGAAATGTTGAAACTAATCTAGATGAAATTTTAATATTAGATAAAGAGAATAGAAATTTTATTCAAAAAAAAGAAACTCTTGAAATGGAAAAGAAAAAAATTTCAAAATCTAAAGATGAAAGCCTGTTTACAAAATCAAAAGAAATTTCAATAAAAATAGAAGATTTAATTAAAAAACAAACTTTAATTAATAATAAACTAAATAATATTCTATCATCTATCCCTAATATACCATTAAATGATGTTCCTCCTGGAAAAGATGAAAATGATAATAAAGAAGTGTCAAAATCTGGAGAAATAAAAAATTATAATTTTAGGCCAAAAACACACTATGAAATTGGCAAAGAATTAAATATGCTAGATTTTGATTTGGCAACAAAAACTACAGGATCAAGATTTGTATTTGTAAAAGGAAAACTTGCCGCTTTAGAAAGAGCAATATCAAATTTTATGATGGATACACATACTCAAATAAATGGTTATACAGAAATTTCACCTCCGCTTATGGCTACCGATGATACCATGTATGGAACTGGCCAATTACCTAAGTTTGAAAATGATCAGTTTGAAATTAAAATTGATGAAAAAAATGATAGAAAATTTCTTATACCAACTGCTGAAGTTATATTAACTAACATGGTAAAAAATAAATTAATTAATTTAAATTTACTACCTATGAGATTGGTTGCTTCAACACCATGTTTTAGAAAAGAGGCAGGAAGTTATGGTAAAGATACTAAGGGCATGATTAGACAACATCAATTCTATAAAGTTGAGTTGGTAAGCATAGTAGATAACAATAAATGTGAGGAGGAACTAGAACGCATGACTAATTGCGCAACCATGATACTAGACAAGCTGAAACTTCCTTATAGAAAAATAATTTTAAGCACTGGTGATATGGGATTTAGTTCAGAAAAAACTTACGATATTGAAGTTTGGCTTCCGTCTGAAAATAAATATAGAGAAATTTCAAGCTGTTCGTCTTGTGGAACTTTTCAAGCTAGACGTATGAAAGCTAGATATAAAAGTAATAGTAATGCGACAGAATTCGTTGGGACTTTAAACGGTAGTGGTCTAGCAGTTGGTAGAACGTTAATAGCAATTATAGAAAATTATCAAACAGAAGAAGGTTCAATTAACATACCTGAAGTTTTAAAACCTTATATGGGAAATATTCATAAAATATCTATCAATTAAGAGTTGTCTTTAAATATCATTTAGTATAGATAATCTTAATTTAAAAGGAACATTATGGACGCTGGAATTGGTCAATTTATACCATTAATTTTAATTTTTGTAATTTTTTATTTCTTTTTGATAAGACCGCAACAAAAAAAAGTTAAAGCACACAAAGCTATGGTTGAGACTTTGAAGAGAGGAGACAAAGTTGTAACTTCTGGAGGCATAGTAGGTACGGTTGAAAGAGTCATAGATAATGAAAAAGTAGAGGTTAAAATTTCAGAAAATGTTAATGTTGAAATTATAAGATCAACCGGCATACAAGGTTTAGTAAATTCTCAAGAACCAAAAAAATAACATTATAATAAAGTGTTATACTTTTCAAAAATAAGAATTATTTCAGTTTTCTTATTTACATTTATTTTATCTTATTTTGCCTTGTCAAATTTTACAAAATTTGATGATAATTTTTTTTCAAAAAATATTAACCTTGGTTTAGATCTGCAAGGAGGTTCCTACTTATTACTTGAAATTGATAATAAGCCTGTAGTTACCTTAAAATTGCAAAGTAAAATTGTAGAATTTAAAAAATTTTTTAAGGATCAAAATTTAATTTTAAAAAATTTTTTATTAGATGAAAATTCTATTAATTTTGAATCTAATTTTAATGATGTTAATAAAATCAAAAATATACTTGATGACGATAATAGTGAAATTAACACATATTTTCAACAATTTAAAACTCATGAATTTAATTTTATTGAAAAAAACAACTTTTTTAAAATTTCTTTATCAAATTATGGCTTAATATTATTAAAAAATTCATCATTAGACCGAGCAATTGAAATTGTTAGAAGAAGAGTTGATGAAATTGGTACGAATGAACCAAATATACTTAAAAGAGGAAATGATAGAATACTTGTTGAATTACCTGGACTAGATGATCCAGGAAGAATTAAATCTTTATTAGGAAAAACTGCAAATCTTACATTTCAATTCATTACTCAAAATTCAGAAGAGTCATTTGGAACAGAGAAATTACAATTTGATGATGGATCAGAAGAAGTTATTGTTAGCAAACGTATTATATTAAATGGCGATAATTTAATTGATGCAAAGACAACAGTTAACCCGGAAACTAATGAAACTGTTGTTAGTTTTAATTTGAATAGAGTGGGAGCAAAAAAATTTGCTAAGGCAACTACTACAGGAGTAGGTAAAAGATTAGCTATAATTTTAGACGGAAAAATTATAAGCGCCCCAGGTGTTAGAGAGCCAATTATTGCTGGATCTGGACAAATTTCTGGTAATTTTACATTTCAATCAGCCACTGATCTTGCTTTGTTGTTAAGATCTGGAGCATTACCTGCACCATTAAATATTATTGAAGAAAGAACGGTTGGACCTGATTTGGGACAAGATTCTATCGATGCTGGTATTTTATCTCTGATAATAGGTTTTATCTTAGTAGTGCTATTTATGATTTATAAATACAAAATTTTTGGATTGATAGCAAATTTTGCATTAATAATTAACTTATTTTTGCTTATTGGTATTCTTACTTTATTCGAAGCAACATTAACACTTCCTGGTATAGCAGGTATAATTCTTACAGTTGGTATGGCTGTTGATGCCAATGTATTAATCTTTGAAAGAATTAAAGAAGAAATTAAAAATGAAAAGAATAATATTATTGCTTTTGATTCTGGTTATACAAAATCTAGAACAACAATTCTAGATGCCAACATAACAACTTTAATTGCAGCTTTTATATTATTTTTTATGGGTTCTGGACCTGTAAAAGGCTTTTCAGTGACTTTAGCGGTTGGAATACTCACAACTCTATTTTCAGTATATTTTATAGCAAGATTATTCACGGCATTTTACGTAATTAAAAACAAACATAAGGGAAAACTTATTTAAATGGCAAATATATCATTCAATAAATTTTATAAAAAGTTTAATCTGCTTTCTTTAATCTTAATATTTTTTTCTCTAATATTGCTATTATTCAAGGGTTTAAATTATGGTGTTGACTTTAAAGGAGGTACGTTAATTGAGATTAGAACTGATCAAAATTCTAGCAATATAACTCTTATAAGAGATAGTTTTAATCAAATGGATTTGGGCGATGTTTCTGTAAAAAAATTTGGTACTGAAACAGATTTTATAGTTAAATTTGAAAAACAAAAATCAAAAGATCCAAAATTTATAGATAATATTAAAACAAAATTGTCTAGTTCCATTGGAAATGTAGATTTTAGAAGAGTTGAAAAGGTGGGTCCAAAAGTTAGTTCAGAATTACTTAAATCCGGAATTATAGCAATAGTGTTATCGCTCGCCGCTATGCTTTTATATATATGGATTAGATTTGAATGGCAATTTAGTTTAGGAGCAATTTTAGCTTTATTTCACGATGTAATTATAACTCTAGGTGTATTTTCAATATTTTCATTAGAGATAAATCTATCAATTGTTGCAGCCATATTAACAATTGTTGGTTACTCAATGAATGATACAGTGGTTATTTTTGATAGAGTTAGGGAAAATTTAAAAAAATATGCAGATATAAAAATATTTGAATTAACTAATATTTCTATAAATGAAACACTTTCTAGAACCATAATTACTTCAGTAACAACATTGCTTGCGCTGCTATCAATATATATTTTTGGAGGAGAAATTTTGAAAGGTTTTTCTTTAGCAATGATTTTAGGTGTAATATTTGGAACTTATTCTTCAATATATATAGCAAATCCAATACTTGTTTTACTCAAGGTTAGTCAACGAACAGTAATTAAGGAGGAAAAAAGTTAATATAAGTTTTGTGCAGCTACCATAGACAGTAACATTGGTAGAGATAACAAGGTATTTGCTCTTGAAAATAACATTGCTGTTTTAGCTGATTTTGCTTTTAGATCGGGTTCGCATTCAACCATTCCAAGAGCTCTTTTTTGATTAGGCCAAATTACAAACCAAACGTTAAATGCCATTATTAAACCTAACCACATTCCAATTCCTATAGCTGTAATTTTTCCACCTCCCGATCCTATACCTAGTGTCATTGCTTCATGAATATATCCATTTAAATAAGATAAAATTAAGCCAGATATTATTGTAAATAAAGCAGCCCATCTAAACCAAAATAAAGCTGCTGGAGCAATAACTTTTCCAATAGCTGGTTTTTGTTCATCTGGTATTTTGGCCATATTTGGTATTTGAACAAAATTGAAATACCATAATAAACCAATCCACATAATTCCAACCACAACATGAATATATCTAAATAACCAACTCCAAAAAAGTTTGTCGAAATCAAATCCATCGTTTCCAAAGAATAATCCTAGAAACAAAATAATTGATATGCCTATAGAAACATTAATTGTTTTAGGTAATGATTTTAGAATCGAAGACATAATATATCTTATTACTATTTTACTTAAAGTTAAGCAATTTTTTTAAATTTTCTATCCAATAATGACTTTAAAAATTTACCTGTATAACTTTCTTTAAATTCAATAATTTCTTCAGGTTTTCCTTCTGCTATTATATTTCCTCCATTAACACCACCGTCTGGGCCCAAATCGATA
>Ga0208642_1000643_pt1 | contig 17877 bp, 21 predicted proteins | sample ETN02SmetaG_4_FD_185790 | JGI IMG/M metagenome (GOLD analysis project Ga0208642, IMG submission 185790) | Marine microbial and viral communities from oxygen minimum zone, Eastern Pacific Ocean - ETNP2014F10-02SV251 (SPAdes) (version 2) | ecosystem: Environmental > Aquatic > Marine > Oceanic ...
CAGACCTTAGAGAAGCAAACCTTGTAGGAGTAGACCTTGGAGGAGCAGACCTTAGAGAAGCAGACCTTAGAAGAGCAGACTTTTATGGAGCAGACCTTAGAGAAGCAGACCTTAGAAGAGCAAACCTTGGAGAAGCAGACCTTAGTGGAGCAGACCTTAGAGGTACAAATCTTATAGGAACAAACCTTAGAAGAGCAAACCTTAGAGAAGCAGACCTTAGGGAAGCAGACTTTTATGGAGCAGACCTTACACGTATTAGTTATAACAACAAAACCAAATATGATGAAGGTAGTTCTTTGGATATTTATATTAAACAAAATAAATAATCATATGATTAAAATGGGATTAATTGATGTTGCTAAACAATATATGTCTACATATATGCCTCCTGAAGGATCTAGACCTTATGTAGGTGCTGCAACGGAGGGGGGTGCTGAGGGGTTAGCAATAACTGCTATTGCTGAATTGGTTGAAGCAAATAGTGGTAGGGATGGTACAGCATCAGATATTAAAGCATTTGGTGTAGTTGTATCTGGTGTTAAGAGTCTTTTAAGTGTAAGTTTAGAAGGATTGCTCAAAGGCGATGATTTTAATGCTAGAGAAAGCATTATTAGAGAATCAACAAAATTTGGTGCTACTGTCGGAGTTATCTATGCACCTAAACTAGTACAAAAGATTAATCAATTAGTAAAATAATTATTTTATTCTTAATCAAATGTTTATTTGGTGAGGTTTTTAATGCGTTCTTGAATACTGAGGTAATATGGGATTAAAAGAAACTAGGACAGAGCAATAGAATTGAAAATTAGAAAGGTTTTAAAAATATATTAAAATTCTGAAATGCAATGATGAATTCATATCTACCAAATTTTATCAAGGAGTTTTATAAGGAACACAACATAGGATTACTTGCAGCTACAGTAGCTTTTGCAGCATCTATCTCCTGGGCTGCAGCTGGTATTTCTATTCCACAACATCACTCAGGAGATGTTGCAAGTGATTATAGTTGTGGTACTGCTTATGGGAGGCTTATTGGTACAAGAACTTTTGATTTCATACCTAATTTTGAGGTGGATCGATACAATAGAAGTTTAATGGAAATGGTTACTAGTAGCCATGGAATGGTAGTTAGAGAAGAAAAATCTGAATTAATGAATTTTGTTGGTCATTTCCGTAATTTAAGGAACATCGATCCTACAGTGTTTGATTTCTTTATGCCGGAATATAGTGAAAATGGAAGAATCTTTAAACTTAAGGAAATATCCAAAAATAAACAAAATCAAGTTCTTGAGGAAATATGTAAGGTAATGGAAGAAACCCAACAGAAGCCATAATGTAGGCTATGATATACTTTTAATAGAAATCAGATTCTTGCAGGGAATGTCTTATGAAGGTTTTATAAAAGGCGTTGAAAATTCGCTTGATAAGATTGTTTCACATGCTGAATACCACAAGGATATTGTTAACTCTTAATTAAAAACACGTAAAAAAATCAGTAATGATTATTCAAGAATAGCCTTAATTCTTCTTATTCCAGCAGCAGAACTTTCTTCTTTTTTTATCTTGAAATGGCCTAATTCTTTTGTATTCTTGACGTGAGGCCCTCCGCAGATTTCTATTGAGAAATTGCCTACAGTATAAATAGAAACGTTTTCAGCATACTTATGCTCAAACACTCCTTGTACATTTTTCTTTTTTGCCTCTTCTAAAGTCATTTCTTCTTTTTTAATTTGTAAGCCTTCTTTTATTTTTTTATTGACTAAATCCTCAATTTTTTTAATTTCTTCCTGGGTTAGTTTCCTGTCAAAATTAAAGTCAAACCTTAATCTTTCTGGTGTTATGTTAGAGCCTTTCTGAACTATGTTCCTATTTTTAAAAACAATTCTTAAAGCTTCATTTAACAAGTGTGTAGCTGTATGTAATCTTTTTGTTTCTTCTGAGCTGTCAGCTAAGCCACCTTTAAATCGCTTTTCTGCACCTACCCTGGAAAGTTCCTGGTGTTTTTTGAATTCTTTTTCAAATTCTTCTTTATTAAAAGTTAAACTTTTTTCTTCTGCTAATTCTTGCGTCATTTCTAAAGGAAAGCCATAGCTTGAGAATAATAAGAATGCCTCTTTTCCTGTTATTTTTACTCCTTTTTTAATTAATTTGTTGAATTCTTTTAAACCAGTTTCTAATGTTTTTTTGAATTTCTTTTCTTCTTTCTCAAGCTCTTTAAGAATAAAATTTTTATTTTCATTTAATTCGGGATAATCATCCTTACAAATTTTAATAATAATTTTTGCTATTTCCGATGAAAAGTTTTCTTTTTCTATTCCTAAAATCCTAGAATGTCTTGTGGATTTTCTTATTAATCTTCTTAAGGTATACCCTTGATCAAGGTTGCTTGGAGCAATATTCTCTGCTAAAATGAAAGTAGCAGCCTTTAAGTGGTCTGTTATTATCCTTATTGATTTTATGTTCTGTTCTTTGGCATTCTCTTTTATCTTTTCTATTATTGGGGCAAAACTTTCAATTTCATACACTGTTTTTTTGCCCTGCAGCATTGCTGCTGTTCTCTCAACCCCCATTCCTGTATCAACAGTTTTTTGCTTTAATGGCAGATATTTTCCCTCTTTGGTCTTATTGTACTGTATAAAGACATCATTCCAGACCTCAAAGTATTTTCCGCAGCTGCAGCCTGGTTTGCATTCTTTGCTGCATTTCTTTTTTCCATTATCCATAAACATTTCAGAATCTGGACCGCACGGTCCAGTTTGACCGGCAGGGCCCCACCAGTTATCTTCCTTTGGCAGATAAAAAATCCTTTCTTTAGGAATTCCCAAGCTCTTCCATATTTTTACTGACTCCTCATCCTTTGGAGCATCCTTGTCTCCTTTAAAAACAGTAATGTATAGTTTGCTTTTATCCAAGCCAAGCCATTTTTTTGATGTCAAGAATTCAAAACTCCATGAAATCGCTTCTTTTTTCCAGTAATCACCTAAAGACCAGTTTCCAAGCATCTCAAAGAACGTTAAATGCGTTGAATCACCAACTTCATCTATATCTCCTGTTCTAATGCATTTCTGAACATCAACTAATCTTTTCCCTGAAGGATGAGGTTGGCCCATTATGTATGGAACAAGAGGATGCATTCCCGCTGTAGTAAATAAGACAGTTGGATCATGCTCGGGAATCAGAGAAGCAGAACTGATTAGTTTGTGCTGTTTTTCCTTAAAAAATTCAAAATATTTTTTCTTTAAATCTTTAGCATTCATGATTTGGATAAGGATGAGCTTATTTAAAAAGTTTGCTTTAAAAATAAAAAAGAATGCTCCCAACGGGATTTGAACCCGTGTCTCAGCCTCGAGAAGGCCGAATGATTGGCCGGGCTACACTATGGGAGCAATGAGATTAAATTGGTAAGGCCAATTTATGGCTTGTCTAAAAAAATGGTGGGCCCGATAGGATTTGAACCAACGACCTCCGGCTGGCTTAGAGAATTTTTGGATTTGTTGTTTTGTACCCAAAAACTTCGTATAAGACTTACGCATTTAGAAGAAATTTCTTCTAAAAACGGCGCTCTAACCAGGCTGAGCTACGGGCCCATAAGCTAAGATAGAATTCTGATTGGTATTTAAAAGTTTCTCATCAATAAAGAAAAATGCTATACTATAAATGTTTAATTATATAGAAATTGTATTTAAATTTACTTGTCACCGAAATCTCCCATACCATCGGGGTAATTCACAAAATCAAACTTGCTGAAAAAATCTTCATAATTATCTTCTTCAGAAGGCTTTTTTCTTAACATTTTTAACTCTTGGTGTTTTTTATTAATAATTATAGCAAAGCGCTTCTTTCTATTCTTTCAACATATTTTTCAAATACCTTTAGGGCATTTTTCTTTTAGGTTTACTCAAATTTCCAGTTGCGCTTTGCTATAACAGAGTATAGAAAGCAAAAGTTTTATATAAAAGTTATGCCATATTATTGTCCTAATAAGCTATTTATAGCCAAATTAATAAAAAATAATGGCTTAATTAGGACAAATTAAAATGGAATTCGACGAGCAAGAAAAATTAATAATAAAGGCTTTAATTAAAGACCCAAGGATGTCTGACAATAGTATAGGAAAATTAACAAAAGTCCCCATAAGGACAGTAAGCAGGAAACGTAAAAAGCTTGAGCAGGAAAACAAAATCGATTACTACATTTCAGTAAACCATAAGGACAAAATCAGGCACCTCTACATGGTTAAATTCAGGATGGGAATTACAAAAAAAAAGCTTATGGAAGAAATAAAAAAAGAATCAAAGGTAAAATCATTATTTACTGAAATGATCTATGAATCACATTTCGCAGAAATTGAGGGGCATACTGCGGAACTATTGATGATTGAAGGCAAATCTGATAATGAGGTATCTGAAAACTTTAATGGAAAAATATTGCCTTCGATGCTAAAAAACCACGGCCAGGACTCAATAATAGAGATAAAAACTATAAGGCTCAGCAACACAATAAGGCTTTTCCATAATTATTTGCCTTTCATAAACATAAAGAATGGAAAATTGATGCATGATTGGCATCTTGATTCAATATACGTATAAGACTTCTGAGAAAAATGCGGCAGCCGAGATTCGAACTCGGGTCCCAGCCTTATTGCTTTTAATGGCAAGGCCGGATCTTAACCACTGGACAACTGCCGCATAAAAATTAGTTTATTTAAAAAATGGTGGGCCCGACCAGATTTGAACTGGTGACCTACTCGGTGTAAACGAGTTATCATACCGGGCTAGACCACGGGCCCTTGAATTGCAATTACGAAGTAATTGCCTCTTACCATAAATTAAGAAATTTATACCATATAAAAATGTTTTGATGCCATTAAATTTAAATACAACCATATCCTAAGTAGCAACCATGGACAGTCATGAAAGGATATTTCAGCTTCTGTATAACCAGGATGAAGTTACGTGGCAGACATTGCTTTATGAGCTTGTAAAAAAAGAGGAAATGAATCCCTGGGACATTAACATAAGCATGCTCACAAAAAAATATATTGAAACAATAAAGAAATTAAAAGAGCTTGATTTCAGGATTTCCGGCAAAGTTTTGCTTGCTGCCGCTATTCTATTGAAAATAAAATCAAACAGGCTGATTAATGAAGATTTATCTGAGCTAGACAGATTGCTTACAGAATCAGAAGAAGATCTTACTGAAGAGCTAGACCTAGAGGATAATAAAGCTTATGACCGCTCAGAAAATCATCCTCTCATACCAAGAACCCCTCAACCAAGAAAAAGAAAAATTTCTGTTTTTGACCTAGTAAATGCGCTGGAAAAGGCTCTTGAAGTAAAAAAACGCAGAGTGTTAAATTCAATTCCGCCAATGAATGTTAAAATACCTGAAAAAAAGAGAGACATAACACAAGTAATAAGGGAAGTTTATAGCAAGATACTGTCATTTTTCACCAGAAACAATCAAAACAAGCTTACATTTAGCCGGCTTGTACCCTCCAAAACAAAAGAAGACAAGATTTACACATTTATACCACTGCTCCATTTAACAACTCAAAGAAAGGTGGATTTAGAGCAAAAAGAACATTTTGGTGAGATAGAGATAATGCTTAATGCTAAAAAAGATGTTGATAATGAGATTGTGGCAGAGGATTAATGAACAAAAATAACCAAATCTTTATAAACAAAAACATAGTTCTTTTAGCCATAAGTTGGGGGTAAAATGGAAGGGAAATTTAAGTTAATATCAGGAAATGCAAATAAAAGCCTTGCTTTAGAGGTAGCTAAGCATCTAAATGTTAAACTAACACCAGCAGACATACACCAGTTTAATGACGGAGAAATTTATGTCAGAATCCTGGAAAGTGTTAGAGGCTGTAACGTGTTTATCATACAGCCAACAAGCCCTGATGCAAATCTGCATCTCATGGAGCTTCTGATTATGGTTGATGCCTTGAAAAGAGCGTCTCCAAAAAGGATCACAGCAGTAATGCCCTATTTTGGCTATTCCCGCCAAGATAGAAAAACAAAGCCTAGAGAACCAATAACAGCAAAGCTTGTTGCAAAACTCCTAGAAGCGGCTGGTGTTGATAGAGTTATGACATTTGAGCTGCATGTTCCCCAAGTACAGGGATTCTTTGATATACCCTCTGATAATCTGGATTTAATACCCTTGCATGTTGAAAATATATTGAACAAAAAACTCAAAGAAGTAGTTATTGTTGCTCCTGATGTAGGCAGCGCTGCACGTGCAAGATCATTGGCAAGAGTGATACATGCACCAATAGCCATAGTAGATAAAAGAAGGCCAGAGCAGGGTATTGCAAAAGTAGAGCATATCATGGGTGATGTTAAAAATAAAACAGCCCTCTTGGTAGATGATATAATAGACACAGCAGGAACTATTACAGAATCAGTATCCATGTTGAAAAAATACGGTGCAAAAGATATATACGTCTTAGCAACACATCCTGTTTTATCAGGGCCCGCTATAAAAAGATTGCAAAAGTCTCCTATAAAGGAAATTTTTGTCACAAACACAATAGAATTGCCTAAGGAAAAACAGATCAAAAAAATAAAGATAATTTCTATAGCACCCTTGCTTTCAGAAACCATAAAAAGGGCACATGAAGGAGCCCCTATGGGAATAGTTTATGAAAAGCTATATGAGAAATTAAAGAAGAGGAATAAATGACCACATACTCACTAACATTTGTAGATTCCATTTTTAAAATTCGTAATAACAGAGAAGTTACTTAAAAATGAAAGAAAAAGAAGAAAAACTGCAGAAGCTTTACATGGAATTCCAGGTTCTTGAACAGCAAATAAAGCAGCTTGAAAAGCAAAATACCATGCTTAACAACCAACTCATGGAGCTTATGATGACAAACCAAGGTTTAGAAGATACAAAAAAGATAAAAGAAGGTACAGAAATATTGACTCCTTTAAGCAGCGGCATATATGCAAAGGCACAGCTTAAAGACAGCAAAAATCTTATTGTGAATGTAGGCTCCAGCATCACAGTGGTTAAGGACGTAAATTCAGCTAAAAAGATGATAGAAGACCAGATTGAGGAAATCAAAAAACTGCAGGAAAACCTTGTAGACCAGCTGCAAACTCAAACTACAAAAGCAGCTTCCTTAGAACAGGAAATAAATACAATTGCTTCTGAAATTAAAAAATAATCGATAAGGTGGATTATACCATGTTCAAATTTTTAAAAGACAAGTTAAAAGGAGCTATCTCTAAGTTTTCTAAAAAGGCAGAGGAAGAATCTAAAGCAGAGGAGCCAATAACAGAAGAGATAGAAGAGAAAAAAGAATTGAAGGAAAGCCCAGAAGCAATAGAGAAAAGAAAGGAAATCGAAAAAGAATTGGGCATTTTCCACAAGATAAAAGAAAAAATAGTTACAACAAAACTCTCCTATGATAAATTTGAAGGTTTATTTTATGACCTTGAATTAATACTGATGGAAAACAATGTTGCTCTAGAAGTTATTGAAAAAATAAAAAATGATTTGCAGCAAAACTTGGTGGAAAAGCCAGTAAAAAGGACAAAAATAGATGATACAATTAAAGAATCATTAAAAAGTTCTATTGGTGATTTATTTGACGTCGAAAAAATAAGTTTATTGGAAAAAATAAAAAAAGAAGGAAAGCCCTTTGTCATTGCATTTTTTGGAGTTAATGGATCTGGAAAAACCACAACAATAGCAAAAATTGCAAATATGCTGAAAGAATACAAACTTTCTTGTGTTTTATCTGCTTCTGATACCTTCCGTGCAGCTTCAATCGAACAATTACAAATTCATGCAGACAAGTTAGGAATCAAATTAATAAAGCATGACTATGGCTCTGATCCTGCTGCAGTTGCATTTGATGCAGTAAAGCATGCTGAAGCAAAAAACATTGATGTTGTTTTAATAGATACAGCTGGAAGATTACATAGCAACGTTAACCTAATGGATGAGCTTAAAAAAGTAGTAAAAGTATCTAAACCAGACTTAAAAATATTTGTTGGAGAAAGTATTGCTGGAAACGATTGTATTGAGCAAGCACAAAGATTTAATGAAGCAGTAGGCATTGATGGGGTGATATTAACAAAAGCCGATGTTGACGAAAAAGGTGGTGCTTCTATTTCTGTAAGCTACGTAACAAAAAAGCCTATAATATACTTAGGAATTGGGCAAGAATATGCTGATTTAAAAGAATTTGAACCAAATTTGGTTGTTGAAGGGTTGGGACTTTAAATTATTCAAACTCAACTTCTCCATTCAAATAAACTCCTTTATGCAGCTTTACTGGCCTCCAGTTATCTATAACCAGCTCTGCTTTTAACCATTCAGAAAGCTCTTCTGGGTTTCCTATTGTGGCACTTAAACCAATAATCTGGGCTTTCTTAAGCAGCTGCCTTAATATAGTTATTAATATTTCCAAAGTAGGACCTCTTCCAGCATCATTCAATAAATGGATTTCGTCAATAATTATTGTAGATATCAAGCTTAACCAAGGTGCATGGTGCCTAATCAAGCTATCAAGTTTTTCTGATGTAGTAATAATTAAATCATAATCTATCAAATAAGAATCTGAACTGTCAATATCTCCAATAGACAAAGCAACTTTTGCAATACCATCATACCTTTTCTTGAAATCTTTGTATTTTTCAGAAGCAAGGGCCTTTAAAGGCACTATATAAATTGCCTTTCCATTACCTTCAATAATTGACTTTAAAGCAGCAAGTTCAGCTATTAGAGTTTTCCCTGATGCTGTTGGTGTGCAAACAAGCATATTCTTTCTTTCCAGCAAACCTTTTTTAATTGCTTTTTCCTGTGCTGGCCTTAATTTTATTATGTCTTTTTCAAGAATTTTATAAAGTTCTCCAGGTATTTGGTCTTTTATTAATTTTAATTCCATAAAACAATGGATACTTTTGCTATTATTAAATATTGTGAAATAATTCAAAAACTTTAAATAAACCTATTAGGGGATATTATAATATGGGCATACTAAGAAAAGATTATATTCTAGATAGATGGGTTTATTACGCCACTGAAAGAAAAAACAGGCGCAGGGAGTTTAAAGAGGATAAGGTAAAGGAAATCAGCAGCTCAAAAACATGCTTTTTCTGCCCTGGAAACGAGCATTTAACTCCACCAGAGATTGGCCGCGTAGAACACAAAAATACCTGGAAGATAAGGTGGTTTCCAAACAAGTTCCCTGCTGTAGAGCTAAAAGGAAATGCAAAAATAAAAAAGAATAAGTTCTTCAGTGAAGGGAAAACATATGGCATGCACGAGGTAATAGCAGAAACAAGTGACCATAAAAAACAGCTTGCAGACTTAAGCGTTGACAATATAAAAGAGATTTTTGAAGTGTACATATTGAGGATAAAAGCCCTGTCAAAACTAAAAGGCGTAAAATATGCTACTATATTCAAGAATAAAGGACCGCAAGCAGGAACATCATTAATCCATTCTCATACACAGATAGCTACCCTATCGGTTTTGCCAGATTACGTAATGAATGAAGTTAAAGCTGCAAAAAAATTCAGGAAATGTCCATACTGCGATATAATAAAATTAGAGTCAAAAAGCAGAAGAAAAATATCAGAGAACAAAAGCATTGTTGCCTTTGCGCCATTTGCATCCAGGTTTAATTTTGAAGCATGGTTATTTCCAAAAAGGCATGTTAAGAGCATAACATCTATGTATGACAATGAATTGTATGATATGGCATCAATATTAAAAAAAATGCTTCTAAAATTGAAAAAATTGAATGCATCCTATAATTTTTCCCTGCATTACGCTCCTGCTGGACATGACCTGCATTTCCATATTGAAATTACGCCAAGGCTTTCAAAATGGGGTGGCTTCGAGCTTTCAACAGGAGCAATAATAAACTCTGTAACTCCAGAAGATGCTGCAAAGTTTTATAGAAGCAGGCAGGGATTTTAGGAGTTGGTGCTTTGGTTTTGGAGAATAGATAAATTATTTAGACAACTTCAACACAACCTTCATCAAATCCTTCCCCAACAAAGCCCCTAAACTTCCTTTTCTGCATTCTTTTTCTCCGAACTTAACAATCTTATCAGCTTTAACATTTCCCCCATGGATTAGCAATGGCACAGGATCAGGAGAATGGTCTTTATGGCTACAGGGTGTAGAATGATCTGCTGTTATAGCTATCAAACCTTTAAAATCTTTTAATTCTTTAAGCGATTTATCAATCTTCTCTATAAACTTCTTTTTTCCCCGACAATCTCCATTTTCACCATAAATATCTGTTGGTTTAATGTGCACATAAGCAAAATCATATTTTTTCATGTATTTTTTAACTGCTTTTATCTTTGCATTTACATCTGTATTTGGCAATCCTGTTGCTCCTTTTACATTTATCAAATCCATCCCAGACATAGTTCCTAAACCTTTATACAAGCCAGCTCCAGCTATACAGCAGCTTTTTAACCCATATTTTTCCTTAAATGATTTTAATTGCTTGTAATACCCAGGGCCTCTTGTCAAGAGGTAATTTCCTCTTGGCTTTCCTTGCTTTTCTCTTTCATAATTCAAAGGATTTTTTTCTAATATATCATGAGCCTTTTCCAGAAATTTTTGCAAAACATTTGCTGTAAATTTGGATTCTTTACTGCCATCCAAAGGCTTTATGGTATTAGCCTTGTCATCCTCCCAATTCTCTACAACTTTATCTTCTGTTACATAATGTACATCAGAATTTGAAATTTGATCACTTAAGCCTCTGCCCCTCATCACTATCATAACCCTATGCCCAGTACCTGATTTAACAATAAACCTTACACCATCTATCTTCATCCCGTCTAATTCTTTTGTAAAATCTTTCGTATCTTCTATTCTTCCAGATCTCCTATCTTTAACCCTTAACTGTTTATCAACAGTAGCTAAATTAGCCCTTATAGCGACATCTCCATGCATGAGCTTAATTCCAAGACCAGAAACCTCAATTGGACCTCTCCCAGGATAATCCTTCTTTAAATCATAGCCAAATAATGTCAAATGAGCCTCATCACTATTCGGCCTTATGCCTTTGCCCAAAATATATATTATGCCACTAACACCTTCTTTCGCTAACTTATCCATGTTTGGTGTAGAAGCAGCCTCTAACGGGGTTTTATCTCCAAATTTTTTTACGGGCAAATCCCCCATCCCATCGCATATTATTAGGATTACCTTTTTCATTTTTTCTCAATCACAAAATCATCTCCAATTTTGATATCATGATTTTTTACAAAAGAATCCTGGTTTAATGCTATCTCTATCCGTCCATAATCATCCTTAATGATCAAAGGGTCTCCTTTCCCTACGTCTCCAAAAGTTATAACAAAAGGCGCTTCTATTTCTTCGTCATCAAAAAATAAATTGAAAACATCCTTGATTTTTACTTTAAATTTATCCCAAGTTACATGAGTTATGTTCAAATGCAATGATCCAAATTTATTCACGGATATTATTTTTGCATGAATTTTATCTTCATCTATTGTTGCTTCCTCATAGGGTGCTTTAACCAAACTTTTTGGGTTTAGTTTTTTCCCAAATTCTTCTATTTTAATTGCTTTGGATAAATAAGCAGCAGCTGGTGTAAAAATATCTCTTCCATGGAATATTGGGCTTACAGGTTGCCTCATATATTTCTTATTCGTTATCTCCACAATCTTTTTTATTCCACCCAAAAATCTTGTCGCAGGTATTAAAACCCCATTATCAGGACCTATCAAATAATCTCCGCTTCCTGTTTGTATGATTATTGGCTTTCTTTTTGTTCCAACTCCTGGATCAACCACACAAACATGATAACCTATTGGCATTTGGCTTAATGTTTCTAGTGCAATAGCAGCATAAGATAAATTGAAACTTGGCAAGCCATGCATTAAATGAATTACATGTGCTTCTGGATTAATTTCTAAAGCAACACCTTCCATAACGCCTACATCATGGCTTTGAACACCAAAATCAGTTGTAAAAGTAATTATTTGTCTTATTTTTTTCATTCTAAAATTTAGCAAACCCAGCCTTATTCCTCAATTGTTCCTCAATCCTTAATAATCTATTATATTTTGCAGTTCTTTCGCTTCTAGCAGGAGCTCCAAATTTACTTTGATTAGCATTTAATCCAACAACCAAATCAGCAATAAAGCTGTCTTCTGTCTCTCCGCTTCTATGGCTTACAACAACATTCCATTTATTTTTGAAAGCAAGCTTTGCAGCTTCTATTGCCTCTGTCACAGTCCCTATTTGATTTACTTTCAATAATAAAGCATTGCACGCCTTATCCTCAACTCCCTGCTCAATCCTGTTAACATTTGTAACCAGTAAATCATCTCCAACAATCTGTATTTTCCCACCAATTTCTTTTGTCAATTGCTTCCAACCATTCCAATGGTCCTCTGCCATACCATCTTCTATTGAAATTATTTTGTATTTTTTAACCAAGCTTTTATAGAAATCTACAAGTTCCCCGGGGCTGTAATCTTTATCTCCAATTTTATAATAATCCGAATAAAAAAATTCTGAAGCAGCGCAATCCAAAGCCATGAATATTTTATTTTTATAGCCAGCATTATTAATTGCAGTATCTATTAACCCTAATCTCTCATCAACATTATCAATTTTAGGTACAAAACCTCCTTCATCTCCCAGCAATATCCCTTGCGAACCAAATCTCCCCTTCAACAATTTGCCCAATGCATGATAAACTTCAACACCTGCCCTTAAAGCCTCATCAAAAGTTTTGAATTTAATTGGCATAATCATATGCTCTTGTATATCATTTTCTATTCCTGCATGCTTTCCACCATTCATAATATTTAATTGTGGTATTGGCAAAAAGAATTTTTTATTTTTATTATTTGAAATATTTTTAATGTATTGAAACAAATCAATGTTTTTTTCTAATGAAGCAGCTTTACAAACAGCCATTGACACCCCCAAAATTGCATTTCCGCCTAATTTTGATTTGTTTTCAGTTCCATCCAGCTTAATCATCAATTCGTCTATTTTCTTTTGATTTTCGCAGTTTAACCCAACAATTTTCTTAGAAATAATTTTATTGACATTATCAACAGCTTTTAATATTCCTTTTCCATTATATCTTGATTTATCTCCGTCTCTTAGTTCCAAAGCCTCATGTGACCCAGTTGACGCTCCAGAAGGAACAATAGCATTTGCAGTAGTTTTTTCAGTAACAACATCCACTTCAATAGTAGGATTTCCTCTAGAATCAAGAACTTCTCTGGCTACCACTCTTTTTACTTTTGACAAAATACCACCCAATCGACAAAGAAAATAAGAGGTTTATAAATATTTTGGAATTACTAATAACTAGCCTATATAATCAACATCGCCCAACTTTCCTTTCAACTTCTTCAAAGCTGCTTGCCTTGTTACCTCATTAATCTGCTCTGTCTTGCCTAATATATCGGACTCTATCCCTTTTATTTCTTTATTTAATCTTTTCATGCTTATTTTAAGATTCAATTTATTGTCAAGAACCTTTAAGATTTCTATTGCTCCTTTAATGCCTAAAAACATAGGATGTCCGTAAGTTTCTGCTAAAAATGATATGCCTTCCATGTTTCTTTTTTTTGCCAAGCCAACTAAAAGTCCAGAAACTCCAACTATAGGTCCAACAACACCGTAAAGCTTGTCATTTACCATTCCATTCTTGTATTTTTGAATTATTTTTTTTGTGCTGCCTGTACAGTAAACTTTTGGTTTTTTAGGCACTTCTGCAAGACCTATACCGCCTAAAGTTATGATTTCTTTGCCTTTAAACTGCTCAATCATATCGAGCACTCTCTCAGAAAATTCATAGCTGCTCACCTCATCCACTGGCTGTACATCTCCGCTTAAAAGTATCAAATCCTGCTTTTTGCCGTCAAATTTCTTGTAAAATATTTCTATCATAGGTAACTCTACCAAATTGTCTTCATTCACAAAAACAGAATGAGGAAATGTATGCGAAGTAATCTCGTATAGTTTTTCTGCCTTTAGTTCGTCTATCAGAAAATCTACTGCAACCTTGCCAACATTCCCGATTCCAGGAAGTCCTTCTACCAGTATAGGATTGTTAAGCTTCGGTTTTTTGCCTATATTGTCTATTTTCCAAGTGCTCATACCAATCCCTCTTTTTTAAAGAAATCAATTTTAGCCTTTCTGCGATAGGCTCCATACTTATCCTCTACACTGAATTTTGCAGGCTTTGGTGTTAAAGCCTTTCCCTCGCATAAACAAGATTCTTTCATAGTATATTTTCCGCATTTATCGCATTTTAATATGTTTCTCATGCTTCTACCCTCATAAATTCTCCTTCGCCTTCATTTTCTTTAATATAATCCAGAGTAACTTCTGTAGCTTCCTTAAGTATTTTTTCAGCCTCCTTGTAGTCTTTAGCACTAATTATGACATTATAGGATCCTGCGCCCAGGTACTTTATTGAAATTTTTTCTTTCCCAACCTCTCCTGCTCTTTTAAGCGCTTCCTTAACCACATCAACGCCGTTTGAAGCAAAACTGGCTAATTTTAATTTGCCCTCAATCTCGACACTTACTTCTTTAATCCTGGATTTGACAGCTTCCTCAAGTTTTTTTTCTGTTTTTGCGTCAATACCTGCATCTTTTATTGCATTGCTGTCTGCAACAACCTGTTGGAAAAATTCGTAAAGAGAAGAGTATTTCTGGGTTACATTATTATTTATTTCTTCAAATAATTTTCTTACATCTAAATTCAAATCCTTAGCAATAAATTCTAAAATTTTTTCTGCTTTTTGTTCCTGTTTTATTCCGTCTATTTTTTTTCTTTTTTGTGTTTCTGTCACTCTTCTCAAAGATAAATCTATATGACCTCTTTCCTGATTAATCCTCAAAACCTTGCAAACTACTTTCTTTCCTTCTTTCACAAAATCTCTTATATTCCTTATCCTGCCAGGGCTTACCTCAGAAATATGTATCATGCCACTTTTGCCATACTCATCTAAATTAGCAAAAACAGAATGAAACTGCACTTTTGTAACAGTGCACATAACCAGCTCGTCTTCCTCAGGAAATCCTTTCTTTTGTAGCAGCATTTTTGTAATTTTATTCCAATACCTCTAAAATTCTGGCTTTAACCTTGCTTTTGCCTCCAGTAGGCTCAGCCAATATTTTGCCACATACTAAACAAATAACTTTTGAAGATGCCTTTCCAAACATTATTTGTTCGTTCTTGCATTTAGGGCACCTTATTTTTATAAATTTGCTTGTAGGTTCTCTGATATCAGCCATAAAAATCACCAAATATATCACTTACTTAAACTCGACTCTTTTTGCCCTGAAACCCTTGCTTTTCATATGTTGTTTCTTGCAATCTCTGCACTCATATCTTAAATCTGTTTTCTTACTGGATTTCTTGCCAGTCATTTTAAATTTTGTAATTGCAGGCTTGCTGTATCTGCCTCTATTCCCAATACCCCTTGCTTTTCCGCGTCTCTTTGCTCTGAGCTTACTGCCATAAGTCATGCTCCTTGGACCTTTCTTTTTATTTAACATCATTCTGTGCTGGGTATGCTTTTTGCAATAAGGACAGAATCTATTAGTAGTCTTAGGCAATTTCATACTTTTGGGTATTTAATGTTGATTTAAATATGTTTCTATAAAAACAATTAAATAAAAACAACGTAGTCGAGAAACATTATAGCAATAACTAGCAGATTATAAACCTTATTAAAATAAATTATTATAATTTACATCAAAAATTAGTAGTTTAAACAATCCCAACTATTATTTTCATAGTTAATTCTCTTTAATCTCCTCAACCCTTTCTTTATTTATAAGAAGCTCAGCAATTTCTGTTGGAAGGTTTGCAATATCTTCTTCTGCAAAAGGTCCATACTCTTCCAGCTCTTTTCCAACAAATTTAGGTACAGAACAAAGAAATCTTACCAGTTTAGTATCCTTCATTTCTTTTTTTTCATTATTGTCTTTTTCAATATTGCTTTTTTCATTTATTTCTTTTTTCTCAATCATTATCCCTGAAACAGGTTTTCCACTAATAACATTATCAATAATTTGTTTTCTAAAAGCATCAAGAACTTTTACAGTTTCATCAAAAAACCTTTTTTCATTCTCAAGCAATGCTGATGTGTCTATCACATGGGATTTTGTCCTGCTTTTTGTCAATGCAATATTCAATATCTTCTTTTCCCTTCTTTCATATATTTCCTTTATTATCCTCCTTGCATTCTCAATTTGCTTCTCAACCTTTTTCTTCTCATCATAAGAAAACAAAGTATCTTCTCTATCCAACATTTTCTTTTTCTCATTTAAATAATCGACAAAATCATCAAAAAAATTGGGCTCTAGCTTCTGTAAGTCTGTCATATCCTTCTCTTTCTTTAACAGCTCAAAAAGAGTTTCATATGTAATATTGATTTCTTTAGCTTCCATACTACCCCCAAACATCAAACTGGATATATTTATGAGGATATGTTTATATAATTTCCTTTTTTTCTATGCATTATGGCAGAGCTAAAATTCAAGGATCTATCATTTGAGGAAAAGGACCAAAAAGTAATAGTAAACTTCCTCAAAATTTTCTATTGTGATATAGATAAATCTAAATTAAAAAATATTGGAAATTTCAAGATAAGCAGCAATAAAATAGAGTTCTTTGATATTAATGATAAAAGAGCCCAAAGAAAGTTTAATACGCTATTATTAAAGGGATTTACTCAGCTTAAAAATAGATTAGGCAACAAACCAGCCATTTATGTTCACAAAAACTCTGGAATTCCTTTAATTGGAACAGCCTATTTTGGCTTGATTGACCGTGGCACAAATCTTATTGAAATAAGGCCAATAAACGGCTGCAATTTAAGCTGTATTTTTTGTTCTGTAGATGAGGGCCTTTCATCCAGAAAAAAAGCAGGTTTTGTTGTTGAAAAAGACTACCTAGTTGAGGAATTTAAAAAAATTGTTGATTTTAAGCAGGAAGATTATATAGACGCACATATCAATGCCCAGGGAGAGCCTTTATTATATGCAGACATGGTTGATTTAGTGACAGATATCGCAAAAATTCCCCAAGTAAAGTCTATTTCTATTGATACTAATGGAATTTTACTAGATAAGCAGCTAATAGATGAGCTGGCAGATGCTGGTTTAACAAGAATTAATCTCTCGCTCCATGCATTAGATGAAAAAACAGCTACTACGATGGCTGGAACTGATTACAATCTGAAAAAGATAATAAAAATAGCCGCTTATATCCCTAAAAAGATGGATTTAATCATAACTCCGGTTTGGCTTCCGGGCTATAATGACGATGAGCTTGTTAAGTTGGCAAAATTCGCTAATAAGATAGGCGCAGGCAAGAAATGCCCAGCAATAGGTATTCAGAATTTCTTATCTTACCGTTTTGGAAGAAATCCTATTAAAGAAGTGGGAATGGATGTTTTTTACAAAAAGTTGCAGGATTTGGAAAAAAAGCATGGAATAGAGCTAATTAATAAAGAAGATATGTTCAAAATCAAGAAATCTAAAGAATATCCAAAACCTTTCAAAAAAGGAGATATTGTAAAAGCAGAGCTTGTCTGTCCAGGAAGACTAAGCAATGAGACGCTTGCTGTTGCTGCTAACAGATTAATTTCTGTCCCAAATTGCTATAAAAACCAAGGCTCTGTAAAATTAAAGATAAAAAGAGCTAAGCATAATATATTTCTTGGTGAATTATTAAATTAAGTAAGGGATATAGGTAATTCTAGAAGTATAATAATAAAGATAATAAAAAGAAAAAATTAAGGAAGTTTTTTACTTCCCTTAGTCAGCTACTGGTGCTTCTGCTTCTGGTTCAGGTTCAGCAACAGGTTCAGCA
>Ga0208642_1000650_pt1 | contig 17772 bp, 15 predicted proteins | sample ETN02SmetaG_4_FD_185790 | JGI IMG/M metagenome (GOLD analysis project Ga0208642, IMG submission 185790) | Marine microbial and viral communities from oxygen minimum zone, Eastern Pacific Ocean - ETNP2014F10-02SV251 (SPAdes) (version 2) | ecosystem: Environmental > Aquatic > Marine > Oceanic ...
CGCTGCCAACTCATCAACAGTAGGGAAATCCATTCCATAAAAACAGGGATGTTTTACAGGGGGTGAACTTATCCTAACATGTACTTTTTTAGCACCACTTTCCCGTATAAGCTTTGCCAATTTCAATAAAGTGGTTCCTCGTACAATTGAATCATCAATTATTATGACTTCCTTATCCTTCAGCACACCCTTAACAGTATTAAATTTCAACCTTACAGAAATGTCGCGCAAACGTTGTGATGGAAAAATGAATGTTCTACCCACATAATGATTACGAATTAAACCAATTTCATGTTTTACACCTGATTCTTGAGAATATCCAAGAGCACATGTGTTAGATGAATCTGGGACTGAAATAACAATATCTCCTTTTTCTTCTTGATTCTCCTTTGAGAGTTTTCTACCGAATGCCCTTCTCATTTTATCTACATTTTTACCGAATATTTTTGAATCTGGTCGAGAAAAATAAATGTATTCAAAAATACAATGTTTAGGCTCTTCAGGCTCAGTAAAGGATTGAGAATAAAATCCGTCATCATTTGCCACTATCATCTCTCCCGGGTTCACATCTCGAACATATTCTGCCCCTAATAAATCTAAGGCACAGGTTTCGGATGCAAAAACTATAGTATCTCGAAGTTTTCCCATACAAAATGGACGAATCCCATGGGGATCTCTGGCTGCAATAATTTCATGAGGTGAAAGAAGTATTAATGAGTAAGCACCCTCTATTTTCTGTAATACTTTACCCAGTTTTTCTGCTAATGTTTTTCCTTTTTCACGTGCCAGCAAATGAATAATAATTTCAGTATCCGTTGAAGTTTGAAATAATGCTCCATCTTCCTGGAGTTGTTTTCTAATTCCTTCAATATTTACGAGGTTACCATTATGTGCGATAGATAAACTGTATTCTCCCATATTAAAGGTTAGAGGCCCAACATTTTTAGGATCAGAATCACCTGTAGTAGAATAACGAACATGCCCAATGGCAGAATTTCCAATTAGAAAATCGAACACCTCAGGATTTGAAAATACATCCGAAACCAGACCTTGCCCCATTCTTCTGTGCAATTCTTTACCATCTGAAGATACTACACCAGCACCTTCCTGCCCGCGATGTTGTTGTGCGTATAAACCCATATAAGCTAAAGTAGCAGCTTCCTCGTTATTTTGTATACCTATTATTCCACACATAAATTAATTTAATTTTACTTTTAGAGAATCAATGTCATTATTTGATTCTAACCGTTTTATGGGAAAAGTTGACAACTGAGCATCTACATAAGCATCTAACATATTCCATACAAATAATCCAAACGCCCACCAAGCGTAAGTATTTCGAAGACCAATTCTATTTTCATTTTTTAATTCCATGAAACGGGTCACTACAAAATATTCTGCTCCCATAAATCCCATAGCCTTAACATATTTTCCATTATAGATTTGTCCCAATCCTGGAAGTACACCTAATTTCCAAGCTATCCTTGGATTTCTAACTTTTGTAGAATCAATATATTCTGCTTCCTGAGAAGTGCATATACTAAAAGTAAATAAAATAACAATCCAATATTTCATTCTACAGACCCCACCGCTTCAATTTCTATTTTGGCATTCATAGGTAAAGCTGAAACCTCAACGGCAGATCGAGCAGGAGGATTTTCAGAGAAAAACTCCTTAAATACTTCATTTACTTGGGGAAAGTATGATAGATCTGTAAGAAATACAGTTAGTTTAACAGCCTGTTTCAAGGAACTTCCACCACTTTTAAGCACTGCATTCAGATTGGTTAATACTTGTGAAATTTCCGACTTAAAGTCACCATTTATCAATTCTCCTGTTTCTGGGTTTAGGGGTATTTGTCCCGATGTGAAAACCAAGTTTCCAGATTTAATCCCTTGGGAATATGTACCAATGGCTTGAGGTGCATCTAAAGTTTCTATAACAATATTATCCAAGACTTTCTTCCAGGCACCAAAGGGGTAAACCTATTTCTGCATTCATTTCACGATTAATCTCATCACTACCAAATTGCATAATAAATTCACCTGCCGCTGTAATATTTGCATTAAAAAGATGACCACCAAAGACCCTGAATTCAGTGTCACTAAAGGTAATATGGGTATGGGAAAATGGTTTCCCTTCTTTTAAGGTGATATTTCCTATTAGGGATGTGAGTTCATATTCACCCTTAAATGTTTTTCGATGGTAGGCTTTATCTTCAAGGGAATAATATCCGATTTCTGGATTTTCTAACGCCCCAATACCATTCAGCCAGGCACATCCAATTCCCTTAACTTCCGCAAAAGATTCAAACGTTTTATTGATATTATCTCCTTTTGCTAAAGTCATATATGCTCTAGATTTATCTATTCGAAATTTCATGGTGTCCACCTTAAGTCAAGTTCTCTATTTGCTTTAGTTTCATCTAACCGTATTACGGGAGTGGTCATGGGGGCATCACGAACAAGATCAGGATCAGAATTTATTTTTTCATTAATTTCCAACAAAGCCGAAACAAATCTATCCAATGTTTCTTTTGTTTCCGATTCTGTTGGCTCTATCATCATGGCTTCCGGAACATTATTTGGAAAATAAATTGTGGGAGCATAAAAGCCGTAATCTAGTAATGCCTTGGCGATATCTAATGCCTTCACACCCTTGGCTTTTTGGAGAACCCCGGAAGCAACAAATTCATGTAATGTTCCTTCGGCAAATGGAATTTTATAGGCATCTTTAAGTTTGTTTTTTAGATAATTGGCATTGATAATTGCAACGCGAGTCATGGATTTCAATCCACTATCTCCAAGCATTTTAATATACACATAGGCCCGCACCAAAATTCCAAAATTACCAAAAAATGAATGAAGTCGTCCAATTGAATCCGGAAGGTCACTTGTCCAATTGAACTTTCCGTTATCATCTTTAATTAATTTTGGAATCGGCAAAAAGGGAGCCAATTTCTCAACTACGGCAATTGGACCTGCACCAGGACCGCCACCGCCATGAGGAGTTGAAAAGGTTTTATGCAGATTGATATGTATAATATCAAAGCCCATTTCAGCAGGTTTACATAAGCCCACAACCGCATTCATATTTGCACCATCCATATACATGAGTGCCCCAACTTTATGGACTTCCTCAGATATTGCTTCAATTTGATTTTCAAATAATCCCAGTGTATTGGGTTGCGTAAGCATCATTCCAGCTACCTCATCATCTAATTTTGATTTTAAATCTTCAAAATCAACGCGCCCTCTGTTGTCTGATTTCACTTCACGAGCCTTAAATCCACCTAAGGATACAGAAGCAGGATTTGTCCCATGAGCCGTTTCAGGAATTATGATATATTTCCGGTTTTCGCAATTTTGTTCATGATATTTTTTCATGATGAGAATCCCGGCAAATTCGCCTTGCGATCCCGCACTGGGCTGCAAAGTAGCTGCTGACATTCCGGTTATTTTTAGTAACATCTGCTCCAATTCATACATGATATGAAGCGCTCCCTGAACATTTTCAACTGGTTGGTGAGGATGAATATTTGCGAATCCAGGCAATGATGCTAAGGCATCATTAATTTTAGGATTATATTTCATTGTGCATGAACCTAATGGATATAGGTCTTTATCCACATGATGATTTTTGACGGATAAATTCACATAATGCCTGACAACTTGAGGCTCAGAAACTTCCGGTAGATTTGCAGGGGTTTCTCTTAATAATTCAGGTGATATGGAATCAGACAGCGAGATTTCGGGAACATCAAGTTTTGGTATTGCAATACCCATTCTATCTTTTACGGATTTTTCAAATATTACGCGTGAATCAGACATTTACTTTTGCAATAATGATTGAATTAAACTTTTTCCATGCTCTAAAGCATCTTGCAATAAATGAATGTCAGTCCCTCCTGCAGTGGCTAAATGTGGTTTTCCACCACCTCCGCCACCCATAACTCCTCCCATTTCCTTTACAACAGTCCCGGCTTGAATTTGGGAAATTAAATCATCCGTAACCGCACACATCACCATTGGTTTTCCTTTTTGAATAGTACCTATCAATGCTGCACCTTTAGTTTTAAATGCTTGCCTGAACTGATCGCCAAGTTCTCTTAAATCACCCGGATCATCCACTTTTTGGACTACCAATCTACATTCACCTAAATTTTCAGCACCAGAAACCAATTTATCAATTTCGCCAGTCATTGAAGATTGTCGAAGATTTGTAGTTTCTCTTTCAAGATTTTTTTTATCATTAATAAGGGATTGAATTCGTGATGATATTTCATCTTCTGAACATTTGAGCTCTTTTCGAATTTCACTGATTACTCGTTCCTGTTTACTCATCAATGTTTGAATTGCATCGCCTGAAATTGCAACCAATCTTCTGATACCAGAAGCTAGGGCTGACTCAGATATAATTTTAATACCACCAATATCTCCGGTACGATTCACATGGGTTCCACCGCAGAGTTCCTTAGAAAAACCAGGGATATTTACTACTCTCACGATATCTCCGTATTTTTCTCCGAACAGTCCTACGGCTCCTTCTTCCCGCGCATCATCAAATTTTTTCAATGTAGTTTCCACATCAATATTCTGCAGAATAACCCCATTCACACATTTCTCTAATTTATCAATCTGACTTTTTGAGATTTGTTCATAATGTGTTAAATCAAAACGTAATGAATCTGCAGTAACAAGAGATCCTGCTTGTTGAACATGATCTCCTACGATCATTCTCAATGCTTGATGCAGTAGATGAGTGGCTGTGTGATTTCGCCGAATTTGCTGACGGCGGTTTTCATTAATTTTTGCATTCACTATTTGTACGGATTGAATATCACCTTCCTCGATAGTTCCAATATGGATAAATTCATCCCCAGATTTCTGGACATCTTCTACCTTAAAGGAGAAGTCATCTGCCGTTAATAATCCTACATCACCTATCTGCCCTCCAGATTCTGCATAAAATGGAGTCTTATCTAACACAATTTTATACATTTTACCATCTTGGATATATTTAATAACATTGGCACTATTCTCTAGTGTTTCATAACCAGTAAATTCGGTTGATGATTCTTTCTGCACTACCGTCCAATCAGCATCTTCTGGAATATTTGTAAATTTACCAGAAGCTCTGGCACGGTCTTTTTGCTGAAGCATACATTCATTGAATCTTACTACATCAACGGTAAAATCATTCTCTCTCGCTATCAATTCAGTAAGGTCTAATGGAAATCCATAGGTATCATATAATTTGAAAGCATCATCACCCTTAATAACCTCCCCGGGGGACAAAATCTTTGTGATTCTACTAAATACTTCTAATCCTCTGTCCAAAGTTTCGTTAAATGAAGATTCCTCAGCTTGAATTACTTTTTCAATATGGGACTGTTTCTCTTTCAATTCAGGAAACGCATGTCCCATCACATCCACTAAGGTTGAGACCAACGAATAGATAAATGGTTTGTCTAAATCTAATAAACGACCAAATCTTGATGCTCGTCGAAGGACTCGGCGTAATACATAGCCTCGCCCCTCATTGCTGGGTAATGCACCATCTGCGATCGAAAAAGATAGCATTCTTAAGTGATCAGCAATTACTCTATGAGGAACTCCAATCTTTATTGATGATATTTCTTCAATTTTATCTATGATTGGCTTAAATAGATCCGTGTCATAATGATCTTCTATTCCATTCACTATTGACAAAATTCTTTCTAAACCCATTCCAGTATCAACATGTTTAACTGGAAGATCATTTAGTTTCCCATCTGCGGTTCTATTGTACTGAATGAAAACCAAATTCCATATTTCGCGATATAAATCTTCTACATTAACCCCTCTTGCCTCTTGTTTTGATGGATCATCACCTACGAAATAATGAATTTCCGTACATGGACCACATGGGCCAGTATCACCCATTTCCCAGAAATTATCTTTTTCAGCAAATTTTAAAATACGGTCGGGATTTACATCTGTCACAGATTTCCATATTTCGCCAGCCTCATCATCATCTTTATAAATTGTAACCCAAAGACGATTTTTATCTAACTTCCAAACTTCAGTGAGTAACTCCCACGCCCAGGAAATCGCTTCTTTTTTATAATAATCTCCAAAAGACCAATTTCCCAACATTTCGAAAAATGTATGATGATAATTATCAACGCCAACTTCTTCAAGGTCATTATGTTTTCCGCTTACGCGGATACATTTTTGTGAATTCGTAGCTCGTAGATATTCGGGGGATTCTTTATTTAGGAAATAGGGTTTGAACTGATTCATTCCCGCGTTCGTAAACAGTAGGGTTGGGTCATCAGTGGGTACTACAGAAGAACTCCGGACGAATTGATGCTCTTTCTTTTGAAAGAAATCTATAAACTGTTGGCGAATATCAGTTGAAGAAATTGCCAACTTAAAAAATAAATTGTGTTTCTATTTGAATTGATTCCACAGGTTTATAATCTCCTGGAGTGTCTAAATCTGTAATATAAGTGGTTCGAGCCTTATACATTAACATTACGCCAGAAGATACTTCAACTCCCACATCATAACCCCAAATGGTGCTGGCAGTTGGAGTAAAATCAAAAGGGTTGGGAACATTGCTCTGCTGATAAAATGCTTCAGCTTTTCCAACTTTTGGAATAAGAGAAGGGTTAATGGCAATAGTCGATAGAAATGTTTGGTTGGACTCACCCTTTGTATATTCACCTAAAATTTCATCCCATTTTTCACCCTGCATATTTTGATATCCTGAACTTAATGTGAAAATATTCATCACTGACATTTCTGCGTGAGCATAAACACCATTTAATTTACCATATAGATACAGTTGACTCTCACGGGTAATAACTCCATCTGCATTAACTGATACCCGATTCACATCATAAGCTCTGTCCCAGTAGTTAAATACAAATCTCTCAAAACCCATTCTATATTCTGCCAAAAAGTTGATTGGGCCCAATTTTGTCCTGGCCCCAATAGGAACCAATCCCCAGCCAAGTTTAGTCTTATCAGTATAATTAATACTATTTTCATTTGTCAACGTATCAATTTCCCCAAGAAGAAAACCAGCCTGTGAATATAGTGTAACCTTTTCACTGAGAGAGTAGGTAACATCTATTGCCACTCCTGATATGGGATCAGAATCTGTACTACTCGGATCATATTCGTTATAATATTGACTGTCTTGGAACCAATCTATAAATTCGGAATTAGGAAGTAGAGGATGTCCTTGTTTTTCAAGAAAGGCATTAAATCCATCCCATTCATCTTGAGCCTTTGCTTCATCATCCCATATTTCAGATTCATCTGGATAGTAATCATAATAATCAGGGTAACCATCTCCATCAGAATCGGGTAGTCCTGCTAACTGATCCAGATCAGTTACAAAAGAGACACCCAAACTTAACTTCGGAATTATTGATCCTGAACCCCTAATTCCTAATATTCCGGGTGTTGCCGATTTAAAATTACTATGGATGAGTTCAATTCCAAAACCTGCCACCTTTGCTTGAAGATTTAAGCCAACCTGCCGTACCTGAGGATACTCCATTATGTTGGCATAATTATTTACCAGAATTCCCTGCCCAAGGGTTACAGAAGGTAGTGCCCCTGCCATGAAATAGAGATTATCGCCAGGTTGCCCCCAACGTAAATAATAAATTTTATCAATAATAGTTTTGTAAGCAGAACCACCTGATGAAAAATCCCAACTATCCCAGTACATTCCTTTATCATTAAAATACAGATAAACATCCAACCCGAGACCTAACTTTCCAATGGGGATTTCAGGACGAATTGATAGCTGATTATATATCTGGCCATTCAAGGTAACCGTTCCAATACTTCCTGTGGTACCAGATTTTGCTGGAGCATTAGCAGCGTCCTGAGCAAACAGCGAAAAAACTAACAATAAGGGGATAATTCGCATGGAAATACTCCTTTTCAGTTAAGAATAGTTTTATTAATTATTGGTGATGACGATAGTATTAATACCCAATTTGGCTTTTATTTGGGCACCTACTTTTTGAGCATCTTCCCTCTTATCATAATGCCCAATTCGTACGGCATAAAGCGTTCTATTACTTTTGTACAATTTATTAATTCTAGCACTAAATCCTGCAATTATAAGGTTAATCTTTTGCGACTCCGCATTTTCCATTACACTATAAGCTCCCGTTTGAAGTGAGTAAGTTCCGGAAGCATTATTCGCATCAATTGTTACAATTGGAGTTTCATCCATAATTTCAACGGGAGTAACCTCAGGTGTTGAAAATTTAGGAGCAAATTCTTTTGCATTTTTCTTCTCCTTATCTGATTTTTCAAAATCCCGCAACAAGTCATTTATCTTACCATCTACATCCAAAGCGGGGAACTGTCTTTTAAATACACGCGAATAAAAAACGGCTGTATCTTTATGACCAGAAACTATGAGCGAATTCAGAAATAGTTTAACAGCCCGCTCAATGTGCTCAGATCTACTATAATAAATGGGCATTTTTTTCAGCCAATTTGCCGCTTTCACATACATTCCCGCTGCATAGTAATATTCAGCAACTTTCATAACCGCATCATCGCCATATTCACTGGAAGGATGGGTATTATACAGTTTTGAAAAAATAACCATTGCCTCCTCTCCGTTATTTTCCAGAAGACCCTTCAAATACATGAGTGATGGATTATTGGGATACCTTTGCTCCATCGTCGGCAAATAAACAGCAGCACTATCTCGGGAACCATGCAGTACATCCTGTATTAACACATCCAAATGATCCTGAGCTGGCAGAATGGATAAACAAAAAGTCATTATGAATATTATTCTCATTGTTTTAGGATCTCCTTCTCATCACTGGCTTCATATAGCCAAATGATATGGGGGTCTGTTGCTGTATTTTTGTACCTTTGAAAACGTTCATCGGTGACCAAAAAATGAATAATATCATCCAGGCTGCGTGCAAAATCTGGGTTGGCGCTCTCTTTTTTTGCCTGAAGTTTCAATTTTATCAGCTTAATAATAAGTGAACTAGGATCCTGTTCAATTGCAGAATCAATGAGTTCTATGGCTTCGGTATTTTCACCCCTGTGAGAATAAATTTCAGACAGGCTTGCTATGACCTCAATATTGTCAGAATCAGATTTCAAAATCCGTTTCAATATATCCTCAAATTCAGAATATCTATCCAAGGCAAATAAACCGTCTTTTAATAAATGGATTACCATCCAGGCTTGTTCCGGCTTTAATTCTGCATAGCGAATCCACATGGGAACAGCCTTCCCTAATAATTCTTTCGCTCTCTCCATATAGTCTGAATTTTCCTGAGTTACGGTCTGATTCACAACATCTGTCTCTAAAGATTTCTGATATTCTTCCTCACTTTCACAGCTGTAGGAATTACCAATAAAATAATAGGTGACAGCCAGGTCACTGCTAATATTCAGAGCACTCTCAAAGGTTAAACGAGCCTCCTTAAATTTCTTGTTTTTAATGAGAATACGGCCTTCCTGAATCTTATATAATGCAAGCTTATTTTTATCTTCTTGATTGGTTTGTTTTTGATATTTTTCTAAATACTCTCCTGCTTTATCCCATTCATGTTTTTCACGATAGAAGGTGGTTAACTGAGAAACTGCCCACTCACTATTTTTTTCTAATTTCAATAACTCATGCAATTCTTTAATGGCGGCATCTACATTGCCCGATTTATACCAATCCATTGTGAGATTTTTATGCAGTTCGACTTGCTCATAAAAGGTTAGGTTTCTCCTGTGTAAAAGTCCTTTATGAATTTTTAATGCCTGCACCGGATTTCCACTTTCCCTCAAAACCTGCCCGAGCCGAAGATAAGCTTTTATATTATTGGAGTCTTTTTGAATGATATCCTTAAAATTCTTATAGGCAGATTTTCTCCGTCCCGTTATCATCAAATCCAGACCTTCTGCATAAATGTCTTTAACTTTTGATTTTCGCCGGGGTTTATAATTCAGTATGTATACTGAAATACCGGCAACTGCCACTCCTAATATCATTAATGTTATTAGGATATTACTCATAGAGTTTCATCATCCACTTCGTCAGTAAGTACAAAATCGTCTTCAATACTTTCATTTCTTAAACTATCAAGCTCTACTTGGACTCTTCTGAGTTTTGACTTTAATGAAAATACTTCACTTTTATGTGATATAATTTGAAATAAAGCTAAAAGAAAACCAATAATAACGCCAGCAGTCAATGTCATTACCAATACCATCCAAACATTAAAACCATTCTCGTAATCAGGCATATCCGTTAGAAATGGAATTTTTATGGCAAGTGCATTGCCTTCAAATTGATTTAATTCGTTTAACTGTACCAGAAATACCAAGCTTCCCATAAGCAAAAGTATCCAGACTAAATATTTAATTAACTTCATGAATCATTTCCTTTTCTAAGACCCGGTTACCAAACATGCTTACACCTTGAGCATCCTGAATGAGAACATTGACGATATCTTTAATCTGCTCATCATTTTTGTCAAAAATAACACCCATATTGCCTTCAGTTCTACCCGACCATTCCTGAGGCGATTTTTTACTCTCTTTTTCCACCATAACTTTCAGCACTTTGCCAATGTGACGCTGATTGGCTATTAATGTATGTGACTGCTGCAAATCAATAAGTTGTGCTAATCGCTCCTGTTTGATATTTTCATCAATTTGATCCATATATTCAGCTGCTTTAGTACCAGGACGGGAGGAATATTTAAACATGAAAGCTCGATCAAATACAACTTTATTCATAACCTCAAGCGTTTCCTCATATTCTGAGGTGGTTTCACCAGGAAAGCCCACAATGATATCGGTTGAGATTGAACAATTAGGCATAAATTTTCGAATAGAATCAACTAATGTTAAGAATTCAGCTTTGGTATAGGTGCGGTTCATCCGGCGTAAAATACGATCTGAACCCGCTTGCAGCGGCAGATGAACATAATTACAAATGTTCTCATGTTCGGTCATAACCTGAAGCAAGTGGTCATCCATATCCTGAGGATGTGGGGACATATAACGAATGCGTTTTACTCCCGGTACTAACGCAACCGCTTCCAGTAAATGTGGGAATCTCCCTTCTTCGGTTCGATATGAATTCACATTTTGTCCAAGGAGCGTAATTTCCCCGAATCCATTGGTAACGGCATCTTTTACTTCTCTTATAATACTTTCATTTGAACGGCTTCTTTCCCTGCCGCGTGTAAAGGGCACAATACAAAAAGTACAGAACTTATCACATCCTCGTGAAATAGAAATATAAGCATTTACTCCATCATGACGGGAAGGTAATAAATTATCATAGACTTCATATTTTGATAAGCGTGTATCTACTTCATAACCATTTTGTTTTTTTCTATTATTAATAATTTCAGGAATACGACGGTACGAATCGGGACCCAATATAACATCCACGTATGGTTTAGATTCCAATAGGTCATTTTTTAAATTTTGTGCCATACAGCCCAAGACACCAAAAATCATTTCAGGTTTTCGCTTCTTTAAATGCTGGATACTATCCAAGCGGTGATGCACCGTTTCTTCTGCCTTTTCACGAATAGCACAGGTATTCATAAATATGATATCTGCCTGAGTCATATCACGAGTTTCAGAATACCCGCACTCTTGCAGCATACCTGCAACTAGTTCAGAGTCTGCAACATTCATCTGGCATCCAAAGGTTTCTATAAAATAATGGGGGTTTGACATCTCTATAATTTAGACAGGAAAAAAGAACTCAAATGGGATTTTCATTTTCAAAGGATAAATTGAAATATCAGCAGGTACTTTTCTAAATTAATCAAAGATTAATTAACTGGAATATCAAAATAAAACGGTGATGGGTCCACTGCCTTATTTTTATACTGCACCTCATAATGCAGATGGGGTGCGGTAGAACGGCCAGTATTGCCTACTTCACCAATTTTTTGACCACGATTCACTTTATCACCAACTTTCACACTACGATTTGATAAATGTCCATAAGCCGTGATGTAGCCATTACCATGGTCTATTTCAATATAATTTCCAAAAGAACCCCAGTATTTTGATTTTCTTACTCTTCCATTGGCTGTAGAATATACAGCCGTTCCAATTCTGGCAGAGTAATCATGCCCATCATGAAATTTATATTTTTTTGAAAAGGGATCACGTCTATATCCATAATTTGAAGAAAGATCCTTGTCCCCCGATTTAACCGGATGAATGGCAGGATAGGTTAAGATTTTATCTTTATTAGACTCTACATTTTCTGTAATTTCATTGTAGCTAAGCCGTTCAAGATTTATGAGTCGATTGACATAATTGATGTCATCTATCATTTTTTCTACATCTATATGATCTTCCGGAAGAAGGTAATTTACATCTTCAATTTCGGTTTTATTATGTGTACCTCCAAACCCCATTTTTCTAATATCATCATGAATGGGAGGTAATTTTACAAGCCTCCGGAGAACATCATCCTGCTTTTTTAATTCATTTAATTCATCCAGAAGATTGCCAATTCGTTTATGATTATCCTCAATATTTTTGACGAGCACCCTATTATTTTTACGGTGTCTTTCAATTTCATGAGAGCCAGCCCATTCAACAAATTGATCTGAAAACATAAAGAAAAAGGATGATGTCAGGAGAATAATTGCTCCTGCAAAGAGTCCAACCTGTAGGGGAGAAATGGTGAACTGTTTGAGGTCAAATTTTCCCTCTTTGATAAATATTATCTTATAGCCGTTTTTAAACACAATATTTTGCCAAAATTAGATGGGAAAATTTAGAACAAATTAAGGTTTTATTACAAAGGAAGAATAATCCTGATTGGGGATCAAATGCCAGCTGTTAGATTTTATAGATTGGAAATATGGAATTCTGCCCTGCTACCCGGCTCTTTTTTCCTTTATCCAATTTTCTACTCCGCAATTTCAGATCCTTTTACTTTCTCGCTTTCTCGCTCTTCAATAAATAATTTTAACTTATTAATTTCATTTACCAGATGGAGAAAATCATTATCATGTGAAAAGTCTGTTACTGATTTTGCAATCTTCTTATCAGAAACATGGATGCCAAGCTTATTGTACTTTTGCTTGAGTTCCCATTTCAATTTTTCTATTTCAATTTGAATTTTCCCTTTATAGCCAATTTTCTCACCTTTAGATACTGCAGATTTAATATATTTTTTACTGTCTTTTGCCACCCTGGTAGACAACTGCTGAATTTTACCGGAAAGATTGTCGAGTAAATTAGACATGTAATTGTTTAACCGATAAAATTTCATCAACTTGTTTTAATGTTTCTAATAATTTATCATTAATTTCGCCATCAAACTTAATAACCGAATAGGCTGAATCATTATTGGGTGTACGGCTTAATAAGTACTCAGCAATATTTACACCTCCCTCTCCAAGCAGCATACCCACTTTCCCAATTACACCAGGTACATCTTTATTATGAACAAAGAGCATATTCCCCGCAGGGCGCACATCCACCTCATACCCCATAATATCCACAATTCTCGGGTGTTGGTCACCAAAAACAGATCCTGCCACTTCAATAGTTCCCTCTTTAGTTTCAATATGTGCCACAATCAGATTAGCAAAGGAAACTGGTTCTGTATTCAAACTATGTGAAAATGATACGCCTCTCTCTTCAGCAATGACAGCTGCGTTTACAAAATTAATTCTGTTATCTGTCATATTGTGAAACAGACCAATTAAAAAGGATAGAGCAATGGGCTTAGAATCCTCAATATTTCCGAAACACTCTACAGATACCAATTTCACTGGAGATTCTGCTAACTGCATTTCTATTTTACCAAGTGTTTCTGCCAATTCTAAATATGGCCGTATTTGTTTTAACTGCGCCATATCGGTTATAGGCATATTAATTGGATTTGATAATTTATCATCTAAAATAAAATCTCTAATTTGACGACAAATGCCAAAGGACACCCCTTCTGAAGCTTCATGGGTTGACGCACCTAAATGAGGAGTGAGCAATACATTTTTAGCTTTTACCAGAGGGCTTGTTATATCCAAGGGCTCTGATTCAAAGACATCCACAGCCGCACCAGCAATAACATCATTATTTAGAGCATTGGCTAAATCCGTTTCGTTAATTATTCCGCCACGGGCAACATTAATAATTCGAGCGGAAGATTTCATTTTACTTAGCCGTTCAGTATTAAATAGGTTTTTTGTGGAATCCAGTAGTGGCATATGAAGTGTAATATAATCAGATTCTTTAGTAAGCGTATCCAAATCAGTCAATGTTACGGTATCCTGATCAAACACTTCTTGATTAACAAAGGGATCGTAGCCCATAATTTTCATATCTAAGCCTAGGGCTCTTTTTATGACTTCCCTCCCAATTCTGCCCAATCCAACCACGCCTAAGGTTTTACCTTTTAACTCATTTCCTACTAAGCTGCTTCTATTCCATTCGCCATTTACGATTCCCATATGCCCTAATTGAATATTTCGGGAAAGTGCCATCATCATTGCTATGGTATGTTCTGCTGCAGAGATAGTATTACCATCAGGGTTATTCATCACAATAACCCCCTGGTTGGTAGCTTCTTTTATATCAATATTATCAACTCCAACACCAGCTCTTCCTATAACCTGAAGATTGCGTGCATCTTTTAATAATTCAGCAGTAATTTTTGTACCGGAGCGAACCACCCAGGCATTGGTATCACTTGCCAATGTATGTAATTCATCACTTGATGGATTTGGATTATAGACAATATCAAACCCAGCCTCTTCTAATATTTCAATCCCTTTATCCGCAATCGGGTCTGATACCAATATTTTAGCCATTTATTACCTCATCAAAATTATTTAAATAATCTGTTAAATCTTCTCTCATCACATTTCCCATATGGGCAACACGGAATGCTTTCCCTCTCAATTTACCATATCCCCTATCCATTCGAAATCCTCTTTCGAGTAACTTTTCATTAATTTCATTTATATCCCACTCTTTGTCATTTTGAATACAGGTTATGGTTGGTGATTCAAAGCCGGTCTCCGGAAATAATGACTGTCCCCTTTCATTAGCCCAATTTCGGGTATATTCTGCATTTTTAAGATGACGTACCCAACGATTTTCTAACCCTTCTTTTTCAATTTGTTCTACAACAAATTTGAGTCCAAACAAATGTGGAATTGATGGAGTTGAAGGAGTTTGCATTTTCTCATAATATTTTTCATAGACATTTATATCCAAAAAATAGCCTTTATTTGGAATGCTTTTTGATAATTCTATGAGCCTATTTGATACAGCACAAACGGAAAATCCTGCTGGCAATCCCCATGCTTTCTGTGTTGAAGAAAGGAGGAAGTCTATACCTAATTTATCCGTTTCAATTTTCACTCCTGCCATAGAACTGACGGCATCCACCAACCAAATTACCTCAGGGTATTTTTCCCTCATCATTTCTGATATAGGCTCTAAAGGGCTGCATACTCCCGTAGATGTTTCATTATGAACCATTGCAAAAATATCATATCTCCCTGAAGAAAGCTTCTCATCAACATCTTCTGCTTTTACACCCTTTCCCCAATCATATTCCAACACTCCTGTTTCATGCCCGCACTCTTTAGAAACAGATGCCCATTTTGAACTAAATGACCCATTGACAGCATGTAAAGCTCCCTTTTTCACTGAATTTTGGATACCCATTTCCCATAATCCAGTAGCTGCGTGAGACACCAGATAAACATGATTTTTTGTATAGAGGACCTTTTGAATTCCCTGCACAACTGTAGACATTAATTCAGAAAACTCCGGGGTTCGGTGCCCAATTTGCGGAGGGGTAAGACTTTGCATTACATGCTCAGGGACATAGGTTGGACCCGGTATAAATAATTTAGGATAAGAATCCATTACTTCCTTATTGATTATTGATGTTATTTCAGGTAAAATTGAGGGTGTAAATTAAGGCAATTTGCTATCTACTCAAAACACTTGAATTGGGAATTATTAAAGCGTTTTGATTAAAGGGAAGGGAATAAGGATATCAATTAAAATCCATAACGGATTGCAATACCCATAGAATGTTTTTGAATATTAGGCAAATCAGCATCTGCTTGTGGGTCGCTAGGATTAAAACCTGCATTTTCCCAGTCTACAAAAGTATAGCTTACATTTAAATTTAAACTTTCAGTTATATCTCTATTTAAGGATAGTAATAGTACCTTTTTCTCCTCAGTTCCGCCACTGAACCGTTCATATATTGGGTCATCATTAGGTCTGCTATATTGGTCTGCTAAGAGAGAGTCAGTGAGTATACCCCGTTTTGCATTTGAAAGCATAATTTCAAAATGATTATCACCTACACTGAAACTATAATCTGCATATAATTCCTGTGCATGGGGCCCTGCCCAAAAACCCACTGGATACCCCCATGAATAAAAATCATTCACCGGAAAACGATGCCTATAAATTCGATGATCTGTCCAGGTATATTCCATTCGCAAACGGCTTTTTGGTAAAATTGCATCTTGCCATTCAAAACCAGTTTGCCAGCCAAACCAGTTGCGGTTATCTTTATCAAAAGTGTAGGGTGGCGACCATTCATCCATTAGAAACACTCCATAAAAACGAAGGTCTTCATTTGGTATAAATTGGACATCTCCGCTCATAATAACATTATCCGTTTCACCCACATAGGTTTGAATTGGGAAAAAGGGCACAAAAGGCAGTAAATAAGTCAATTCAATTGAGCGGTTAGCATAAGTGATGAGTTCACTCCCAGAAATGATGAGCTGTTTTAATGGCTGCCATTCTAAACGATGGCCGGCGATATTCCGAGTAATGTCAAAAGATCTTGCACCTCCTCGAAGATCTGTAAATTGGGAAGAATAATTAATATCTCCAATTCCACTTTTCAATTTTCCATGAAAATATTCAAAGCGTATATTCTCTTGTAGTTGCCATTTGAATCCAAAATGAAAAAATCTGGGGATTTTATTAGATATGGTAAGTGAATTAACCCCAGGTCCCCAATGCTGATCCCACTTGTTAAAATAGAAAAAACTGGCAGAATCACCATACTCGAGTTTTAGATCGGCTACATAATAATTGCTTTGGTCATCGGCAATACCTGGGGGATGTTCAACCCAGTGTAGCCCTTGTTGACGGGTAAAATTGCTGGGTTTACTTCGAACACCGTCTAATAGATGATATCCCATTCGTGAAAGAATATTGAGTTTGTCTTTATTATATTGACCTATAATAATGAGCTCATAGTCCTGAACTGCCAATCCTTCAATAGCATATTGCTCATTATCTGATTCATATTGATAGGTTAATTCAGGTGAAATACTAAGAGGTTGAGAAAAAGCAATTACCAATAAAGGTAGGAATAATATATATTTATTCATGAATTTTAAAAAAATATGCGGGTTTACTGTGAAATTACATACCCGTGCCGGATAGAACGGTAGAAACCGTTTTCACTGCAATTCTGAAGTCCAATAAAAAACTCCAATTATCAATATATTCCAAATCGAGTTTCACCCACTCATCAAAGTCCTCGATTGTATTCCGACCGCTCACCTGCCAGAGACCAGTTATTCCCGGTTTCATAGATAATCTTCGTAAATGACTATCTTTATATTCCTTTACCTCTGAAGGAACTGGAGGTCTCGGTCCGATAAGCGTCATAGAACCAAGGAGAATATTAAACAGCTGTGGGAGTTCATCAATGCTGTATTTCCGCATAAATTTTCCAATATTTGTTAAGCGC
>Ga0208642_1000655_pt1 | contig 17709 bp, 19 predicted proteins | sample ETN02SmetaG_4_FD_185790 | JGI IMG/M metagenome (GOLD analysis project Ga0208642, IMG submission 185790) | Marine microbial and viral communities from oxygen minimum zone, Eastern Pacific Ocean - ETNP2014F10-02SV251 (SPAdes) (version 2) | ecosystem: Environmental > Aquatic > Marine > Oceanic ...
TGGTGCGCCTGCTAGGAGTTGAACCCAGAACCTCCTGATCCGAAGTCAGGCGCTCTATCCAATTGAGCTACAAGCGCATATAATGATTAATAATATAAATTATGAAAAATATCATTAAATTAATTGTGAAAGAAAGTGAAATTAATCAAAGAGTGGATGTATTTATCAATAAACAAAAAAGTTCCTTAAGTAGAACTAGAGTTAAAAATTTAATATTAAAAGAAAAATTAAAAATAAACGATTTAATCATTACAAATCCATCAAAAAAATTAAATATTAGAGATAAAATTCAACTTGAAATATCTGAGCCAGAAAAGACTTCGTTAAAACCTTACAATTATAAACTAAATATTATATACGAAGATCATGATTTATTAGTAATAGATAAATCTGCAGGGATATCCATACACCCTGGTGCGGGAAATTACGACAATACAATTGTCAACGCATTAATGAACTATTGTGGAAAAAGTTTATCAAATATTGGCGATGAACTAAGACCCGGAATAGTTCATAGAATAGATAAAGATACTTCGGGGTTAATTGTAGTTGCAAAAAATAATATTTCTCATGAACATTTGTCTAATCAATTTAATAAACATACAATTAAAAGAATTTATCAAACTTTAATCTGGGGCAAGCTTCGACCTCAAACAGGAACAATTGAAACTCTAATTACAAGAAGCTCAAAAAATAGACAATTAATGGAAGTTGGTTTTACTAAAGGTAAAAAAGCAATAACAAATTATAAAACATTAGAAGTTTTTGAAAATAAAAATTCTCCAACGCTAAGTCTAATTGCATGTAAACTTAAAACTGGAAGAACTCACCAAATAAGAGTTCATATGAGCTATAAAGGAAATAATATACTTGGCGATAAAAAGTATAAAAAAAAATTCAAAAAAATAAAAAATATTAATTCAGATTTAGAAAAAATAATTTTAAATTTAGATAGGCAATTTTTGCATGCTAAAGTTTTGGGGTTTGTGCACCCTAAATCTGGAAAAGAAATGGAATTTACCTCAATTTTGCCACAAGAGCTTGAAAAAATTATAAAAATCTTAAGAAAATTAAACAAATAAAATGATTGTAAAATTAATTTTTTTAATTAAATAAATAACAAAAATGAGTACTACAAAAAACTATAATCTACCGATACTTTCAAATGAAGGTGGTCTTTCTGCTTATTTGGCGCAAATAAAAAAATTTCCTATGCTAGATGCTGAAGAAGAATACATGTTAGCAAAAAACTGGAAACAGACGGGAAATTTAAAATCTGCCGAAAAACTAGTCACCAGTCATTTAAGATTGGTAGCTAAAATTGCAATGGGATACAGGGGATATGGTTTGCCAGTTAATGAAATGATATCGGAAGGTAATGTGGGACTAATGCAGGCAGTAAAAAAATTCGAACCTGAAAAAGGTTTTAGACTAGCAACTTACGCAATGTGGTGGATTAAAGCTTCTATCCAAGAATATATTTTAAGATCTTGGAGTTTAGTTAAAATTGGAACAACTACTGCTCAAAAAAAACTATTCTTTAATTTAAAAAAAATAAAAAATCAAATTGCTCCAAAGAGCGAAGGTGATTTAAAAAATGAGCATGTAACAGAAATTGCAAATAAATTAAATGTTAATGAGAATGAAGTTGTTTCGATGAATAGAAGATTGGCTGGTAAAGAACATTCTTTAAATGCTCCTGTTGGTGAAGATGGAGATCAGTGGCAAGACTGGATCGTTGATAAAGAAATGGATCAAGAACTAAAATTTGCTCAAAAAGAGGAAATGGATCAAAGAAAAGACTTATTAAAAGATTCGATAAAAATTTTAAACGATAGAGAAAAAGAAATTTTATATTCAAGAAGATTAACTGATGAGCCTTTAACATTAGAAGATTTAAGCAAAAAATTCAAAATAAGCAGAGAAAGAATTAGACAAATAGAAAATAAGGCTTTTGAAAAACTTCAAAAACATATGCTAAATTCTGCAAAATCAAAAAATCTTCTACCAGCAAACTAGCTGCTAAAAGGATCAACTATTAATATAGTATCATTTCTTTCTGGACTTGTAGAAATACTAGCAACTTTTGTTTCTATAAATTTTTCTAATTCATTAATATAATTTTTTGCATTATCAGGAAGGTCATCAAATTTTTTTATTCCCTTAGTTGAACAATTCCAACCTTTAAAATTTTTATAAACAGGTTTTGTCTTTAATTGATCATCTACAGCCGCTGGCAAATAATCCATTTTTTTTCCATCAACTTCATATGCGATACACATCTTAATTTCATCTAATTGATCTAAAACATCTAGTTTAGTTAATGCTATACCATCTATTCCAGCAATTTTAATTGCTTGCCTAACCAAAACTCCATCGAACCATCCACATCTTCTTTTTCTACTTGTAACAGTTCCAAATTCTTTACCTATAGTTCCTAGCTTCTCTCCTATTTCGTCTGTCAGTTCTGTTGGAAAAGGACCTTCTCCAACTCTGGTAGTGTAAGCTTTTGTGATGCCCAAAACATAATTTATTGAATTAGGACCACAACCAGAACCCGTCGCTGCAGCTGAAGCTACCGTATTTGAAGATGTAACAAATGGATATGTGCCATGATCAACATCAAGCAAAATACCTTGTGCACCTTCAAATAATATTTTTTTTCCTTGTGACTTAAATTCATCTATTTTTTTCCATACTGGCTGGGAGTATTTTAAAATTTCTGGCGCTATCTTTAATAAATCTTGTTTTAGTTTATCTTTTTTGTAAATTTCTTTTCCTAATCCTTTTCTTATTGCATTATGATGCATTAAAACTGCTTCTAACCTATGGTCCAAATTTTTCTCAGAAACTAAATCCATAACTCTTATTGACCTTCTGCCAACTTTATCTTCATATGCTGGGCCAATTCCTCTTCTTGTTGTTCCTATTTTAGCTTTGCCCGCTGCGTCCTCTCTTATTTCATCCATTTCTCTATGAAACGGTAAAATTAAATTTGCAGCTTCCGAAACAATTAAGTTTTTTTGATTTATTTCAACACCTTTTGATTTAATTTCTATAATTTCATCCAATAAAGCCCACGGATCAACAACAACGCCATTTCCAATAATTGATACTTTGTCTTTTCTTACGATTCCCGAAGGTAATAATCTCAATTTGTATGTTACGCCATCAATTACTAAAGTATGTCCCGCATTATGTCCTCCTTGAAACCTTACAACAATATCAGCCTCGCTAGAAAGCCAATCAACAATCTTCCCTTTACCCTCATCTCCCCATTGAGATCCAACAACAGCTACATTTTTCATTTAAACTTTTTGTTAATATTTATTGTACTTAAATGATTTATCGGTCCATGACCCTTGCCATACCTTGGCCCTGTACCAATTGAATGGTTAACATACTTGATCGCCATCTCACAAGATTTCTTTAATGTTTTTCCACATGAGTAATATGTGGCTATAGCACTGGATAATGTGCATCCAGTACCGTGTGTATTTTTTGTATGAATTTTTTTGTTTTTAAAAACTGATATTTCATTTTTATTTAAAAATATATCTTGCATTATTCTTGACTTAAGATGTCCACCTTTTATCAATACATTTTTTGCTCCTAAGCTCATTAAAATTCTTGCAGCACTGATCATATCGTCTACTGAAGAGATTCTCTTTTTTGTTAAAATTTCTGCTTCAGGAATATTTGGTGTTATTAAACTAACTTTTTTTATTAATTTTAATTTTAAAATTCTAATTGAACGATTATCAATTAATTTAGTTCCTCCTTTGGCGACCATCACAGGATCCAAAATAATTTTTTTTACATTTATTTTATTTAAAGACTTTAATACTGTATTGATAACTTCAGCTGAATGAAGCATTCCAATTTTAATTGCATCAGGACTAATATCTTTTGATGTAAATTCTATTTGCTTCGATATTTCTCTAGGTGTTATAGATTCTATTGATTTTACACCTGTAGTGTTTTGAGAAGTTATGGCAGTTATTGCAGTCATAGCATACGAGCCAAGTGCAGTAACTGTTTTAATATCGGCTTGTATCCCTGCACCTCCTGAAGAGTCCGATCCTGCAATTATTAAAATTTTAGATTTAGGTTTCAATATTTTATTGACCTTCTAATTATTTTTATACATTTTATAATCAAATTTTTATTATGTGACTCGCCCATAATTCTAATTTTTGGTTCCGTGCCAGATTTTCTAACCAAAAGTCTTCCATTTTGTTCCATTAGTTTATTGGCTTTTTTAATTGCTTTTTTACACTTTAATTTATTTATTATATTTTTATCTCTGACAAAAATATTTTCTAAAATTTGTGGCATAGGTTTAAAAATATTTAATAGCTCGCTAGATTTTTTTCCTTTTCTCATTGAAAATAAAACTTCTAATGCTACTAGCAGCCCATCACCTGTTGTTGCAAATTTTCCCAATATAATATGACCAGACTGTTCTCCTCCTAAATTAAACTTATTTTTTTGCATTTTTTCTTTAACGTACCTATCTCCAACATTGGCTCTTATAAATCTAATTTTTTGTTCTCTAAAATAATTTTGTAGTCCATAATTAGACATTAAAGTTCCAATTACACCACCTCTAAGAATTTTTTTTCTTTTCCATCTTTTGGCAAGCATTGCTATAATCTGATCACCATCAACTATGTTTCCTCTTTCATCACATAAAATGATTCTATCTGCATCACCGTCTAATGATATTCCTAGGTTAACTCTATGTTTTTTAACTAAAGATTTAATTTTTCTTGGAAAAGTAGATCCACAATTTTTATTAATATTTAAACCATTGGGAGATATGCCAACATTATAAACTTTTGCACCTAAAGATCTGAAAAGTTTTGGACCAGATTTGTATCCGGCGCCATTTGCACAATCTATTGCGATTTTAATTCCTTTTAAGCTAAAATTATCTGGAAAATTAGATTTTAAAATTTCAATATATCTATCATTAGCATTCTCTAATCTTTTAACCCTACCAAGAATGTTTGGTTTGGATAAATTTTTTGTAATTTTTGAATCTATTAATTTTTCAATTTTTTTTTCAATTTTGTCGGATAATTTTAAACCATCAGGTCCAAATAATTTTAATCCATTATCAAAATACGGATTATGAGATGCAGTTATCATAATACCCATATTTGCCTTCATTCTTTTTGTCAACATGGCGAGACCATTAGTTGGCAAAGGACCCAATGTGTAAACATGCATTCCTGCTGAAGACAAACCAGATACTAGAGCGGGTTCAAGAGTATAACCAGACAATCTTGTATCTTTTGCAATAATTGCTGTTTGTTTATTTTTTTTTAAGTTTTTAAAGTATGTTCCTGCGGCCAAACCAAACTTAAAAAACATTTCTCCATTAATATTTCCTTGATTTACTTTTCCTCTAATTCCATCAGTACCAAAATATTTTTTTGACATTATTTAAAACTTAATGATTTAAAAACTTTTATACTTTGATTCACTTCATTTACATCGTGAACTCTTAATATTTGAATTCCTTGCATCATTGCATATAAATTAGATGATATCGTACCACCCAACCTTTCTTTGCTATCATTATTCCCAGATAAGTCCTTAATAAATCTTTTTCTAGAAACGCCCAACATTATAGGAAATCCAAGTGAGTGAAAAATAGAAATATTATTAATTAAGGTAATATTATGTTTCAAGTTTTTACCAAAACCAATGCCTGGATCCAAAATAATATTGTTATGTTTAATACCTAGGAATCTCATTTTTTTTATTTTGTTTTCAAAAAAATCATAAATATCTAAAAGAACATTTTTATACTTTGGATTTTTTTGCATATTTTTTGGAGTTCCTTGCATGTGATGAACAACAAATGGAATTTTGTGTTTTTTTAAAACATACATAGTATTGGCATCATAATCAAAGCCAGAAACATCATTTATTAAATTTACTTTATTCTTTATTCCTTTTTCCATAATCCAACTTTTTCGAGTATCTAAAGAAATAAATTTATTTAGTTTTCCAACTTTTTTTAAAGTTTTATTAATCCTTTTCCATTCTATTATTTTTTTAACATCTTTAGCTCCCGGTCTTGTTGACTCTCCACCTATGTCTAAAATTTCACATCCTTTTTTTATCAAATAACTTGCGTGATTGAATCCAGAGTTTTTCTTGTTATATTTTCCTCCATCTGAAAAACTATCTGGCGTTAAATTAATTACTCCCATTAAGATAGGAAAATTTAAAAAATTTAATCCTTTAAATTTTTTTTTTCTTGTAATTAATTTAATGTCTTCTTTAATTTTTTTTTTAATTTTGTTGCTCTGATTTTTTATTTCTCTTATGTGAATTTTTTTTTTATATTTTCTAGTTATGATTTCTATAGTATCAAATGATATTAAATTGTTTCCATTTAATGGAAGTGATAATTTTTTTTTGATTTTTTCTTTTGATGTTGAGCCATAATAAAAATTACACGCACGTGTGTAATATTTTTTCATTATGATTTAATGAACAATTTTTGGTTTAAGTCCTATTGTGCCAAGAGCTGAAGTATCTTTATCTTCTTCGACTTTTAAATCTTCTTTATTTGCTGGATGTATATTTTTATTTATTAAATCTTCAATTTCAGTTCCAGTTAAAGTTTCATATGTTAAAAGAGCTTTTGCAAGTTTATGTAGATCTTCAATTTTTTCATTTAAAACTTTTTTTGCTCTTTCGTAACCTTTTTCAACTAATTTTCTTATTTCTACATCCACTTTTCTTGCGGTTTCCTCTGACATTTGCTGATGTCTTGCAACAGATCTACCTAAAAAAACTTCTTCTTCATTTTCTCCATATGCTATTGGGCCTAATTCTTTGCTTAAACCAGCTCTCATAACCATTGCTCTTGCTCTCTTTGTTGCCTGTTCAATATCACTTGCAGCACCAGTTGTTACTTTTTCGTCACCAAAAATAATTTCTTCTGCTACTCTACCTCCCATAGCAATAGCCATCTGAGAATTAAGTTGTTCTCTAGTTTGTGACAATTCATCTCTCTCTGGTAGTTGCATTACCATTCCTAAAGCTCTTCCTCTAGGGATAATTGTAGCTTTATGAATTGGGTGCGCAGCTTTTTCGTTAATAGTCACAACAGCATGGCCCGCTTCGTGATAAGCTGTTAGTTTTTTTTCATCTTCGGTCATGACCATAGATCTTCTTTCAGAACCCATCATAACTTTGTCTTTTGATTCTTCAAATTCTTGATTAGTAACTATTCTTTTATTTTTTCTTGCTGCCAATAAAGCTGATTCATTTACTAAATTTGCAAGATCTGCACCTGAAAACCCGGGGGTTCCTCTAGCTACAGTTCTTAAATTTACATCTGGAGCCATTGAAATCTTTTTAGCATGTACTTTAAGAATTTTTTCTCTTCCAATAATATCAGGTAGTGATACGACCACTTGTCTGTCAAATCTTCCTGGTCTTAAAAGTGCCGGATCTAAAACATCGGGTCTATTAGTTGCTGCAATTATTATCACACCTTCATTTGTGTCAAAACCATCCATTTCAACTAATAACTGGTTAAGAGTTTGTTCTCTTTCATCGTTTCCTCCTCCAAGTCCCGCACCTCTGCTTCTTCCAACTGCATCAATTTCGTCAATAAATATTATACATGGAGAATGTTTTTTTCCTTGTTCAAACATATCTCTAACTCTTGAAGCACCAACACCCACAAACATTTCAACAAAGTCTGAACCTGATATTGTAAAAAACGGAACAGCTGCCTCGCCCGCTATAGCTCTTGCTAACAAAGTTTTTCCTGTTCCTGGAGCACCTACTAATAAGCAACCTCTTGGTATTTTTCCTCCAAGTCTACTAAATTTTTTTGGATCCTTTAAAAATTCTACTACTTCTTCTACTTCTTCTTTTGCCTCTTCAACTCCGGCAACATCATTAAAAGTTACTTTTCCTTTTAATTCATTCATCATTTTTGCTTTGGATTTTCCAAATCCCATTGCACCGCCTTTTCCTCCTTGCATTTGTCTCATAAAAAATATCCAAACTGCAATAAGTAATAACATTGGAAACCATGATAGAAGGACTCCTAGTAGTGAAGGCATTTTTTCTTCTAGAGGAGAAGCGGAAATGCTTACCCCTTTATTTGAAAGTTTTTCAATTAGATTAGGATCGTTTGGTGAATAAGTTGAAAACTTCTCACCATTAGACATTATTCCTTTAATTCTATTTCCTTGAATTTCAACTTGAACAACCCGTCCATTATCTACTTCTGATAAAAATTCAGAAAATATTATATTATTTTTTTGTCCTATTGAGCCCTGAGGATTTTTAAACATATTATATAAACCAATAGTTAAGAAAACTATCACAGCCCACATAGCTAAATTTTTAAAATTCATATATATAAAGTAAGAATTATTGTAAATTTAACAAGTGTTAAATTGTTACAAAATAGTCTTTTTTTCATTTTTCTTCGTAAATTACAAAAGAATTATTGATTTTTTCTAATATGCATCCTGAAATGTTTATCTTTTTGATCTCACCAGATCCCAGTCTAGTCAATAATCGACTAATACTCTTGCCTCTAGGTGAATAATATTTATTGCCGATCTTTTTTAATAAGTTAGTCAGAGATCTAAAAACAATTTCATGAGGTTGATTAAAAAAATCACTATTTAAAATATAATTTTTTTTTTGTCTATTGTATTTTGAGTTGTATTTAATATTTTCTTCAACATAGTAATTAATGGTAAAATTAGAGTCGCTAAGATTATTAATTGTTAGTCTTAACTTTTCTAAATTTAAACCTTCAGAGTTCAGGTCTTTAATTAAATTTCTAATTCTAATTCTTTTAAAATTAACGTTTTTATTTGAAGGGTCTTCAAATTTAAAATTAAAAACTTTTTTTGTAATGTAATTTAAGTCAGTTTTTTTATGAACAATTAGAGGTCTTAAAATTTTTAATTTATCATTATAATTTGTTTTTATTTGGTTAAAAGATACTAGGCCTTTTAAGCCCGATCCTCTAAGCAACCTAATTATAAAATTTTCATATAAATCATCAATATGATGTGCAATAAAAATAAAATTAATTTTGCTTTTTAGACACTCATTATAAATTAAATTGTATCTTTTTGTTCTTGCAATAGATTGAATATTTGATTTTGGTTTTCGACCGTTCCACTTTAAAATTTTACAGTTTATATCAAATTTTTTTAGTAAAAATTTTAATTTTTTTGCTTCTAGAGAAGACTCTTTTCTTAGCTTGTGATCTACGTGATAATATTTAACTTTAATATTATTAGAAATTGAATAACATTTTGAAAAATATGCTAGGGCTAAGCTGTCAGCTCCTCCTGAAACTGCTACTGAAAAATTTGACTTATTTAAATTTAATTTAACAAAATTATTAAAATCCTTGTAAATATTATAAATTAAAGGATTTTTTAAATTAATTAATAATTTATTATGAATTTTCTTTTTTGCATTCAAACTTTTTTTCTTCATATTTTGCTTTTTGAAGAACAGATTGATTTGCTTTAGGGTATTGTTTTTGAACACCGGTAATCATCAAGCAACCCTGATCTTTTTCTCCTATTTGAACCAATGATACTCCAAGTTTTAATAAATTTATAGGAGCCTTTTCACTTTTTGGATATTTTTGATAACCTTCAAGATATGCTGATGCTGCATCCGTATACAATTGTCTAATTCTAAAAGTTTCGGCATACCAATATTGAGCGCTTCCTGCTAATTGATGTTCTGGATTCGTATTAACAAATTCTCTAAATGCTCTCTCCGCTGTATTATAATCGCCTACTTTTAGCAAGCTTGTTGCAAACTCATATTGTTTATCAGCGGGAGCTTCCGGTAATATTTTTTCCTCTGCTTGATATGTCTCTGTAACCACGGTCCCTGTAGATTCAACTGATTGTGTTATTTGATTTTCTAAATTTGTTTCAGAATCTTTATATGAAATTGACCCTAAATCTTGTGGCTCGGATGAGCCTGGAAGAATCTTTTTCTCTTTTTGTTCAGAAACAGATGATAATTGTTGATTTTCTTGAGTGTTATTAATTATCTTTCCTTCCTCTAATTGTTGAAATCTTAATTGGTTATCCGCTTGTATCTTTGAAAGTCTTGATGATAATTTGTCTAATTTAAAATTTATTTCTTCAAATCTATTTGTTAATTCTTGAAATTGCTTCTCTATTTCAGATAATTTAAGCAAATGTCTAGTAAGAACTTCTTCTGAGTTTTGATCCATATTACTTACATTTTCATTTGACTCTTGATTTACTAAAAAATTTTCAGAATACACTGCTCTTTCTAAAGTTCTCAAATCTTTTTGAATTAATTCTATAACCTCATTTAAATTATGATTTTCAGAATAAGTTTTTGTTGGAAAACTAATTAATATTAAGGCTAAAAAAAAATAAAAATAATACTTTAATTTATACATTAATTTTATTTGTAATTATAATGATGGCAAAAAAAAGACCCTACAAAATTTAAATATTTTATAGGGTCTTTTATTAATTCTAATTAATTAGCTTTAACAGTAACTGATCTTCTATTTTTTGACCACGCTAAAGGATTTGATCCTGAATCTACTGGTCTTTCTTTTCCGTAGCTTATTACAGAAGCTCTGCTTGAAGATATTCCATAGGTCATTAAATAATCTTTGGCTGCATTAGCTCTTCTTTCTCCTAATGCTAAGTTATATTCCCTTGTGCCTCTTTCATCGGCATGACCTTCTAGTACTACTGTTACATCAGGATTCTTTCTTAACCAAGCTGCTTGTTTTCTTAAAGTTTCTCTAGAAGCAGTTGTTAGAACTGATTCATTTGTGGCAAAGAAAACTCTGTCTGGAACTCCATCAGCTAAATACTCAACAGTATCCGTTCCTGTGTATACATCGCCTTGGATTTGTGAATCTATTTTTTTTGTTGATGTTTGCGTTGCACACGCTGACAACAAAAAACTTAAAAACATTGCTAAAAAAATATTTTTGTAATTTTTGCTAAATTTCATCCCTGCTCCTTAAATCTTTTTTATTATTAACTTTTTCACACCTAAATAGATCTTACAAGCTTAAAAAGCAATATATTTTATTGAAAAAACTACTAATTGCTTAATAAAGACGACCAAGATGGGTCAGAAGCATCCGTTTCGGTCTCGACTAGACGCTCATTATACCCTGTTAAATCAATTGACCAGAGTTTTGCTGAAAAGCCTTCTCCCTTACTGTCTGTTTTTGTTTCTCTATAAAAAATCAACACTCTACCATTTGGAGACCATGAGGGGGCTTCTTGATAATAATTTTCTGTTAAGAGCCTTTCACCTTTTCCATTGGTTCTCATTACGCCTATATAAAACTTACCTTTATGAAGTTTTGTAAATGCAATTAGGTCTCCTCTTGGTGACCATACAGGTGTTCCATATAAACCTTTTCCAAAAGAAATTCTTTTTACTTTTGTTCCATCGCTTTTCATAACATAAATTTGCTGATAACCGCTTCTATCTGAATTAAATGTTATATATTTTCCATCAGGAGAATATGAAGGAGATGTGTCTATTGATGGATGATTTGTAATTCTTTCAACAATTCTATTTTCTAAATCCATTGTATAAATGTCTGAGTTCCCATCCATTGCAAAACTCATAATAATTTTTTTACCATCTGGAGAAAATCTTGGAGCAAATGTCATTCCAGGAAAATCACCAACTACCTCCTGCATTCCTGTCTCTATATCCAGCAAATAAACTCTTGGCAAATTTTTAAAGTAAGACAAATAGGTAACCATTTGATTTGTTGGATTAAATCTTGGAGTTAAAACTAACTCATTTCCCAAAGTTAAATATTTTGTATTAAACCCATCTTGATCCATGATTGCTAATTTTTTTATTCTTTGAGTTTTTGGGCCTTTTTCCGAAACATAGATAATTCTTGTGTCAAAATATCCTTTTTCTCCAGTTAATCTTTTATAAACTTTATCGGAAATAATGTGTCCTACTCTTCTCCAGTTTTTTGGAACAGTAGTAAAAGCTAGCGCCAACATTTCTTTTCCTGCCAAAACATCCCATAGTCTAAATTCTACTCTAAGTTTTTCATCTTGAAAATTTACTTTACCTGTAATCAACGCTTGAGCTTTAATTAATGCCCAATCTTCAAATCTTGGCTTCAAATGTGCAATATCTGGTTTTTGTAAAAATGCATCTTTGCTTAGTGGGTTAAACAAACCTGACTTTTTTAAATTATTTTCAACAATTTTAGATATTTCCAAACCAATATCTTTGATATCTAATTCTTTTTGTAAAGCTTCTTTATCATTTTCACTAGATGACAGTGAAGATACTGCTAATGGCAAAGGACTTAGATTGCCTCTGGTAATATCTACTTCAATTAAAGCTAATGATTTAAATGGAAATAAAATTAATAAAATTGCAAATAATAATCTGATTTTATTTTTCATCCTTCTAACATCTCTCTTGCATCAAAGTTTAGCTGTAAATCTTTCCATCTCTCATAGCCAGTTGTTGGTACTCTTAAAGGTTGACACATTTGTACTGCCCTCAATGCACTTTCTGCTAAAACTTTGTAAAAACCTTGTCCAGGTTTATTCATTCTAGCATGATCCAATATTTCTGTTTTAATCACTGATCCATCCGGTTTTAATTTTAATTTAATTCTCACAAGTAAATTTTCATTATAAGGTAAACCTAAAGGTATGCTCCAACAACCAAAAATTTGTGCTTTTAAAGCATCTTCCTCACTTAAAGTTAATCCAGATAAATTCATGCTTGAATCTTGTGATTGAGTTACTTTATCAAGTTTTTGTGTTGTTGTTGCTTGTTCCTCTTTGGATTTGTCAATTAGCGCAGCAATTGAATTAGGATCAAACATTTCGTCTTTTTCAAATTCTGAAACTTGTTTAACTTCATCTTCTATTCTTTCTGGATTTTGTTTTTTTTCCTTAATTTTTTTTACTATTTCATTTTTTTCTTCTGGCAAAGGAACGGCGTCGGGTTTTTCTTTTTTAACTTTCTTTGGGGGAGCCTGTTCTGAAACTAATTTTTCTTGCTTTTTTTTAACTTTTTCAATTATTTTTTTTGCTTTAGGTGCAAAAGGTATGTTTGTTTGATCTGTAATTTGTATTAATTCCACTGAAATAATTGGAGGAAGGTCAATTGGTTTTTTTATTAAAAATGGCAAGCTTAATGTTGCTACAAAAATCAACATCATGTGTAAACCTGATGAAATTATAATATTTCTGTACACTCACTATCTCTCTTTATATGGTTCTGAAATTAAAGCTACTTTTGTGAATCCTGAGCCTGATAACATTCCCATTATTTCTAAGACTCTCCCGTAATTAATTGTTTTGTCACCCCTAACATAGATTCTTGTATCAGTTCTATTTTTTGAAACTGCAAGAATTTTGGCTATAATTTTATCATATTCAACTTTTGATTCTTGAATGAAAATTTCTCCTTTTGAATTAATAGTTAAGGTAAGAGGCTCTTGTTCCTCGGGTAAAGAATCTGCGGAACTTTCTGGTAAATCAACCTGAACCCCTACCGTCAGTAAAGGAGCGGTAACCATAAAAATTATTAATAACACTAACATTACGTCAACAAAAGGCGTAACATTGATTTCGCTCATTGGTTCTCTTGATGAACTTTTTAATTTAAATGCCATTAATTAAATTATTGAGGTAAATCTTTTTGAAAAATTTTCTAATTTTTGTGAATATTTTTTTGAGTCACTGCCAAATTTATTATAAGCAACTACAGCAGGAATTGCTGCAAGCAAACCCAGTGCTGTAGCAAATAAAGCTTCTGCTATACCTGGTGCAACTATAGCTAAACTTGTATTTCTAGAAATAGCAATTGATTGGAAAGAATTCATAATCCCCCAAACAGTTCCGAACAAACCAATAAATGGAGCTGTTGAGCCAACTGTTGCAAGAAAAGTAAAATTTTTTTCAAGTCTATTCATTTGCTTCTCAATATTTACTTCGAGCATATTTTCAAGTTTATTAGATAGATTAGATTTTGATTTTGATTTTATTATTACTTGCATAGTATCTTTAAATACATTTGCCATTGGGTCATCAATATTCTCTGGCAAATTATTATAAAACGACTCTGCTGATCTTGATTTCCAAAATTTATTTTCAAATTCTTCAGAGCTATTATTAATTTTTTTAAAAAGTCTATATTTTTCTATAATAAGAGCCCAAGAATATATAGATGATACAATAAGTATAATGATTACAGATTTTACAATTATGTCAGCTCTTAAAAATAATTTCAAAATTGAAAAATCTGCACTGCTTGCAAGTCCAACTGCTTGAGATGTAATGTCAGCTTCCATTAAGTGTGTTTCACACTAAAATGTGTCATCAATTTGTCCTAAAAAAATACTTATTAATCTGCTTTTTTGTAGGTATTGTAAAAAAAACTAGCAATTAATACTGCGTCAGCTTTATTTGAATCTTTTTTTCTGGAAAGTTCAGAAGAAATATATGGAAAAATTTCAATAACTTTAGTTCTGCTGGCATCTTTTTCCGTTTTAATTAAGCCAAAGTATTTTTTCCATTTTGCTGGTCTAATAAAAAACATCGACAATTGCATTGCAGAACATATTCCTTTTAAAACGCCAAAAGATTGACCAAAATTAAACATACTTGTAACTCCTTGTCCCGGCATTGCCGAAACTTGTTCAATTACAACAATTATATCTTTTTTTTGAAACTTATTAATTCTTATTGAAATCTCGTTATAAGTTTGAGGGCCATTAATTTGTCTTTTGTTTTTTTTCCCTTCAGCCATAACCGGCATATCAATTATTTCTTTTACTTGCCCATCTTCAAAAAAACAAATCGCTCCTGAAATTCCTGGATCTATACCTATAATTAACATTAATTTTATTTATAATTTAGCATTTGTATAAACATTTTGTACATCATCATCATCATCTAAGGTTCCTAAAAAATTTAATATTTCTTCTTTTTCTACAGAAGATGCTTCTGTTTTATTTAAAGGAACCCATTCAATTTCAGTAGATAAAAAATTGCTAATATTTTTTTCCAGTTTTTTTTTTACATTATATATTTCGTTTTTATCACACTGAATTTCATGAGAATATTCATTTGAAAAACATTCATTTGCACCTGAACCAACGGTCAATTCAAATATTTGATCTTCCGAAGCTTCAGATTTGTCTATTTTAATTACTCCTATTTGTTGAAAATTATGAGAAGCAGAACCTTGAGTTCCCAAATTTCCTCCATTTTTTTGAAAAATAGTTCTCAAATTTGATGCAGTTCTATTTTTATTGTTAGTTAAAGTTTCAACTATCACTGCAATTCTTTTTGGCCCAAAACCTTCATATCTAATATTTTCATAATTAGAATCTGCGCTAATTTCGGATTTTTCAATTGCTCTTTGAATATTGTTTTTAGGCATATTTGACGATCTTGCAGATTGAATCGCAGATCTTAACCTTGCATTCATTTCTGGATTTTTGTCACCTAATTTTGCTGCTACAGTAATTTCTCTAGAAAGTTTAGAAAAAAGATTTGAACGTGCTTTGTCTGCCTTACCTTTTTTGTGTTTTATTCCAGCCCAATGAGAGTGTCCTGCCATAATTATTAATTATTTTATTAATTCTCCTCCATGTATAAATGGCTCTACTTTGCAAGCCAGACCATTAGATGTATTGCATTCAACAATAAGCCCACACAAAGTTGCATTACCTTCGGCAGGGAAGTGTTTTGTTGAATCTTTTTTTAAAAAGCGATTTAAAGAATTTGTTTTATTCATTCCTATTACTGAATCGTAATCTCCACACATTCCCGCATCCGTTTGGTAAGCTGTTCCATTAATTAAAATTCTTACATCATTTGTTGGAACATGAGTATGTGTTCCAACTACTAGAGTTGCTTTGCCGTCAAAAAAATGTCCCATAGCCATTTTTTCACTTGTTATCTCTCCATGAAAATCTACAACAAGAAAATCATAATCTTCTTTAAGTTTATATTTATTTTTAAATATTGTTGCGGCCTCAAAAACATCATCACATTTTTTCATAAAAATATTTCCCATTAAATTTAATACACCAACTTTAAATCCATTTTTTGATTCATAAATTCCAAATCCTTTGCCTGGAGAATTATTTGATAAATTTTCGGGTCTTAGCAGTCTTGCTTCTCTTTCAATGTGATTAACAGTTTCTTTTTGATCCCAAACATGATTGCCGGTTGTAATTACGTCTACTCCAGAATTAAACAGATCATTTGAAATTGCCTCTGTAATTCCAACTCCTTGGTCTGCAGCATTTTCACCATTAACTATAACAAAATCGATTTTTTTTTCTTTTAAAATATCTTTTAGATTTTTAATTACAGTTAACCTTCCAGATCTACCAACAATATCACCTAGAAAAAAAATTTTCATCTTAAAACATATTTTTCAGTTATAATTATGTCTAGTTTCTTATCATATTTGTTTATAGGAACTCTATTTATTTTTTGACAAGAATGAGCAATTCCTATCTTTAATAAATTTTTTTTACTTGAAAGTTTTTGAATGTATCTATCATAATATCCTCCGCCATATCCGATGCGATATAATCTACTGTCAAATGCTACTAATGGAACTAATATTATGTCAGGAAAAACTTTTTTAATTTGCTCAGGCTCAGGTATTCCATATTGATTTAATTTTAATAAATTTTTGGTAGACCAGCTATAGAAGTCCATTTCATTATCTTTTTTTACAACAGGTAAACATAATTGTAGACCTTTGGTTTCTAATTTTTCAAGAATTTCTAATATATCAATTTCAAAATTTACCGGATAATAACCTCCTACTATTTTTTTTTTTGAAATATTTTTTATTATTTCATTAAAAACTTTTAAGAAAGAGAATTTAATATTTTTATTATTTTTTTTTTTTCTAATTTCTAATATTTTTTTCCTTATTTTAGATTTTATCACAGGTTTTACTGTAATGGATTTTCAGAATCAATTTTTGTTAAAAAATTCTCTATTTGATCAGTTGCCTTTTCAATAGTTTTTTCATAATCTAATTTATTGTCATCTAATTGATTTTTTAGTTTTTTTTGCTCCTCATTTAAATTATTAATTTCATTTTCTTTTTTTTCTTTATATTCATATACAAGAGATTTTAATTCTTTAAATTTTTCTGTTAGATTCTTTAATTCTTCAATTTTTTGATCTATTTTTTTTTTAGTTTCAAAATACTCATCCATAGTGGCAATGGATGTAATTAATAAAAGTTTATTTTCTCCAATATTTCCTAGTGTAGATTTTAATTTATTAAATTTTTCATTTAAATGAGATGAAAGTTCCTCCAAATGGTCTTCCTGTCCATCTTCGCATGATAATAGAAATTCTTTATTATTAAATTTTATATTTACATTTGCCATTTATCTATCTCTTCTAATAAACTATCTGTTTCTTGATTTAATTCATCAATTTTATCTGAGAATTCTAATTCTTTTTTTGTTTCTGTTTCTTTTTGGCCGTTTAGCTCATCAATTTTTAACTTGAGTTTTTGATAATTTTGTTGAAGTTCATCATATTTTATTTCTAGTTCTTTTTTTTCAATTTCTAATTGATTTTTTTGTTGATCTAAATTTGAAATAGTTTCCTTTAAATTTAAATTTTGAGGATTTAT